>Ga0105353_1000942_pt1 | contig 15370 bp, 11 predicted proteins | sample EN1Hudsemesocosm_2_FD_83657 | JGI IMG/M metagenome (GOLD analysis project Ga0105353, IMG submission 83657) | Methane-oxidizing microbial communities from mesocosms in the Hudson Canyon - EN10B Hudson Canyon | ecosystem: Environmental > Aquatic > Marine > Cold seeps | place: Hudson Canyon...
CCAATTAATGTTTTTAGGTCAACCACTTCACCCAATAGCAGATAAGCGAAAATAGTCGCATATACCACTTGAAGACTAATTATCATTGAAACAGTTTTAGCCGATTCATGTCTTAATGCATATGTTTTTTGCGTATGTGGAATGGCCGTAAATATGGTGCCTAAGAGTATGATTAAGCCCCAGTTTGTTGGGTTAATTTCATGTGGTGTTATTTCTGCAAAGGGTAATAGAATAAGCGCACTGACTAAACCGTGATAGCACATAATCGTAAACGGTGAGACTGCTGCTAGGTACTTCGAGACAAGTATATTTCTGAGTGCAACTGCCAAAGCCGATAATAACCCAAAAGCGACGCCAACGGTAATGCTATTACTTAAACTGAATGAAGGAACGAGTAGCACGACCCCAAGTAATACTATCAGGCCCATGAGTGCATCTTGAATATGTAATTTGGTTTTTTTAATTAAAGGCTCAAGAAATACCGTTATGACAGGGAATGTAAACATTGAGACGATGCCTATCGCGACACTAGATAATTGCATTGCTTGAAAATAGGCTGTCCAGTGGATGGTGAATAATGCGCTACAGAAGAGTAGTAATAATAAAATCTTAGTGTTTTTCAAAAGTAGTTTGTGTTTTAAAAAGAGCGCAATAACTAACAGAATAAGCCCGCAAATGAGCGCGCGATAGGCGATAATATCAACGGCAGAATAGGGAATTAATTTAGAGAAAAGGGCTGTGCCACCCAGCAATAAAGCGCCAATATGTAAGTGGATTAAAATAGCTTTATGCATTTTTTTTTACCGGTAACCTATCTACAGAAAGACTGTCTTCCGCATAACAATATAGCCATTGCCCTTGAATCTTTTCGAAATAGCTTAGCTCTTCAATGCGATGTGCTTTACCTGCTATTTTGTATCGAGCAACAAACTTTACCCAGCCTTCGGTATCATTCATTGAGCCGGATTTTGTTTCAATAACTTTTAAGCCTAGCCATTTGGTGTTCGGATCAAACTCAATATTTTCAGGACATTGCTTCGGGTGCCAGGTTTTTATCAGATAGGCGACATCTTCAAGTACAAAAGCACTATAACGGGAGCGCATCAATTGCTCTGCAGTTTCAGGTAGCTTGAAACTTTCAATAAATATTTGGCAGCAGACGGAATACTCTTTGTCTTTAGAACAGGGGCAAGAGCCCGATGTATCGTAAATACTGGGCGTTTTACTTACAGTGTTTTTTGTCATTAATCTCTTCTTAATTTGTCACTGATCGCAATGGGGTTAGGGAAGCGGAAGACAACAATATAAGAATTCAAAATAAATGTGAGAATAGCGGTTGCCTGTATTAAATGAGAGGCTTCAACGCCAATGAGAACAGAGGAGGTCGCTAAATAGGCTATCAAAAGCGAAAATTCACTGATCTGGCCTAATCTAAAGCCTACCTCCCATGCTATATCGTCAGGCTCTTTGGTGGTTTTTAATAACAGCCTGAAAACCACGGGCTTAATGATGATAATTAAACCTGCTAGTAATAAAGAGGGCAATATCACATCACCGAGTAAGCCTAGGTTGAATGAGGCTCCTAAAGAGAAGAAAAATAGAACCAGGAAGAAATCACGTAAGGGTTTTAAGTGCTCAGCAATATATTGTGATATAGGGCTGGTAGCGATACTGATACCCGCTATAAAAGCGCCAATTTCAGATGATAAGCCAACATAATGTGCTAACTCAGCAATACCTAAGCACCAGCCAATCGCGAGTAGAAAAATATATTCGTGAAAGCGGTCGAACAACATAATCAATTTGAAGATGACATGCTTAACAACAAAAAAGACAACAAAAATCAAGATGGGCAGCGTCAGCATGGTTTTTATAAAGCTGACGATACCATTAGATTCTTCTGTAGCTGCTTCAGGCCCAGCACCACCTAAAATTAACAATACTATGATCGCGACTAGATCTTGAAGTAATAGTAATCCGACTACCAACTCACCCGTATGGCGATGATGAAGCACCGTTGTCGGTAAGAGCTTGATCCCGATAATGGTGCTTGAAAACATCATCGCGCAACCAATAATTAGCGATTCAACCAAGCTGTAACCAAAAAGTTGTCCGATTGCAAAACCCGTGGCGGCAAAAATGAATGAGCTGGCAATGGCAACGACAGTGGCCTTTTTAAGCATATGCATCAGGCTGCTCGGTTGCATGTCTAAGCCCAATAGGAATAGCAAAAAAATAATGCCAATCTCGGCTATTTCAGAAAGTAAGTGGGCATCTGTTACGTAATGCAAGCCAAAAGGGCCAATAAGGGCGCCTAAAGCAATGTATGCCACAATGATAGGTTGGCGAGTATAAAGTACAACAGAGGCTAAAATGGCCGCGCCAGAAAAGATAAGGAAAAATGAATTAACAATTGAAACGTTTTCCATAAGCGATGCTTTCTTTCCGTTTACTTAGCGAGAGTAAAGTAAGTTTGCCTACTTGCAAACAATGCGTGCTCTTCAGTATAGCAATAAACATTAAAATACCTTGTGAGATTTATAAATAAAAAGGCGGCGAGAGTAAAAATACTGGATTCACTAATTCTTTCTTGGATATTGAAGAAGTGTGCATGAATCAATATCGAATAAATAGCATGTGTGTTAATCTTTCTGCACTCTCTCTGACACACGCTTTACCCCTCAATTTTGTAAAGAAAAATACATGTCTAAAGAAAAAAAACGCTTAGTGGATATCCCCGCTATCAAAAAAAGTACTTTCTCGGTATTCAAGGGCGCAGGAGAGCTTGCATCCAGTAGTGTTGCTTTACCTAAAGCTTTCATGCCTATTGTGCGTTTGTTGATGACAGAGCGCTTGATCGAGCGTGAAGAGCTATCTGATCACTTAGATGTACTGTTTGAGCAGCTTTATAAACACCCAGTGTCTTCACATTCTCGGTCGGTAACGGATTATCTGCGTAAAACACGTTTTATTCCGAACGAAGAGTCGACCGAAAACTTGATAGCGTATTTAGTTAAGCAAGCTGTCATGCGCTCTCCTGTCGATATCCCAGAGGTGGTCGTTGACGAGTTTTGGGGCTTCTTTCAGGAGCTAATTGAGTCGCCTGAACTCAAAGGCGTGGTTGAATTAAATCTTGATATAGTACGCTCAGTACTCAGGACATATGAACCCCTGCTTTTGGATATTATCAACAGCATCAAACATATCCGAAAGATTAATCAAAAAACCTTGGCTGAAATCATGCAAAAGCTACAAGTGCTGCGTGGTGATATCCAGATTTTAAAGCGTCAGATCAAAGCCATACGCTATATTAAGCCTTTTTTACAGACAGACCCTAAAGACTTCAAGCAGCAAGCTGAAATTGTGGCCAAAATGGTCAGGGAGTTTGGGCCCTTATTTATTAAGATGGCACAAGTTGCGGCGGCAAACTCTGACTTCCTGCCAGATGAAATAGCAAAAGAGCTTCAAGTTTTCCAAGAAGATGTTGACCCTATGTCAGCAAGTGAAGTGTATCAAGCCTTCGTAGAAGATTTTGGTCAAAAGCCTGAATCGCGTTATTTCGGTTTTGACGTTAATAACCCTATTAAGTCGGGCTCTATTGGCTCAGTCTTTGTGGCTAAAAAGCCATTTATTCAAGAGCAGGGTGAAGTACTTGTGCCTATCGTTGTAAAAGTCGCGCGGCATAACCTTGAACGGGAGTTTGCGATGGGGTCTTTGGCGATAGAACTCATGCTCATAAGTAGTCAGTATTGGGCGCCGCATTCGAAGCTGCGGCCTTTTCTATCTGCAATGTCTGAACAGATAAAAGAGTTCACCAAAGGATTTGAACAAGAACTCGACTTTATGCATGAAGCAGAAGTGCAGTCACGTTTCTATCAGCGTGCACTGTTATCCCCTGTGTGGTTTGTTCCGGGTTTGTATAGTTCGACAGGGCGTATTCTTGAAATGGAATACTTACAAGATGCCATGGCGATTAATCAGGCGATTGATCGCTATAAGGGCAAGAAGAAAAAGCGCTTTCAACGTAAGCTAGCTGAGAACTTTCTGTATACCATGCTTGAACACATGCTGATTTATCAGGAGTTCCACGGCGACCTTCACCCTGGAAATATCATGGTAGACTTAGATGCGCGTTTATTTTTAATTGACTGGGGTAATGCAGTTGATATGCGAGGAAAGTGGGCTTTACTGGGGCGTTATGTCTTGTCTGTATTAAGTGGTGATGTGGATACCTTAACCCTGAGCTTGATACAGATGAGTAAAGATCAAAAGGAAAATCTGGCACGTTATGCCGAGATCAGAGCCGCTTTAGCAGAAACGCTTGAGAAAAAAGAGGTGACACCCTTAGGTAAAGACTTCTTGGTCAAGTTATACAAAGAAGGGCAGGATGGTTTGCGACAAAGAACTCAGACGGCGCTTCACTTAATGACTAATACTTATCAGTTGGACATGACGATCAAGAGCGATTATTTGCACTTGTCGCGTTCTTTGTTTGCGATGGTCGGCACCTATAATAATCTCTATAAAAATATCTCAGGTTGGACGATGACCAAAGATCTGGTGTCGGATTTGGCTCTTTTTCCACTGCGTTATACTTTTAATCGTATTACACGCCCAAATATTCCAGTAGAGGGAGTACAAGAAGCAGGCTTTCAAACGCACTCTCAGCTGGATCACTCCACTGAAATCGCTACAGTTCAGCCAGGTATCGAACAAAATTAATCCAGCCAGATGTATTTTTCCAAAGTATTTGACGATAATTTGAGGAAATTAATATGGCAAATAAGCAATGAGTAAAACGTCTATATGAGCACCCCTGATCTTCTTGTTTGTCTTTATCAGGACGAACACCTTTACGCTATCCATAAACCTGCCGGTATTAACTTTCATTGTACTGATGACGAGCAGGGTATTGTTCGCAGGGTGAAAGATCACTTTGCCCAGGAGCAACTTTATCCGGTTCATCGTCTTGATAAGATGACATCCGGCATAATGATCTTTGCTAGAAGCTCCGAGGCAAATACAGCGCTTTCTAAAATGTTTGCCGCTAAGAGCATAGAAAAATACTATCTGGCTATTTCAGCTTCTAAGCCAGTAAAAAAGCAAGGCTCTATTATTGGGGATATGGAGAAAGCGCGAAGAGGCAGCTATATGCTTACCCGTGAAAAGAAAAACCCGGCCATTACGCGATTTTTTACTAAATCATTTCTTAATCAAGCTGGGCAACGCTTTTGGTTTTTTGTCCTAAAACCTGAAACTGGTAAAACACACCAGTTAAGAGTGGCGCTTAAATCAATTGTTAGCCCCGCCTTGGGTGATGAGCGATACGGGCCAGTAGGCAGTGAAGGCGAGAGTATTGACCGAGGCTATTTACATGCCTATAAAATGCGCTTCGATTTGTTTGGAAAACGCTATGAATTGCAGAGTGAGCATTTCAATGGGCAGTATATTGAGTTCTCGACCTTGAACGACACCGCCGAAATGGCACCTATGCTACAACCCGAAAAGCTAACATGGCCAAAAGGTGCATTTTTATTATCAACAAGTGCTTAGGTTTTATTTACCATTCAAGACTTTAATTACAGTCCTAGAACGAGGCCTTCTCTTCTCTTATCTGCTGCACCCAGCATGCCTTGTGGTGTAAATAGAACGCCATGAAGGCCTGAGTTAAGGCCTTTCTTTGAAACCTGATAGCCCATGTCTGAGAATGCTTGTGCATGTTTGGTTGCGGGTGTGTGAGCTTCTAGTTCCATTTTTCCAAATCGATTGATGATATGTGGAAGATTAAAGGCTTTTTGAATCGGCATTTTCCAGTCTAGTATGGCTATAAGGGCGTTTGCAACATAAGTGATAATGCTAGAGCCGCCAGGTGAGCCTAGTGCCAGGTAGGGTTTGTTGTTTTTTAATACAATCGTAGGGGCCATTGACGAACGCGGCCTCTTTCCGGGTGTGACCCGGTTGGCGATAAACTTGCCGTTTTGTTCTGACTTAAAAGAAAAATCAGTCAGTTCGTTATTTAATAAAAAACCTTTCACCATTAAGCGAGAGCCAAATCCATTTTCTATGGTACTGGTCATAGACACGATATTGCCTGCCTTATCAACAATCACGAAGTGACTAGTAGACGCTTGTTCAGGCGATCTTCCAAGGCTGAATTGTTTCGCTAGATGATGATCAGGCGTGCCTGCCTGTATCTTTTGTGAAGCTTTGCCCGCCTTAATGAGTGATGCACGCTGTTTTAAGTACTCAGGTGCGAGTAGGCCCTTAGGTAATTGTACGAAATCTGGGTCAGCAATATATAAGCCTCTATCGGCAAAGGACAAGCGAGACGCTTCGGCGATAAGCTGCCAGGTCTCGGCTTTATCGGGTGAGCGAGTAGCTAAATTGAAATTCGATAAAATACCTAAGGTTTGATTGACCGTTATCGCGCCAGAGCTTGGCGGCCCCATGCCACAAACTTCAAACTGTCGATATGATGAACAGGTTGGCTTACGTTCCTTTATCGCGTACTGATCAAAATCTGCTTGGCTCAAATAACCTTGATTCTTCGCGCTTTGAACCTTGCTGACAATAGCATGGCTAATCTCACTTCGATAAAAATAATCACCGCCATGTTGAGATAATAGTGATAATGTTTCTGCGTATTCAGGGTTTCTGAGAGTTTCACCACTTCGCAGAGCCAGACCTTCAGGGAAGAAGTATTCAGCGCTGGCTTTATCGTGCGTCAGCCTTGTCTCGTCATTTTTGATGGCATTCGCTAAACGAGGGCTAACCATAAACCCCTTGTTTGCTAAGGAGATGGCAGGTGATAGTAATTCAGACCAAAGTTTACTTCCGTGGGTTTGATGGATTTCCCACAGCAGCTTGACTGTGCCCGGTGTACCAACTGAACGACCGCCAACTACCGCATCGAAAAACTGCATGGGCGTAGCGTCTTTAGTCATGAATAAATTATCCGGCGCTTTAATGGGGGCCGTTTCTCTACCGTCATAAGTGCTAATGCGTTTTGATTTTGCATCATAATAAACAAGAAATGCCCCGCCACCTAAACCAGACGACTGTGGCTCGACTAAACCTAAAACGGTTTGAATCGCCACCATCGCGTCTATGGCGTTCCCTCCCTTGTTGAGCACGTCGTAAGCGGTTTGGCTTGCAAGCGGGTTAGCCGAGCTAACAATGAATTGCTTTGCCGGTTTGGTCGTGCCAATTGCATTAAAATTATTCAGTGGGAGGTGTTTTGTGTGCTTATCTGCAATTACTGAATCGCCTGACTCTGGCGAATAGTCATCTGTGATTTGTTGAGCGTTGGCGGGGCTGGCCAAAATTAAGCAAAGAAAGAGTAAAATATGGGGTCTCATCATTTTATTTGGCCGCCCGCCTTAAATTTAAATGTTTGAAATAGAGTTAAAGTTTTTTAGTTATTTGCTTAGTTCTGGCAAATCGACAAATAAGTCGAGCGCTTCGGGGTTGGCTAACGCTTCTTTATTCGTTACCGCTTTTCCGTGTACAATATTTCTGACAGCCAACTCTACTATCTTGCCACTTAAAGTGCGCGGAATATCGTTAACTTGGATTATTTTACTAGGCACGTGTCGTGGTGTGGTGTTTTGCCGGATGCTGTGTTTTATTTGAGTCACTAAACCCTCATCAAGTTTTAGGTCTTGTTGCAAGCGAACAAACAAAATGACACGCACATCATCTTGCCATTCTTGGCCTATCGCAATAGATTCGAATACGGCATCAATTTTTTCGACCTGACGATAAATCTCGGCTGTACCGATGCGCACGCCACCAGGATTTAACACCGCGTCAGAACGGCCATGGATGATCACGCCTGTTTGGGCTGGTTGTTCATCATTAATAGCATGTACTTTTAATTCTCCGTAGTCGCCATGTGCCCACACATCCGGAAAGCGAGCAAAATAGGCAGAATGATATTTTTTCCCTTTATCATCTCCCCAAAATCCAGTTGGCATCGATGGAAATGCTTGTCTGCAAACTAACTCACCTTTACCTGTGCTTAATGCTTCTCCTGAATCGTTCGCAAATTGCACATCCATCCCTAAGCCTATGCACTGAAGTTCACCCTGGTAAACCGGTAAAATAGGGCAGCCCAAAGCAAAGCAAGAAATAATATCGGTGCCACCAGATATACTGGATACGCACACATCCTGCTTAATGGCTTGATATATATAATCAAAGCTCTCATGGCTTAAGGGTGAGCCCGTAGAAAGTAAGGTCTTAACCGATGTTAAAGCATGGCTCTTGATGGGGCTTAAATTGAACTTCTCACAGGCGGCATAATATTTGGCACTAGCACCAAGCACATCTATTTCTTCTTCATCTGCAAGATCAAATAAAATACTTTGTTGAGGATGAAAAGGCGAGCCATCAAACAGCACGACACTCGCACCTAAAGCTAAGCCCGAAACTAACCAGTTCCACATCATCCAGCCACAGGTCGTGTAATAAAAAAGTTTTGTACCCGCCTTAACATCGGTATGCAGTGCCAACTCTTTTATGTGCTGTATTAGAGTGCCGCCTACACTATGCACGATACATTTGGGTTTCCCCGTCGTACCCGATGAGTACATGATATATAAAGGCTCATCAAATGCCATTTGTGTAAACGTTAATTCAGGCGTGTTGTCTGAAAATAAAGTATCCCATAGCGTATGCTTTTCAGGAGTAACATTAGGTCTGTCTGAAGAATTTAAGTAAGGCACAATGACTGTACTTTTAAGGTCTTTTAAACTGGCTTCGATCTCTCTGACTCGATCTAAAGAATGAATGCATTTACCGGCATAATAATAGCCGTCAGTTGCAAACAAAACTTTTGGGTGTGTTTGGGCAAAACGATCGACCACACCGTTTACCCCGAAATCGGGTGAGCATGAGGTCCAGATTGCGCCTAAACTAGCCGTGGCCAGCATTGCAATAATGGCATGCTGACTATTCGGTAGAAACCCTGCGACACAATCACCCTTTTGAATGCCGAGCGACTTCAGATAATGTGCCACATGCGCCATATTAGTTCTTAGCTGGGAAAATGTGAGTGTTTCTCTTCGCTGGTGTTCGCCACGCTCAATAATTGCAAGTGTGCTGTTACTGTTCCCTTGTTGCTTATCTTGCTTTAAGTTTGAAGGGTATAGGAGGTTTTCAGCGAAATTTAAAGTGGCATTTGGAAACCATTTCGCCCCTGGCATGAGATGAGCTTCTTTGAGGATACTATTGCCCATTTTCCCTGTTACTTTAAAAAATGCCCATACAGACTTCCAGAATGCTTCTTTATTATCAATTGACCATTGATGAAGTTGTTGATATTGGCTGATCTCAAGATTGTATTCGCTGTTCAGGAAAGACATAAAAGCGTTTAGTTCACTACTAGATATACGCTCTGCCGAAGGTTTCCATAGACATTTATTCATTATCGTATCCTGAGTTTACTTGTGCCTGAATTTATTAAAATACTGCGGCTACTTATCAAAAGCTGCAACTGCTTATTAAAATGGTTGGACTACTTACTAAAATGCTGAGACTACTTATTAAAGTGCTATGACTGTTTTGAAAGCGCATTGGCGACTTTAGATTGGTTCTCGCGGCCTAATATATGGCAAATTTTATGGCCTGCTTGAATGAGTTTGTTCAGATCTATGCCTGCACTCATTCCTGCGCCTTGAAGCATGTATACAAGGTCTTCTGTCGCAGCATTACCTGAGGCCCCTTTTGCATAAGGGCAGCCTCCAAGTCCTGCAACAGAGGTGTCAAAGGTTCTATAACCCAACTCTAATGCAACATATTGATTGGCTAAGGCCTGGCCATAGGTATCATGAAAGTGTAGGGCGAGTTGCTCTGTACTAAAAGATTGCTTCATATTACTCAGCAATGACTTCGCCTCGTGCGCAGTACCCACTCCGATGGTGTCACCTAATGACACTTCATAGCAGCCGAGCTCAAGCAACTTCTGCGTGACTTCAATCACTTTTGATTGTGCTATTTTTCCTTCATAGGGGCAGCCTAATATGCAGGATACATAAGCGCGTACTTTTATGTTCTGAGACTTTGCCTGCTCAATTAAAGGCATAAAGCGCTGAATACTTTCTTCGATTGAGCAGTTTATATTTTTCTGTGTAAAAGCTTCAGAGGCTGCTGTGAAAATGGCAACTTGATCAGTATTTGCTGACATGGCGGCGTCATAACCTTTAAGGTTAGGCGTTAAAGCTGAGTAAATGACGTTCGGACGACGCTTGATGTGAGAGAAAACTTCATGACTGTTCGCCATTTGCGGCACCCATTTGGGGGATACAAAGCTACCACATTCAATCTGTTTTAAACCCGCTTCAGCCAGGTTCTCAATGAGGGTGACTTTATCTTCAAGTGAAACAATCGATTTTTCATTTTGAAGGCCATCTCTCGGGCCAACTTCAAAAATATTAACGTGGTCGCTTATAGGGGTCATATTCTTACTCACTTAAGCCTGACTTCGTTACATTTAGCCAACTTGGTGGGCGTTTATCGAAAAAAGCACCGAGTCCTTCTTGGCCTTCTTCAGATACCCGTAAATCAGCAATTAACTGGCAGGTCACTTCAGTTAAATCATCATTTACTGTGGCGATATCTTTAACTAACTTTTTGGCGGCTTTACTCGCGCTTGGGCCTGTTTGAAGTATGCGTTGTAGTGTTGTTTCAACTTGCTCATCGAGTTTTTCTAACGGCACGATATCATGAATGAGTTGGTAATCTTTTGCCGCCTGAGCATTAAATACCTCAGCGGTGAGAAATAATTTCCGGCATTGCCGGGTGCCGATGGCGTTAACCACAAAAGGGCCGATAGTGGCTGGGGCTAAGCCCAGCTTCACTTCACTGAGGCAAAAGCGAGCGTTATCAGAGGCAATGGCAATATCGCAACAGGCAATTAGGCCAATCGCACCGCCATAAGCTGCACCTTGAACACGGACTATAGTGGGAATGGATAAGCCATCAAGTTCGGTCATTAAACTCGCAAGCTTTCGAGCATCTTCAAGGTTTTCTCGATGGTTTAGCTGCGCCATGCGCTTCATCCACGCTAGATCAGCACCCGCACAAAAATGTTTGCCCTCGGCCTTTAAAATTAAGACGCGAACCTCGTTGGAGGCGTTTACCGTCGCTATATGAGCGCGTAACTCTGAAATGATAGCGTCATCGAAAGCATTATGTTTTTCAACATTGCTTAATGTAATAGTTGCGACATTATTTACTAAGGAAAAAATGGTCGCTTTTGAATCAGTGCTCATATAATTTCTCTTGAAGTTTCAGGTCATCTTAACTACATACGGAACACGCCAAATTGCGTGTCTTCAATAGGTGTGTTGAGTGAGGCTGAAATAGCCAAACCCAGTACATTTCGCGTATCGGAGGGCGCGATAATACCGTCATCCCATAGACGAGCCGTGGCAAAATAAGGGTGGGCCTGACGCTCAAATTGATCAATGATGGGTTGCTTCAGATTTTGCTCATCTTCATCCGTCCAAACTAAGCCTTTCTTTTTCATGCTGTCTTTTTTAACTTGCGCCAGTACACCTGCGGCTTGTTCGCCGCCCATCACTGAAATTCTGGCATTTGGCCACATCCATAAGAATCTAGGGTGATAAGCGCGGCCGCACATACCGTAGTTACCTGCACCAAAACTGCCGCCAATGATAATGGTGAACTTAGGTACTTTTGCGCACGCGACGGCGTTAACCATTTTCGCGCCGTGTTTTGCAATGCCCCCTTCTTCGAAAGACTTACCGACCATAAACCCGGTGACGTTTTGTAGAAAAATTAAGGGGATTTTCCGCTGACAACACAAAGAGATAAAGTGGGCGCCTTTTTGTGCTGACTCTGAAAATAATATGCCATTGTTAGCGATGATGCCCACAGGGTAACCGAAGATGTGGGCAAAACCACAGACCAAGGTTTCACCAAAATACTGTTTGAACTCTGCAAATTCAGAGTCGTCTACAATACGGGCGATGACCTCGCGCACATCATAAGGCGTTTTGAGGTCGCTTGGGACAACGCCGCCGAGCTCAGAAATAGGGTATTTAGGCTCTTTAGGAATTTTGCGTGCCATTTGTTCGGGCTTAACCCAGTTTAAGTTTGCCACACACTGACGGGCAATGCTCAATGCGTGCGCTTCATCATTCGCATAATGGTCAGCCACGCCTGAGATTTTGCAATGTACATCAGCGCCACCGAGGTCTTCGGCACTCACTTCTTCTCCCGTGGCGGCTTTCACCAACGGCGGGCCGGCAAGAAATATGGTGCTGTGATTTCTGACCATAATGCTTTCATCGGCCATGGCAGGTACATAAGCGCCGCCTGCGGTGCATAAGCCTAAAACGACAGCAATTTGTGGAATGCCTTTGGCTGACATATTTGCTTGGCGATAGAAAATATTGCCGAAATCATCTTCGTCAGGAAAAACCTCATCCTGTTTACCGAGATTGGCGCCACCTGAATCGACTAGATAAACACAAGGTAGGTGATTTTCTTCCGCAATAGTCAGTGCGCGTAAATGTTTTTTGACAGATAAAGGGTAGTAGGTGCCCCCTTTGACCGTCGAATCATTCGCCACAATCATGCACTCTATACCGTTGATCTGACCTATCCCGGTAATAGCACCGGCAGCAGGCACGACATCGTCATAAACTTTATAAGCGGCGAGTTGAGATAGTTCAAGAAAAGGGGAGCCTGGGTCAATGAGTCGGGAGATGCGTTCTCGAGGTAGTAGCTTACCTTTGGCCTGATGCCGCTTGGCAATCGCTTCGTTACCAGTGAGTATGTTCTCTTTTATTTTGGCGTGAAGGTCAGTCACGAGCGCATCCATTGCGGAAGAACGTTTAATAAATTCTTCAGAATGCGTATTTATATTGCTTTGAATTTGCGTCATGACTTTTCCCTATAATCCCTATTACTTAGTACTATTGGTGTTATTTATTTCCGCTCGTTAAATGCCTGCAGACGCTGCTTAGCGCGTTTCCATAAATAACTCACGGCCAATTAGCATACGTCTGATCTCAGATGTTCCTGCTCCAATTTCATATAATTTGGCATCACGGAGTAATCTTCCGGCAGGAAATTCATTGACGTAACCGTTTCCGCCTAAGATTTGAATCGCATCGAGCGCCATTTTAGTGGCCGCCTCAGCGCAATATAAAATGACGCCAGCCGCATCTTTTCTGGTAGATTCACCGCGATCGCAAGATTGAGCCACTGAGTATAAGTAAGCGCGACAGGCATTTAATGTAGTGTACATATCGGCTACTTTGCCTTGAATTAACTGAAATTCACCGATTGACTGGTTAAATTGCTTTCGCTCATGAATGTAAGGAACGATCAGATCCATGCAGGCTTGCATGATACCAACTGGGCCCGCTGACAAAACCACGCGTTCATAATCCAAACCACTCATCAATACTTTTACACCCGCGTTCTCTTGGCCAAGAATGTTCTCGGCAGGTACTTTAACGTTATCAAATACCAGTTCGCAGGTGTTTGATCCGCGCATACCTAATTTATCTAGTTTAGGCGAGCGGCTAAAACCTTCAGAGTCTCGCTCAACAATAAAGGCAGTAATTCCGTGTGGGCCTTTTTCAGGCTCGGTTTTAGCATAAATGACATAAGTGTGGGCATCAGGGCCATTGGTGATCCACATCTTCGTACCATTAAGAATATAATGGTCGCCATTCTTCACTGCACGTAACTTCATGCTGACCACATCACTTCCCGCATTGGCTTCACTCATCGCAAGCGCACCAATATGTTCACCTGAAATTAACTTAGGTAAATACTTTTTATGTTGTTCTTCAGTACCATTTCTAAAAATCTGATTAACGCACAAGTTAGAGTGTGCGCCATAACTCAGCCCGATTGAGGCACTGCCTCTACTTATTTCTTCCATCGCAATAGCATGAGCCAAATAACCCATATTGGTCCCGCCAAGCTCTTCTGAAACAGTCATGCCTAGCAAGCCCATGTCGCCAAGTTTAGGCCATAACGCGTTCGGGAATTCGTTGTCAGAATCTGTTTTTGCAGCAATAGGGCTAATTTCTTTAGCTGTAAAATTAGCGACTTGTTGCCTTAACATGTCGATTAGTTCGCCATGATTGAAATTTAGTGATGAATACATAGGTTGTGTACCTCAATAAGCTATTTTTGTTTTGAAGCCTTCGCCTTACTCATAGATCGTGCAAAGGCTCAATTTAAGTGTACTAAGTCTCTTGTTTATCGTTTATCAAACGTCTTTATTATCGATAGTTGAAATGGTATCTCTACATCTAATTTCAGCTTCATCTAACTCATGTTGCATGAATTTAATGTCTTCAAGTTGTTGCTGAAGGCATAAACGACGTTCTGCAATTTTTTCCTGGAATCGACTTAACTGTTTTCTGTTCTTGGTTTCAGGCTCATAAAGTGTAATGAGCTCTTTGGATTCGGCGAGTGAAAAACCTAGACGTTTTCCACGCAAAATGAGCTTTAAATGTACTCGGTCCTGTTCATTGTATATGCGTGTTTGACCCTTTCGCGTAGGGTGTAGCAATTGTTCGGCTTCATAAAACCGAATTGTCCGAGTCGTAATGTCGAACTCTTTGGCCAGGTCGCTGATTGAGTACAATGTATTCATGAGTATCGTCTTTTTACCATTTTTTAAAATGGTACAACTTTATAACGTTGACGTAAACGTCAATATGTTATGGAGGTAGTTTTTTCTACATTAGAAATAGTATTGATAGCGATAAATGTAGCAGAATAATGTTATTTCATTAAGCGGTGTTGGCGCGTTAAAAGGTCTTGCCAGTTTTTGAGTTTATCTGAGTCGCCTATGCGTTTACCTTCTTGGCCTCGTAACTTAGAAAGCCAAAGCCCTTCACCATTAAAGCTATAAACTGGAACTAAATCAGGGCGTTGAGAAGCTATTTTAATGTCATTAATAAGATTGTCTAGTATGAGAGGATCTGCCTCTGGTGTCGGGTAATAGGCTAATACCATATGGGCTTGATTAAGTTTTACTGCTTTTACGTAAGTGATTTTCATTTTCTCTTCGGCAATACCCATCTCGCGTAGGGTGAAGTATTTTGCAATTGAATAATCTTCACAGTCTCCGCCATTGGTGGCGAGAAGTTCAAGGGGGGTTGCCCAGTAATCTTCTTTGCCCCAATGTTCTTGGTCAGAAATGAATTCTGCCCGGTTAAAGAAACGATTGACTAGTTTTAGTTTGTGCTCTGGTTTGAGTGCTCTTTTTAAGTTGGCAATTTTTTCCCACTGCTGGACGCGCTCGACGGCTGGTTTGCCAAAGCGTTTTTCTATAAAGGTAAAAATTTCATTGTTGAGTTCGAGTGAAATGGCG
>Ga0105353_1000947_pt1 | contig 15308 bp, 7 predicted proteins | sample EN1Hudsemesocosm_2_FD_83657 | JGI IMG/M metagenome (GOLD analysis project Ga0105353, IMG submission 83657) | Methane-oxidizing microbial communities from mesocosms in the Hudson Canyon - EN10B Hudson Canyon | ecosystem: Environmental > Aquatic > Marine > Cold seeps | place: Hudson Canyon...
CATCGATAAACTCTGGGAAGAATTCTGGACCGGCGGCATTACCAACCCGCTCACCGTGATCGAACAGATCACCTTTCTCATGTATGCCCGCTTACTGGATATGAACGAAACCAGTGACGAGAAAAAATCACTGCGTACCAAGCAAGCGTTTAAGCGCCGCTTTAATGACGAACAGCAAGACCTTCGCTGGCAAAACCTCAAGCACATCGAATCGGCCGATGCGCTCATGGTTAAAATTCGCGACGGCCTGTTCCCGTATTTTAAAAGCAGCAGTGCCGAAAGCAACGAAGGCACCTTGTTCGCCGAGTTTATGAAAGACGCCCAGATGATGATTCAAAAACCTTCGCTCTTGGTGAAAGCCATCGCCATGGTCGATGAATTACCGCTCGACAAAGGTGATACCAAAGGCGACTTATACGAATACCTACTCGGTAAACTCACCACCGCAGGCATTAACGGCCAGTTCAGAACGCCTCGGCATATTATTCGCGCCATGGTCGATATGATGGACCCGATCGCCACTGACCGCATCTGTGACCCAGCCTGTGGTACTGCCGGTTTCCTCAATACCACCTACGAATTCATGTTACAAAAATACAGCTCAGAGCAGGGCACTATCACAGAGCCCGCGCTGGATGAACAAGGTGAACCGGTATTGGATGCCGAAGGTAAGCCAGTACTCAATATCACGTATACCGGTGATTTATTAGCGGCCAATCGCGAGCATGTCGATACCGATATGTTCCACGGCTTCGACTTCGACGCCACCATGTTACGCATCGCCGCCATGAACCTGGTAATGCACGGTGTCGCCCAACCTGACATCCATTATCAAGACACCTTGAGCCAGGGGTTTATCGAACGCTTCCCGCAAAGTGCCAAAGAAGGGTTTGACTTAATACTCGCCAATCCTCCGTTTAAAGGTAGCCTGGACGAAGAAGATGTAGACCCAGAAATTCTGCGTTCCGTTAAAACCAAAAAAACCGAATTACTCTTTGTCGCGCTAATCTTGCGTATGCTTAAAATCGGTGGCCGTGCCGCTGTGATCGTACCCGATGGCGTATTATTTGGTAGCTCCAAAGCTCACCAACAACTGCGTACTACCTTAATTGAAGATAACCAATTAGAAGCCATTATCAGCCTGCCGTCCGGTGTATTTAAACCCTATGCTGGTGTCAGTACCGCCGTGATGCTTTTCACCAAAGGCGGCCAGACCGACAAAGTCTGGTTTTACGACCTGAAAGCCGATGGTTTTAGTCTCGATGATAAACGTACGCCCTTAACCGGCGAGGGCAGTAATGACCTGCCGGATTTAATCAGCCAATGGCAAGACTATAGTGCCAAGGTCATGGCCGGTGACTCGGTCGACAACTGGAGCGACAAGACTCAAACCGCCTTTGCCGTAGACAAGGCCGACATTGCCGCGAACAAATACGACCTCTCCATTAACCGCTACAAAGAAGTGGTGTATGAAGAAGAGCATTACGACCCACCAAAAGAAATCTTAAAGCGTTTGATGGACTTGGAAACCGAGATTCAGCAGGAATTGAAAGCGCTGGAGGGGATGCTGTGATTAAGCTTGGTTGTGATGATTCGCTACCTGGTAAATGGAAGTGGATTAAAGCACAAGATTATATAGATGTGCGTGATGGTACACATGACTCTCCAAAAGCTGTTGCCGAAGGCATACCCTTAGTTACATCAAAAAACCTGGTTTCAGGGAAGGTTGATTTCTCGACTTGCACGTTCATAAGCCAAGAGGATCACAATGCAATTTCAAAGAGATCAGCTGTAGATGATGGAGATATTCTGTATGCAATGATTGGTACGATTGGGAATCCAGTAATTGTAGATAAAACTCATGACTTCTCGATCAAAAACGTTGCTTTATTTAAATTCAATAATGAAGCAGTTTATAACCGTTACGTATTTCATTTTTTAAATAGCAAACTTGCCGAGCAGCAATTTCGGAATAAGTCGCGTGGTGGAACTCAGAAATTTGTTTCTCTGGGTAATATCAGAGAGTTGGAAATCCCACTCCCACCCCTAGCCGAACAAAAACGCATCGCGGCTATCCTCGACAAAGCCGACAACCTACGCCGCAAACGCCAACAAGCCATCAAACTCGCCGACGAATTCCTCCGCGCCGTGTTTCTGGATATGTTTGGTGATCCGGTCACGAATCCGAAAGGGTGGGAGATTAAAACAATTCAAGACGTGACGTTAAAAGTAACTGATGGCGTGCACTTTAAACCAAATTATGTAGATAACGGTGTTCCTTTTATTTCTGTCAAAGATATAACAACTGGGAAATTAAAGTTTGATAACACTAAGTTTATTTCGCAAGAGGATCATATTAAGTACATCAAAAGGTGCAATCCTGAATATATGGATATTCTCTATACAAAAGTGGGTGCAACTTATGGCCGACCAGCTTTAATCGAAGTGAAGAAGGATTTTAGTTTATACGTTAGTGTTTCTTTAATTAAGCCAGACCATGAAAAGATAAATGCGAGATTCCTTTGTGAGGTTTTAGCAACTTCCGCCTTAAAAAGGCAGGCCGATAGGTCTATCAAAGGTGCTGGTGTCCCTGATTTACATTTAATTGAAATTAAACAGTTTCTATTGCCTGTTCCAGCTCTTGTGATTCAGGAAGAGTACGTTAATAAAACCCAGAATATTCGTCAGAAAATAGAGTTACAAAAGAAGTCTCTTGTTCAGTTGGGAGATTTATTTAACTCACTAAGCCAAAAAGCCTTCGCAGGCGAACTATGAAACTTAAATCTATCAGGCTGTCCAATTTTCAGAGTTTTGGTGTGGAACCGACAAAACTGACGCTAGAGAATATTACTTATTTAATCGGACCTAACGGTTCTGGTAAAACCGCTGCACTTCAAGCTTTATGCCGGATGTTTTCTTTCGATCCGTCTCTAAGAAGAGTTCAGCGCTCAGACTTTCATGTTCCACATGATGAGCATGAACTGCCTCAAGAAAGAAATCTTTGGGTTGAGGCTGACTTTGAGTTTCCCGAGCTGCAAGACGAAGCTGATAACTCTACAGTAGCGCCTCATTTTGCGCATATGCGACTTGATGAACCAGATGGAGTGCCAAGAGTTCGTTATCGACTAAGTGCTAGTATGGGCTTAGATGGTGATATCGAAGAGTCTTTAGATTATGTGCTTGAAGTAGATGATGATGGGGGACCGATCAACCCTCAGGCGGTTCCTCGGCCTGAAAGGAATCACATTCAAGTTCACTATTTACCCGCTCGACGTGATCCATCTGATCATATTGCCTATGGTGCAAATGCTCTTCTAGGCCGATTACTTCGTGCTATCAACTGGGAAGATGAGCGGGAGAAAGTAAAAGGCTACACTGATAGCATCAGTGAAAGCTTAGCTAGTAATCCATCCGTTAAAGTGTTCAGTGGTCATTTAGAATCTATCTGGAGCAAATTTCATAAAGGAAACTATTTTTCCGAACCTAAGATAACATTCGTCGCTTCTGAAATAGAGTCATTGCTTAGACATTTATCGATATCATTTTCTCCGGGACATGATGAGAGTTTTGTCGATTTTACTCGGTTGAGTGATGGGCAAAAATCCATGCTATATTTGTCACTTGTTCTAGCATCGCAAGCAGTAAATCGCGCGGTATTAGCCGGAGACGATGATTCGTATGATCCAGAAAAGTTGAGACCGCCAGTCTTTACCTTAATTGCTCTTGAAGAACCAGAAAATAGCCTATCCCCGCATTACCTTGGACGGATAGTTAACTCTCTAAATACAATGGTTTCCAGTGAGGACGCTCAAGCCCTGATAGCTACACATGCTCCTTCGATGCTTAGACGAGTTGAACCGGAAGATATTCGTTATTTACGTCTTAACGACGAAAGGTTCACACGAGTGACGAAAATAGTATTGCCTGAAAAATCCGACGAAGCTCATAAATTTGTACGCGAGGCAGTGCAAGCATTTCCAGAGATTTACTTTTCAAGGTTGGTGGTGTTAGGCGAGGGCGATAGTGAAGAAATTGTGCTTCCCCGCCTTCTAAAGGCTAAAGGGGCGCCGATCGATGAGAGCGCAGTCACGATTGCTCCTTTAGGGGGACGGCATGTTAACCATTTTTGGCGGCTTTTATCGGCATTGAAAATTCCTTACTTAACGTTGCTAGACTTAGACGTGGCGCGACACCAAGCTGGGTGGGGGCGACTAAAATACATAAATGATAAGTTAATAGAGTTTGAGCCAAGTAAAAAATTACCTACTAAATTTAGTATTCCCAAGTGGAACTCAGATGATCACAAAGTACGTGACTATGAACACTACCTTGATGAATTAGAGGAACGTTCTATTTTTTACTCAAATCCATTGGATTTGGATTTCTCAATGCTGTTAGCTTTTCCAGACGCTTATGGTGTTGAAAGGGAAACTCCTGACGAGGCAACTATTAAGTCGGTTCTAGGAAAGAGTCATCATGATTCCACACAATACAGTGCCGAAGAATTAAAACTTTTTGCAACTTATCACCGGCTATTTAAACTTGGAAGTAAGCCTGCTGCTCACATAAATGCATTCGCTAAACTTAGCGATCAAGAATTATTGGATTCTATGCCTGATTCCCTAGATTTTTTGGCAGATGCTGTGATTAGCGAGCTGGAAAGTTTACCAGAGTGATTTCTCCTGAAGATTGGCGGCCAGCAGATGGTTTGACTCTAGAGCCAAATGCCCTTCGATCTGCGAAAGAGCTAACCTGTTGTTTGGCTTTAACTGCTGGTCCTGGAGCAGGCAAGACTGAAATGTTAGCTCAGCGAGCTGACTTTCTGCTGCGTACCGGTACATGTAGATATCCTAAGCGGATATTAGCAATATCATTCAAAGTTGACGCTAGCAAAAACCTTAAAGACAGAGTGCATGGTAGGTGTGGAAGAGATCTAGCATCACGTTTTGATAGCTATACTTTTCATGCCTTTGCAAAGCGCATTATCGACCGGTTCCGTACACACCTATCTGGTAATGATTCTTTGGTTACTGAATACACTATAGGCAAACATAAAGTCCCTGGAAGCCAAATTACATTCGAAGAATTAGTTCCGCTTGCAATTCAGATATTAAGAGAATCTAGAGTAGCTAGAAATGCTGTTAGACAAACATATAGCGATGTTTTTCTAGATGAATTTCAGGACTGTACTGATCGACAATATGAGCTTATTCAGGTTGCTTTTCTAGGGGCGGAAATACGACTAACAGCTGTTGGTGATACTAAACAAAAAATCATGGGCTGGGCTGGTGCGCTAGAGGGAATCTTTGGGACTTTTGCTGATGACTTCGCTGCCGTTCCTCTTAATATGTATCGCAATTTTCGATCAAAACCTAAGTTGCTTAGACTTCAGAATGAGATTATTCGAAACCTTGATGCTAACTCTGTAATGGCTGATGAACAGATTGTAGATGATGAGGGTGAAGTTTTTGCCTGGCATTTTCCTAGTAGCCTTGACGAGGCAAGTTATCTCGCTAGTTTGATCGATCAGTGGATTACCAATGAAGAGGTTCCCCCGTCTGAAATTGCGATATTAGTCTCCAAGCAATTAGATTTATATGCTGACCACTTGATGTTGGAGCTTCAGAGTCGCTCTATTCCTTATAGGAACGAACAACAACTTCAGGACATAACGGTCGAGCCGATAGCCAGATTGATCGTAGATTATCTTTCGTGCCTATATGGACAACAACAGCCAAAAGCTTGGGTGAGACTGCTAAATCAAATGATGCCGTTTTCTTCTGATGAAGGACAAACCTCTCAAACTTTTGATTTGCATCGATTTATTAGCGAGCAAAAGAAGATTATTGCAACAGAAAAATCATCTGAAGACCAATATTCTGGATGGTGGGAAACGGTACGCGCTCTCCTAAATACAATTGGCCTAGAAACACTTTCAGCTTTGTCTCCCGAATATGAATCTAAGACAAGACTGAAGGAGGTGGTAAAGGATACTAGAGCCCGGATTAAGGAATTGCTCGACCTAGAAAATGACTTACCTCTAGCGCTGACTCGTTTCGTCGATGACCAGGCTGTTCGTATTCTTACTATTCACAAAAGCAAAGGTTTGGAGTTTGACTCCGTAATAATCATGGCGGTTGAGAATGAGATCTTTTTTGGTGATAAAGATGCTAATCGATGTGCATATTTTGTCGGTGTTTCACGCGCAAAAAGAAGATTAGTTCTAACGCATGTTGATAGCCGACCTAGGCCTGAGGGGTATCATAAAAGGTGGGATGAAAAGCGCTCTGTCCAAGCAGAATATATAGGCTACGCGTTGCCTTTTATTGAAAGTGACAATTAATTAGCCGGTGGTGTTTTTACTTTAATGTTGTCTAGATAGCTATAAACGCAAAAGAGGTTTAATACATATGGCAGTCCAACACGGAATATGGAAAATCGGTTCAAAGCCTCAAGCTTTAAAACCCATTCAGCTAGAAACAGAACAGCTATTGGAAGAGCAAATCTTTGAAGATATTTCCATCCTCAATAACAATTGGATGCTGATCGGTCGACAGGTTTATACCGACTTTGGTAAGTATATCGATTTACTAGCGATCGATGCTTTTGGCTCAGTGATCGTGATCGAACTCAAAAAACATAAAACCCCACGTGATGTCGTGGCACAAACGATCGATTACGCCGCATGGGTAGAAGGCCTACCAACCGAAAGTATTTCTCAGATTTACCAAGAATACGCCATCAAATATCAACAAGCTATTCGTTCATTTGATGAGGCTTTTTCAGCTAAATTCGGGACTAAACCCAACGAAGATGAAATCAATAGCTCCCATCAAATGGTCGTGGTCGCCGCTGAGTTAGATGCCAGTACTGAACGTATCATCAACTACCTAAATGACAAAGCCAGTGTAGCTGTGAATGCCGTATTTTTTACCGCCTTTCAAGATGGTGAAAATAAATACCTAAGCCGAAGCTGGATGATCGATCCAGATGAAACGGAAGAACACGCGATTAATACCGGGCAAAAGAATGACTGGAATGGCGAATACTATGGCTCCTACGGTACAAGTGAAGATGGCTACTCATGGCAAGACGCTAAAAAGGTTGGTTTCATCTGCGCAGGCGGCGGCCGCTGGTACAGCAAAACCCTATTCAAATTAAAACCCGGTGACCGTGTGTGGGTCAATATCCCCAGAACCGGTTATGTCGGCGTTGCAGAAGTAACAGGTAAAGCCATGGTTGCAGATGAATTCATCAGCGATGATATGAACTTGGCAGGCAGCTATTCACTTGCAGCAGACGTAGGTGAAGACAACGCTGAATACTTTGTGCCTTTACGTTGGATTAAGGCTGTGGATGAACTAGATGCGTTCAATGAAGTCGGTTTATTTGGCAATCAAAATTCTATCGCTCAACCACGCGCTGAGAAATGGACGCATACCGTGAAGCAATTGAAAGCGACATGGGGTATTGAGTAGCGTTATGTGTTCCAACTATTTTTATATTCAGATGACCTGAAGGTATGGGGTTGTCTCGATTGCTCGTTGAATAATAATATTTACTAAGTTAATAACTAAGGATTTAGATTCCAGAATGGATACCCCTATTTTTTCAATGTCAAAACTAAAAAATGAACAAGCCTTCAAGGAACGTTTTCAACGTATAAAATCCGATCGCGCATTGCCGTTCATCGTTCAGCTGTTTGTTGGCCTTCTTGCCTACCCCCTATATCAAATTTTGAACGCTAAGGGCTTAGTAGATTTGCCTTCAGACTACGTTATTTTGGGTGTTTGTTCCTTGTCGCTACTGTTCATTATTTTTAATGGTAGGTTCCTCTTAATATTATTTGAGTACTCGCTGATATCTATGAAGATTAATAAACTTGATAGATCCTTTAAAAGAGAATTTAAATCCAGTAATGATGACTTTAAACAACTAAAAAACGTAATTAATTTACTTGAAAATGTCGACTGGGGAGATATGGGGCCATTGCTCTACAGCGCTAAAGACCGCAACCTGACGACACTAAAACAACGCTGTATTGATTTAGCCCTTGAAGCGAACATAGCGAGCCTTCATCAAAAAACGGAAGAGATAAAAGACACCGTACAACAAGATGTGAACAAGCGAATTTCTAAACTTCCAGTAGTGATCGCCAAAGCAAGAACCGAACAAAAATTAACAGAGTTAAGGGAGATATTAGAAAGAGCCGAACAGGCGGATTTACATTTCAAGAATAGACCTTTCATGAAGTTTGCTAAAGGGTATGAAGATCATGCGCCTCAAATCAGAAAGCACATAGATCAATTAGAGGCCATACTCAATAAATTAACGGTCGCTTATAAGGCTTTGAAAACATTCGAAGTTGGAAAAATTCAACAAATTACAACGCAACTAGACAGAGCTGAAACATACGCCTCTGATTTGATAAAGAATCGTTTCGAATTATGGTCAACAGAGAATTATTCCTCTTTACTGCTGTGGAATGACAGTATTCGCTCAGGTTGGTTAGCAATGACAATGGGGTTTTCTGTGTCAGCAGCTGAAGATTTATTTAAGAATCAACAGGTCTATAATGCCTTGAGGGAAGTGAATGGTAATTACTCAGGCTTGTCTAATAGCGAGATTTGGCTCGAAGCGCTGTTAATGAATGATGCCAGTTTACAAGGTTTAGTTAACCTTGCAAAAGGACGTTATTTTGAAAACCAAGTCGCAGCAAACACAGAGGGACAGTTGTTTGAAAACTTCAATCACCCGGGAACTGATATCACCATTGATGGTATGGAATTTCAGCTAAAAGCGACGGACAGCGAGGCATATATTAATAGTATTGATGACGACATACTCGTTATCGCGACTAGTGAAGTAGCTGGCAAAACTACTGCAATTGATAGTGGTATTTCAAACGAAGAATTAACATCAGCAGTAGAGCATGCACTAGGCGGTTCTGTGATTGATGTAGGTGATGGAATTTTAGGTGGTTTAGGCTTTTTGGGAATATTTGCCACCGTAAATGGGCTTAATCATTTCTTTGAACGCTTAGACAAGAAAGTTGAGCCTTGTGCTGCCGCTGATGAAGCGCTTGAAATAGCTTTGAAACAATCATTAGAAGGCTTTGCTTCTGTGGGCGACCTGATTTTTATGGTTTGCTTCAAACCAGCTAAACTTCTCGGTAGATTCTTCCTTTGGATTTTTAGAATTAAATCTTAATAGGGTTAAGGTAGTTTAGTTAGTTCTCTATAAATGGAGACAAAACCTAGATTCTGTGATTTATTAATTGTTCCGACCCTTCCTTTATTCATATAACGGATATAGCTTTAAATTGCACAAAGCTTTAAAAGTAGTTCATATTCCAGTCCTTTTCTTTGTCGATTATTATAAATAACTTTGATATAACCTTACGTTGTATATGGGTAATTAACAGTTAAGTTCTAGCCTTTTGGCTTTTTAAGTAAGCTCTATAAATAGCTACAACAATAACTTTAAAGTTCACGCTGAATAGACCGAAACAACGTTGTTTTTATCAGGGGGACCAACTCGAATTTTGCTATAAAAATAATAAGCAAAATGAGTTTAGATACATTTTTTTTGAGCTTTGACAGTTCAAACCAAAATACGGCCGCGTATACAAACGCCAGAAGGTTGTCCTGTTACTGTCCGCTGACTAAAGCACGAATGAACTTTATTATTACTGCAAAATATTGCTAAGCCTGACATGAATGTGATTAAGGATAAATACCTTATACAGAGCTGTAGCATGAACCGAATAAGTAAAATATGAGTATCAAAATGGATATATCAAATTTCAAGTTTCTCAAGTCATATCACCCCGCACTCTATAAGTTGGGTGGTAGTGCTGAAGGTTATGCCTTTTCGGATCCGCAAAGTGCTGTCGTAAAATTGCGCTGTTTTGCTGAGGTATTTGTAGGTTTCATTTATGAAGAGTTAAACCTCCCTACTAACGGTGCGAAGGCTTTTTTTGAACGCATAGATAATGCTGCGTTTATTAATGCAGTAGAAGACTGCGTGGTTGATAAACTGCACTTAATACGACTGATAGGGAATAAGGCGGCTCATTCTTCTGGAGTATCGGTCAAAGATACTTTAGAACTTATTAAAGATGCTTGGTTTTTGGGGGCTTGGTTACAACTTACTTACCATGGATATTCAGTAGATGACTTACCTGGCTACTGTGAACCGCAACTTGTTACACCGCTTGATGAAAATTTAGTAGAAGATAAGCAGCAATTAGAAAAAGCGCTCAATTTGAGAACTGAAGATTTGGAAAAAGCCAAAACTGAGCTTGCTGCGATCGAACAAAAACAACTAGAGAGTCAGGAGAAAATTGAAGCCTTAAATCTTGAGGTTAATCAGGCCAAGTTGCATACGATACAAGAAGCTGGAAAACGTGCTGTTGCAAACTATGATTTTGAGCCAGAGTCAACTCGCGAAAAAATAAAAATTGAAGATGTGTTTGCCCAATATCAGTTAACGGATGGGCAAGCGGAACTGGTCAAACGACTGGATGTTTTTTTATCGAGCAAGCAGGAAAATGTATTTTTGTTGAAAGGTTATGCCGGTACAGGTAAGACATTTATTACCAAAGGGCTAACTGAATACTTCCGGGCCATACGTCGAAATTATTTGCTCTCAGCTCCAACGGGTAAAGCAGCCAAGGTAATATCGAGTAAAACAAACAGTCTTGCCTACACCCTTCATAAAAGTATTTATTCATTTAAGGATATTGTCGAATATCGTGATGATGGGCTAGATGGCTCCGAAACGTATAAATTTTATGCCAAGCTAGCGGTGAATGACCTCTCCGTTGATACCGTATATATCGTAGATGAATCATCGATGATTTCAGATATATACAATGAGTCAGAATTTTTTAGATGTGGTTCAGGTCACTTGTTAAAAGATTTTCTTAAATTTGTAAACTTGGATCATAACGACCATCGTAAAAAAGTGATCTTTATTGGTGATGACGCCCAGCTACCACCGGTTGGAATGAATTCTTCGCCTGCGCTCAATGCGGGTTATCTAGCTAAAAATTACGGTTTAAAGACGACAGATTATGAGTTAAAAGAAGTGGTGCGTCAAAAGGCTGATAGTGGTGTTATGAAAAACGCCATTACGATGCGTAAGGCCATAAAAGAGAATATATTTAACCAACTTGATTTTGATTTGAAATTCCCTGACCTAGCTCATGTAGAGCATTCAGATTTGATCAAGCAGTATATGGCTTCATGTGATGGCAAGATAAATGCTGAATCTATAGTGTTGGCACACTCAAATGCCGATGTGGCTGCTTACAATAAACGTATACGAGAAGAGTTTTTCCCAGGTAATTCAGAGGTATGTGCTGGCGACAAATTGATGGTCGTTAGTAATAGCGATGCGTATGGCTTCTTTATTTCTAACGGCGACTTTGGTCTTGTTAGACAATTATGTGGCGACACAGAAGCTAGGAATGTTCCAATCAGGCGTAAGTCTCAGGAGACTGGTAATGTTGAAGAAACTAATGTCACCTTGCTGTTTCGAAACGTCGAGGTTGGGTTTAGAGACTTAGAGGGGAATACTCACTTCTTTGACGCTAAAATTATTGAAAACCTACTCTACTCAGAATCCTCTGCGTTGGCATCTGATGAAAATAAAGCGCTTTATGTTGATTTCTGTATCCGAAATGAAGGCTTAAAACGTGGCTCAACAGAGTTTAAAGATACCTTGCGAGCTGATCCTTATTTTAATGCGCTGCGCGTTAAGTTCGGCTATGCCATTACTTGTCATAAAGCACAGGGTAGTGAGTGGAATCATGTTTTTGTGAAGTGTAAAGCAAGCCAGAGCCAATTATGTGCGGAGTACTTTCGTTGGTTGTATACCGCAATTACTAGAACAGCAAGTAAGCTTTACTTGCTGGATGAACCGCATCTTAAACTTACAACTAAGACCAAGGTGGTTGTTAGCCCAGGTTTAGATAGCGGATTTAATTCGATGCCTAACATTACGAACACGGCTGAAACTAGTTCATCTGGTGAAAATCATGATTCGGTGAAAAATTCGAGCTTGTCTGGTGGGGTTAATAGTAATTCTTCTTTTGGTATTCCTTCGTCTAATAAATTTCTAAACGAGATGCTCAGGTTAGTAAGAGATTGTGTCACCAGTGCTGGTATCGACATATTTGATATAGCGCATCATCAGTATCAAGAGGCTTACCACTTTATACGAGGCATTGAGTCAGCTCGAGTCAATATTTCTTACAATCGTCAACAAAAGATTGTATCTGTAAGTCAGACTAATATGGATGAATTGGATAATGATTTGCACTCGTTGTTAGCACCATTAAATGGACGAATAGTGTCTAGTGGGGTAGCTGATGAAGGACAAAGTTGGGAATTCGATGAACCGTTTCTTAATGAGCTTCATCAAAAATTAACGCAACGTGCTGGTGACTCAGATATCGTGATTACTAATGTAAAAGAATTGCAAAATTCACAACGTTATTGGTTTCAAAAACAATCTGACACAGCTGTTATGGATATCTATTACAACAAAAAACAGCAAATAACGAACTGTACGCCGCTTAATAATTTATCTTCATCAAAGTCATTGATGAACGAGGCCTTAGCAATGATAACTGGAGGGCTTGATTGATGGGAGAGCAACTGTTTCGAACGATCACTAATCTTCGAAAAGAAGGCAAGCTGCAAGAAGCTTGGGATTTAGGTTGCCCTGCGGTTCAACAAACGCCTAATGATAATTATTTGAAAGGTTCCTTTTTTTGGGTCTGCTACGATTTTCTTAAACAAATACAGGCTCCAATAAAAGCACGGGCACTTGATAATGGTAGTAATTACAAACCAAACCAAGCAGAGCTAGAGAGAATTAACTTTCTATTAGATTGGATTATTTGGTTGGAAATTCCGCCCAGTGGGTTTGAATATCGTAGCTTGCTTCTTTTGTTCCAGAAAAGCCTGGAATCTATTCCAAAGTTGATTGTACTTCTAGTGAAATATGGCGATACCTTGTTTGAGGACGAAGATAAAATACCTTATCAAGGTGAAAAGTATGAGTCACCTAGCTTGATGTTGAACTTTGCAAGGAAGGTAGCTAAAGCATGGATGGAGAGTGATGAGGCAAATCAGATTGATATTGATCAGCTGTTAAGTATTTTTGAGCAAGCTAGAAGCCAGGCTAAAGATAAACAGCACATGATGTGGCTGGATTACGATGAAGCTAAGTGTCTAATTATGGCAGGGCGTAACGATGAAGCTAGAGAATTCGCTATCGTTGTTTTAAGGAAGAAACAGTCTGAGTCATGGGCATGGGGAGCGCTTGCTGCGACTTATCGGACACAGAATGCAGATACCTCAATCAAGCTATTTTGTCAGGGTTTATGTCATTGCCGGGATGATAAATATGCCTTGCCTTTACTACAGGGCATAGCACCGCTTTTGGCAGATAAGGGGTTTATAAAAGAAGCTTCTATGTGTGTTCAGAGAGCCGTTAATTGTTATAAAGATAATGGTTGGAAAATAAAAAAAGACCTTGAAAAACTAATGGAGCTGCCTTGGTTTGATACCGTGATTGATGTGAGCCAATTAACTCCATTTATACGTGAAAAGTCCCAAGGCGCATTGGAGTCTCTAAATGGTCCGGCGTCGATTGCATATGGTTTAGTTACGACCATGCATCCATCGGGTAAAGGGTTGCACTTGTATTTGTCTGAAAGTGAAAGCATTTCGGTACCACTACGGATATTCAAAGGAAACGTAAAGCCGAACATGGGTGACTATGCAGAAGTAACTCTAACTGGCGAAGGGCAAGATAAAATGGTTATATCGGCTCAGCTCACATCACCCCAAAGCCTAACAGGTGTTGAAACCTTCAGCGAAAAATTGAGAGTTTCTGAAAAAGGCTTTGGCTTTGCCGGCGATACTTTTATCCCCCCGCTATTGATCAAAAATGGCATGGATATGAAGAAAGTTAAAGTCCTACGGTGTAGAAATTTTAACAAAAAAAAGAATGTGCCAGGGTGGCTAGCAGTCAAGGTTGAGGTGTTGGAGTAATTAATTTGTTTAGAGTATTGCTAACTATATCGAACCAGTCTGCTTTGAAATAGTTACGGTAAATGTACTGAAGTAGTTATAAACAAAATGGGTAGTAGTGTAGTGCCATAATATTTTGCACTTAACTAAGCAAATTACTCTGTAAACCTTTCAAATATTTATTAATAGAGTAAACACATGAGTATTCAACAAAAAATCGATTTGGCCAGGCGTGAACTTCTGGAAATGGGGCTTAGGTCTAATCCATTACTGAATTATGTGAGTAATGCCAAGACCTTAGATGTTTTTGATGAGTTATCGGAACAAGTGTTCGATATGCTGGTGAATCAAACTAAAGCCATGCGATTTTTACCTATTCCTGGTGCTTATGTTAAGGAAGAGCAGGAAGAGAGTGTTGATGAGGGAGATAAAAATTCTCTGCCTCCTTTGCAGGAGTATTTGGAGATGGAGAGTGGGGAAAGTCGGCATGAAGATATTTTCCTACAAACAAAATTGACCCCAGAAAAACTGGATAAGGTTTTGCTGACCATTGAAAATGAGGCGCATACCTTATTACAAGAACAGGGTATTGAGGTCTTGTATTTAGCAATAGGGACGTTGAAATGGTATGAAGATAAGAATTCATCAAAGGCTCGTTATGCGCCCCTCATTCTTCTTCCAGTAGAACTAAAGCGTTCTTCTGCGAAAGAAACTTTTTCAATCTCTTATACCCAAGCGGATCTTGGCCCCAACTTGGCCTTAGCAGCCAAACTTAAAGGTGAGTTTCAGGTTGAATTACCTTTATTTGATGAAGAGCTGGACGTGGCTAATTATTTGGAATCAGTCGGAGAAGCTGTTTCAAAATTGGAACGCTGGGAGGTAAAACAAAACAATATAGGCTTGGGTCTATTTTCTTTTGGTAAGTTTCAGATGTTTACTGATTTGGACCCTAAAAACTGGCCGGACGATAAGCCTCCTGCTGAGCATCCTTTGCTCAAGAACTTGTTCGCCTCTGGTTTTTCTAAAGATGCACAATATCTTGAAGGCTTAAGTGAGCATAAAAGTTTACGCGAACCCGAAACGCTTCACTTGGTGAAAGATTCTGACTCAAGCCAGACTGAGGCCGTATTGTTGGTCATGCAGGGGAGCAACTTGGTAATTCAAGGGCCACCAGGTACCGGTAAATCTCAGACGATCACTAATATCATTGCTGAAGCCTTGGCTCGAGGTAAAAAAGTCTTATTTGTGGCGCAGAAGATG
>Ga0105353_1000950_pt1 | contig 15273 bp, 14 predicted proteins | sample EN1Hudsemesocosm_2_FD_83657 | JGI IMG/M metagenome (GOLD analysis project Ga0105353, IMG submission 83657) | Methane-oxidizing microbial communities from mesocosms in the Hudson Canyon - EN10B Hudson Canyon | ecosystem: Environmental > Aquatic > Marine > Cold seeps | place: Hudson Canyon...
AATTAAGGTGCGCTCTTAATAGGTCTGTTGAATATGTTGTCTTCCTTTCGTGTTTATTTTTATTCCGTTTTATCTTTGTTTCTAATATCAGCCTGCGGCGGCGGGGGAGGCGGTGACGATGATAATAGCGGCGGCCAAACACAGCCCACGCCATTAAGTGCGCCCACTAATGTGGTGGCCACCGGTTCCCAAGAATCCATAAACATTAGCTGGAGCCCAGTGACTGGGATTGAAAATTATCGAATCTATTATAAAACCTCCCCTGGGGTCGCCACTACAGACCCATATTTTACCGGGGTGGGCACGGGCTATAACCACACAGGGCTGACCGAGGGCGACACCTTTTATTATGCTGTAACGGCCATTGATAATAGTGACGAAAGTGACTTGTCCAGCGAGGTAAATGCCACTGCCCAGGGCATACCTGTGCCACCCCAGGCAAGCGCTAAAGTCACCGTTAAAGGCGGTGATGCTCAGGCGGTGTTACATTGGCAGGACGCCACCGGCGCCAGCAGTTACAACATTTATTACAAGGCAGGCACGGGTGCCACCAGTAGTGACACGGCGCTGGAAAGTGTTAGCTCCCCTCATACCATTAGTGGGCTTACTAATGGGTCCCTGTATTCGTTTATTGTGCAGTCGGTGAATGATGATGGGGCGGCAAGCAGTGAAGAAGTCACTACCATCAGTGACGTGCGCATGACCATTAAACACCATGCCCCAAGACTTACCGGCGCCGCCACCGACGGCACGGGGTACGTGTTGGTGGGGCAGGGAGGCGCCATTTATACGGCAGCGTTAGATGGCTCGGCTAAAGTCATGCAAAGCTCCGGCACTCAGGTGGATTTGTATTCGGTGGCCTACGGAGCAGGCATTTATGTGGCAACGGGGGCATCCGGTATTTTGTTAACCTCCACTAATGGCACAGTCTGGCAACAGCATTTTTCTCCCACCGGCGGCGCACTGGATAAAGTAATATTTGCCAATGATCAATTTTACGCCATTGGCCAAACGGCGGTTTTACTTTCAAGTGATGGCTTAAGCTGGACGTTATCGGATCACACCACAGCCATGTGCAATAACGATGTGGAAAATGATAATTACCTGCAACACATCAGTTACGCCGACAGCAAACTGGTGGTAACCGCCACCACGGGTTGCATGAAAACCTCCACCGATAATGGCACCACTTGGGTTGCAAATTCTGCCAGCAGCAGCGACACCGAAGAATTTTTAGGGCTCACCCATAACGGTACTTCTTTTGTTGCCATAAGCCGGGATAACGGCCCCGTCATCGAGTTGCACACCTCCACCAATGGCACCAGCTGGAGCCAAACCACCATTACGGATTTAACCAGCCCCACTGGGTTGGACTTTGCCGAAGGCGTATTTGTCACCTCCCAAAGTGATGGCGATGGTTTGCATTATTTAAGTTCTAGCGATGGCATTTCCTGGAGCGAGGGCACCTACACCAATACGCCCACCACTACCTTTCAATTTATTGATTATTCCGGCAGCGACTTTATCACTGTGGGAGATAATTTAGAGGTAGTGCTGTCTAGTGATGGTATGAGCTGGAACAATACCTCAAGCGGTGTGATTGCCACCCAGTTTATTAAAGTGTTGCACGACGGCAGCCAATACTTGGCGGTGTCAGGTGAAGGAGGTGTTTACACCAGTGATGATCTTAGCCAGTGGACATTGCAAACCTCGTTTGCTTTAAGTAATGGCCGCATCACAGATGTGGAATTGGTGGGTAATGTATTAACCGTGGCCGGTTACAGTGGTTTCTCGGGCAACAGTTCCAGTGCTGTGGTGAAAAGCCATTCAATCCAGGCCCCTACAGACTACAGCACCAATTGGGCCACGGCGGATGTGAGTAATAGCGGTGGCATTAATGCCATTGCCTTTGATGGCACCCACTATTTGGCGGCCACTCGCGCCACCCTTGCCTATAACGGCAACAGCCCCTGGGACAACGTTGAAAATCAGCCTGCGTTTATTCCCTATATTGATATAGAAAGTGATGGCACCAATATTATTGCCTTGTCTGGGGGCACCACCTATCACCATACCGTGGCCAACTATACCGACTGGGCCAACGCCAGCTCGGTGGCCCAGGCCTATACCAGTTTGTATGAATTTGAAGGGACGTTTTACGGTTTTAGTGCCAGCACCATAGGCTCAAGTGCCGATGGTTTAAGTTGGGGTGAGTTAAATGCTTCCCCCTTGGCCGGCAGCGTAGTAACCCATGATGGTAGCCAGTTTATTAGTATGGGGGGCAGCGGGTTGGTCACCACAGTAGATTTTGTGAGCGAAACATTACGTGGCACCGCCAGTTTGGGTGAGACACAAATTCACGCTATTTTTTGGGATGGCAGTCAGTTGGTGATTGTGGGGGACAATGGTTTAGTGGCTACCCATCCGGGTTATTGAGGATTGTATATGGGCATGCATTAAGGTTAATTGTGGCAGCGGCGCCTCTATAAATTTTAATGCAGCCTTTAAACCTTGCATGATAGCAATGTGTTTTTTAACAGCGCCGTTATGCGCTGCACATACTGCGGCGTTGACCAACCACATTCACTGGTGAGTTGTTGCCAATTAGTGATATAGGATGCTCCAGAAAATATCGCTGGCACTCTCTTTACTCCATTGCGAAGCAAGCAACCTTTCTTTTTCAAGCGCCCTTATGGTCTGCCTGCAGTTGTCGCACACATAACCCATGTTGCCACTCCAGGCGGCCCCCATGGCTCTTTATTTTTGTCGTGGTAACCGGACGGGTTGTGAAATATAATTCCCTCCCCCTGGTCTTGAACTAACTGTTTGTAACATGGCATCCACCAAAGACATTATCCTCGAATGCGCCCGAGATCAGTACCTAAGCGAAGGCTATAAAGGGTTGTCCATGCGCAAAATTGCGCAAAAAGCCGATATCAGTGCCACCGCCATTTATCGTCACTTCAGCAACAAAGAAGAGCTGTTTCATCATGTGGTGAAAAAAGGGTTTGCTACTTATACTCAGTATTTAACCCCGGCCGAGAATGAAGCCACGGCCGAACTGCGCTTCAAAAAAACCCTGGATAACGCTTTAAATTTTGTGCTGGATCATCCCAGGTACTTTGAGCTAATTTTTGTTAAGTCTGAAACCAAAGATGAGCTGGCTCGTCACGATGACCTGCGGGCCGACTCTAAAATATCATTCAACTTTTACACGGCTCGCATTCAGGAATGCATAGAGGAAGGCTTTCTCAAAAAAGACAACCCTGGTGAGGTCTCGGCGCTGTTATTGGCCGCCTATATTGGATTTTTTTCCTTGTACAATTCAGGTTTATTACCGCGTACCCCAGGCGAGATTAAAAAACTCTATTGGCGCAGTATTAACAGGGTGTTGGACGGCCTAGTAAGCTAAGCATTAAGCGAAGCCTGAACGCTCTATTGTTTAAAATACTAACCGAGTACACACTGCCTGGCTATTTAAGGGTTTAAGCCAATACACTTAGCTGGCGGATCTTGTTACCCCCTCGTCTAGATTAACGATTTCCCGCCCCAAATTTACCCTGTAGCCCCAAGCCAGGTCATAGTGGCCAGATTACACATATTGACAAGACTTTCCTCTCAGGGTTAACATGCGTTAACTCAAGGTTAACAAGTGTTAACACTAGGGGCTGTAAATGCCTATATTCATCATCGGAAAGCCAATATGCCTGTTATTACCTACAATACCGTTGAAGGTGTTTTATCCAACGACATGAAAAAAGAGCTCACCCAAGCGCTTACGGAAGCCGTCAGCCAAGTAATGGGAGAGAAAATTAAGAAAAATGCCTGGGTGATTATTAATGAATCCCCTGAAGCCAATTTTTCAATTGGCGGCCATGCGGTTACGGCGGCAGGCCTTAAAAGTTTAATGGCCTAGTTTTAGCTTTTTTTAAAGAAATGAATAAAGGAATAAATTAAGAGGTTAGTTATGTTTGAAGTCATCTTGGTATTAAATGCGCTCTGGTTTGTTATGGGCTTTAATGTATTTTCACTTCGCCCCAAAATTTTTGCCAAACTGGTGGTGCCCAGGGAACAAAGAGATACGCCTGTGTTTGGCATCTTGGCCGAATCCGGGCGCTTTTTAGGCGGATTTAATTTCGCTTTTGCGCTGTTAAATATTTTGTTACTGGCCAGTTTAGCCACGTTTCCCAGCGACGAGCAAAGAGCGATATTATTGTTTGTATTTAGCGTCGCCCATGGATCACAGTTTATTTTTAATGTGCCGGTGGCCATTCAGAATAAACGGGGCGGTGGAATTTGGCAGGTACTTAAAGGCACTATGTTGTTCATCTTTGTGACCGATTTTGTAATGATGGTACTTAACCTTTTATTATCGGCTTGGTTGTATTTTTAGTCGACACTCTTTCTTTATCTCTGTGGCCAGCCTGAGCATAATGCGAAGGTTTGGTCTGCATTGTGCCTGCACGTCATGTTTAACTTTCACGAACACCCTATTTTGACTCAAATTACACTGCACATGCAGCCGTGTTTATCATTTAATCATGCAAAATCTTCCTATAGCAGCTCAGATCAATCCCATAAAATAGGCTAGCAAGTTATTTAAATGGCTATCCTTTAGTTCTAACTGTTCTTAATGCCGGTAATCGTAATACAGGTAATATTTAAAAAACGTCCAGGTTAAGCTGTTCAATTTTAAACTGGCTAAAATACTCATTTCTTTGTTCCTCGCGGTTTAGTAACTATAGTTAATAACTGCCGTTATCCTTTGCTGTGGTTATGGATTCAGGGATTTATGAACAAGATTCCCAATATTGCTTATTGTTCTAAACCAGCAGGGGACACCCTGGACCAAGCGCTGATCAGCGGGCTAAAATCCTTGGGTTTTGAAGTGGCTCCATGGCCAGCCAAGGTAAACAAAGAGCCGGCCCACAGTGTTTTTATTTTTATGGTCCGCAGTACCTGGCATGAAGATATAAAACAACAGATACACACCCTCATTAGCCAGCAGCAGTCTTGTTTTATTGCCGCCTCCAGCCAGCTCACCCCATTGCAAGATGCAAAATTAGCCAAAACCATGTTGGTTATGGGTGAGGATCTGCCCGTGATTTATCCTCCCTTTGATGCTGACAACCTAGCTCGCCAACTGGGGGTAAATAAACCGGCACATTCAAGTAAATTACTATTAGTGGATGACAGTCCTGCCATGCTGGCGGTGATTGAACATTTTGTGACGGACCTGGGTTACCTATGCCATGCCACCGTTTCTGCCCATGAAGCCTTGATAAAAGTACAAGAAGGCGGATTCGGCATTCTGTTAACCGACTATCAAATGGATGAAATGAACGGCATTGATCTCATCGAAAAATCCAGAGACCTCTATCCCGATATTAAAAGTGTTTTAATCACCGGCTTTGGAGACAAGGCCACTGTGCTTAATGCCATCGATATTCATGTGGATGCCTTCCTGGAAAAGCCCTTGGATATTGAGACATTGTGCTCAACTCTTTCACGGCTGGATCGCATCATTAACATGCGCGAGGAGAACAAACGTTTATTAGTGGAGCTCACCGAAAGTAATACTCTACTTAAAGAAGGCCGTGATAATTTAAATGCCACCCTGGAGAGTTTAAATGAGGCGGTATTAACCCTGGATGATAACTTCATCATACTGTCGGCAAACAGCGCCCTGACCCAGTTAACCCAGCATAAGGTTGAATCCCTTTTGGGCAAGGCATTTTCATGTCTACTGCCAGAGAATATTTGGCCCGCCCTGTTGCAGCAAGGGCATGAAACTAAGGACACCGTCAACATGGAGGGCACCGTCACTCGTATGGATGGCACTGAGTTTCCCGCCAATTTAACCTTTAGACGCAGTACCGACATATTACGGCGTGCCTACATCCTGGTCATTCAAGACATCACGTCACAAAAGAAGATGGAACATCACTTATTATCCATCAACGAGGAATTAGAGTTTAAAGTAGCGCAGCGAACCAAACAAATAGAGGAAGCAAAGGAAGAAGCGGAGCGGGCAAACCAAACTAAATCGGAGTTTTTAGCCAACATGTCCCATGAATTACGCACTCCAATGCACGCCATTATGAGTTTCAATTCTTTAATTGATAAGAGCCTCGACAAGTCCCAAGTGGCCAACAGCCTACAGGAAAAGGTAATGGGCTTTACCTATCGTATATCCGAAGCCAGTAAACGTCTATTACGGCTCATCAATAACCTGTTGGATATCTCCAAGCTGGAAAGTGGCCATGTGGAGCTGCAAAAAGATCGCCAGGATATGTTGGCTATAATCAATAATGTTATTTCTGAACTGTCACCGCTACTGGCAGAAAAATCTATCAATATTAATCTGGATTGCCAAACAGATAATTCTGAATCTTATATGGACGATGAAAAAATGACCCAGGTCATATACAACCTGTTATCCAATGCCGGTAAGTTTTCCGATGAAAATTCCACCATCGACATCTGCGTTAAACCTTCGCAAGTCAATGTAGAGGTGCGCAGTACAAGTGAGTACTGGGTGCCGTCTTTGCAGGTGAGTGTTTGTGATCATGGGGTGGGCATTCCCGATGATGAGATAACCAGTATTTTTGACAAATTTATTCAAAGTTCAAAGACAAAAACCGGTGCCGGCGGGACCGGGTTGGGCCTGGCAATTTGCAAACAAATTATAGACTTACATCGCGGTGACATTATTGCCAAAAACAAGGAAGGGCGTGGCGCGTGTTTTATTTTTAACATTCCGGTTGCTCCCATAGATTGGAGTAAAAAGGCTAAAAACCTCGGAGAAAACCATGAGCGATAAATTAACCATACTGGCCGTGGACGATGAACCCTGGAATTTGGAGATTATTCAACACCACTTGGAAGACGAATACCGACTGCTGCTGGCCAATAATGGTCAAGAGGGCCTGGACCTGCTGGGGCAACATGACGACATTGCCATGGTGTTGTTAGATGTTGGCATGCCCGGCATGGACGGTTATGAGGTCTGTCAGAATATTCGTGAAAACGCTGAGTGGGTTAATATTCCCGTTGTCTTTATTTCTGCACGGGGCTCCACGGATGATCGCATGATGGGCTATCAGTCCGGGGGGGATGACTACCTGGTTAAACCGTTTGAATGTACCGAGTTGTTGGCAAAAATACAGATACTAGAAAAATACAGGGCCGAAAAAAAGGGATTGCAAGATAACTATAAAATGGCCTCCAGTGTGGCTATGGATGCCATGACCGGTGCCCAGGAAATTGGCCAGGCATTGGAATATTCAAAAGCCACCTACGGGGTGAAATCCTCCTCGGAATTGATGGATTTGTTTGTGGCTTGCCTGTTGAATTTTGGGTTAAATGCGCTTATTCGCCTAAAAAATGATGATGTTTACCAATGGCATCAGTGTGTGGGGCATCCGTCGCCCCTAGAAAAAGAGTTGGTGGACATGCTCTCCAGGAAAGATCGCATTTTTAGCTTTGAGCACAGAACCCAGTTTAATTTTGACCGCATTAACTTACTGGTGAAAAATATGCCCATAGAAGACGAAAATAAATACGGCCGCTATAAAGATCTTTTGCCCTTTTTTCTGGATGCCACCAACGCTTGCATGGAATCCATTGAAGACAGTGAAACCATTTCCAGTTTAAGTGAGCTTAAAACATCTATTTCTATCATTAATAACGCCCTGGATGAAGAGCGTAGTTTGATCATTGAAAGCCAGAAAATCTTGAATGCTATTTTAAGTGATTTAAATCGCACTATGGAAGATGAACTTCCCATACTGGGTTTGGATCAAGACCAGGAGGCTTTTTTAATTGCATTGATTGAAGGCAAGATAGCGGAGGCGTCGGCCGCGGCCAACATTAGTAAAAAATCGGATGATCTGTTTAACCGAGTTAGCACAACCCTGGCCGGTATGATCGACAAACACTCCTGATAAATACTAGAGCAAGCAATGCGGTGCCTTATGAAGAACCAAAAGGATGGCACTGCCTGCTGGTTTTTATTAACTTAAACATTGTAATCAGTTCAAGGTTAATGATTTGTTACGGGTTGCCACTAAAATTTAAATTATTTAAAAACAGCTGATGGCGCCCGCCATCCTTTTCAAATACCGCACGCATGCGCGCCTTTTGCCCATTGGTGAACATGGTCATGGCACTGTCGTTTACATTGTCCATAAAGTTCATAGTGATGTCGGTGCTGCCACAGGAAACTTGCGGGTACACAGGGGTGCCGCCATATTGCCCATAAGCGGTGGGGGTATCGTCTACCAGGTCGGAGGAGTCACAACTGTCATTACCGGCGTAGATGTGAATTAAATTTAACCAGTGGCCAATTTCATGGGTGGCGGTGCGCCCCAGAGAATACTTTTGATCAAGGGGGGCCAAGGTACCAAATACTCGGGGGTCTATGACCACACCGTCTATCCTTGGATCATCACTAATAGAACTGCTATAGCCATTGAGCCCCAACTCCTCATGGCGGGTGGACATATCGGCCACCCATATATTTAAATAGTGATCTCTGGGCCAGGCATCCTGCCCACCTAAGTCACTGAAAAAAAGTGCTAGCTGCTCCAGTGGTGTATCTTCCTGCAAATCACGACCAGACCAGCCGTCAATGACGTCACTAAAGGTGCGGGTGATACCACTGGTCTCGTTTCCATGCGGGTCTATGGTAGCCAGTTCAAATTCGATGCCCACATCGGCTACCAAGGGTAAAAACTCATCCGGGGTGCTGGTGTAATCAACGTTTAGTTTTCTGAAATCTTCATTTAATACCTGAATTTGGGAGGCTATTTTTTCCTGTGTGATGTTGGTGGTGTCATCGCGATAAATAACATGTACCACCACGGGTATTTTAATGATCTCGTTTTCAGAGGGCCCACCCATATTAGGCGTAGGATGGGCAGCTTCGTTATCACTGCCACAGGCTTGTAATATGAAGGCCATGGCAGACACTTTAAGTAAATTTATCAAGCCCGACATGGTTTATCCTTACCCTGGAATGTTGTTGGTGGGATATATTCCCACCTATGTAGGGGCACTATAGATAATTCACCGTCATTTGTCAGGTGGAATTCTTATTTGCCCGATATTTCTCTCAGAATTCCGGTAATGCCAGGGCGTGAGCGAAGATATAGAGAGTTGGCTACAAGAGCGTTTAAAAATGGGGCATTATGGGCCATCAAATAAATGAATGGATTCTAATGTTGGACAGTTTCTTTTTAATAGCAGGTTACACATTATTAGCTGGGTTAAGTCTATTCAGTGTTTGGCTCACCGATCGCCATAAACGTGAGCATTTTGTTTCTGTATTTGTGGCGGCCTGCATCTCAATATTTTGCTTGGCCCTTGCCAATCGATTAACCCTTGCCCCTGCTTTGCTGCTGATTTTCTTAATGCTGTTAGCGGGCAATATTCATCGGGTTAAGGTATCAGTATGGCGAGTGCCACTTGCCTGGTTAGTGGCCATGGCCAGCCTTGCCCTGGCGGTACACGCCGTTCCGGGTTTTGACAACTACATGGTTGTCAATCAGGCGCTCATCTCCAGTGCGGCTCACCCCATTAATATGTTTGCCAACATAGACAAGGCATTTTCTGGTGTTGTATTACTGCTGCTAGCCACCGCACTCAAATTGCAGCATTCAAATAAACCCAAAGAAACAGGTTTTATTTTAATTCCGGTATTCACCTTAGTGGTTTTGGTGGTGGCTTACTTAACCGGTTTGGACGTGGATATAAAATTGCCTGAGATAACGCTGGTTTTTATCCTGTGCAATTTGATATTTAGTGTCATCGCCGAAGAAGCTTTTTTCAGAGCCATTATCCAAAATAGCCTTATACATGCCCTAAAAGATAAGGTGCGCTACTCAACCCCAATGGCCATAGTGTTGGCCAGTCTGCTGTTTGGTTTAGCTCATATTGGTGGAGGCTGGCATTTTGTTATTCTGGCAACGTTTGCAGGCTTGGTTTATGGCTATGCGTATCACAAAACCGGGCGCATAAGCGTAGCTATCCTTACCCATTTAAGTGTTAACCTGGGTCATTTTTTACTGCTGGTTTACCCGGTGCCTAAATAGTTTGCATGGAGTGTTGTTTCTCTGGATCGTATTTCAGAGACATTGAATCATCAGTTATGCCAATAGACATAGACTTTAATCCGTCCCAAGGACACGTGGCACAAAATAATGCTTACCAAAATTGCTTGCCGTCGGCGCCGTTAAGCCATTGGGTGCAGAGTTTTTGGCAGCTTAACGTACCCAGTGGTGAATATGCTTATCGCAGCATGCCAGACAATTGCGTGGACTTAATTATTAATGTGCAGGATCCACACGATATTTTCATGGTGTCGCCATTTTCGACTTCCACTGTGTTTGACCTGGTGGGCCCGGTTGCTTATTTTGGTATTCGCTTTCGAGTACTAGGACATCAAGGGCTCATCGCTGCACCCTTAGGTGAATGGAGCGCAGACGACGCACCGGTTTCCGACTTGTTATCAAGCCAGGTATTGCACAAAATTTATGGGTGTTTTGACCAACCTTTGCCATTCAAGGTGCGCTGCAAAAAACTAGGCACTGTGCTGCTGGGGGTTATGGCTTACCCCAAAGTAGATTCCAGGTTGGCTCGCTATGTTCGGTTTTGCCACAAAAATACAGCCTCTAACATTCGAATATCAGATAAACAGTGTGGTGACTTTGGTTTATCCTCCCGCCAACTTAGGCGTTTGTCTCAGCAGTATTTGGGCCTGTCACCACGGGAATTGGCCCGAGTATTTCGATTTCAATCTATGTTAAAAACCATGAACACAGGCCATGCTAAAACCGCCTGGGCAGACCACTACCACGATCAGTCGCACTTTATTCGTGAATTTAAAAGCCTATCGGGATTTACCCCCAATCAATTTAAACGTTTGTCCGTTTTGTACAATAAAGACTAGGGCCATTAGCCAATACTGCTCCCTTTCAAGCAAACCTGTCAGGAGTAGTTAAAATGATCGAAATTGAAGCCATGTTTCCGGTAATGGTGGCCCCTAACCTGGAAGCCATTAAACAGTTTTATGAAACGGTATTTGGATTTAATGCTGTCTTTTATGAAGCGGATTTTTACCTGCATCTGGTCTCTCCCAATACCGGGGCACAACTGGGTTTCCTGGTGCCTAATCACAGCTCTCAACTCGAATTCCTCCATGCCATGATGTCTGCCAATGGGTATGTAATTTCACTGGATGTAAAAGATGCGGCACGGGCCTTTGAGCAGGCGCAGGCTTTAAATTTGGATATCGTCATGTCCATAAAAGAAGAAATCTGGGGGCAATTGCACTTTATATTAAAAGACCCGGCGGGTTTTCGAGTGGACATAGTGCAGCAGCTGGCTGTCTCTGGTAATTAACTCATAAGGCCCGTAGTGGACTAGAGACGGGCCCAAACTTGTCAGTTACCCCTGTGTTGCTACTATACAATAATGGGTTGTAGGTAGTGACATGATAAATGATCTTATGCACAGCATCGAACGGTTAAGCCCCCGTAGAGCCCTTTCCTATGCCCATTATCTGGGTACTATTACACAATTGCTTATGCTGTTAATGGCGGTTAGCCTGTCATGCTGGTCCGATACCGCTGCCCCGGCAGCCACTCAAAAAACCGTTTCGTTAGTCACCTCTAAATTCCCCCCCTATATGGACCCGGAGTTAGCCGACAATGGCTTGTTGGTGGCCATCACTCGCGCCGCTTTTAACAAGGTAGGGTATAAGCTGACACTGAGCTATCGGCCCTGGGCAGATATATTATTGGACCTTAAGCCCAGGCAATACGATGGCATTTTAGGGGTTTGGTTTAGACCAGAGCGACAAGCCTGGCTTGCCTATTCACAACCCATAGGGGTCAACCGGATCGTGTTGTTTAAACATACCGATTTTCAATTTGAATTTACCGGTTTTGATAGTTTAAAACCTTATACCATAGGCGTGGTAAGTGGCTATGCCAGCACTCCTGAATTTGCAGCAGCCAATTTAAACCTTGCGAGTGTCACCGGCGATGAAGAAAACGTAGATAAACTGGTTAACCGTCGGGTAGATTTTACCTTGATGGATGACATGGTGATGCACAAGTTGATGAAAAAAAAGTATCCGGATCTAAACGTCCTCGAGGAAGTGGGATTAGTGGTGGAGAGTGAAGATACTTTTGTGGGGTTTTACAGAAGTTCCCCTGATTTTCAGCAGGCGTTAACAGACTTTAATAGGGGGCTTGCGAAAATTCGTCAAGACGGCACCTTTGCCAACATCATGAATCAATATGAAGGGCAGGGAGAGCACTAGAGGCTAAAAATGTTAGCCGGGCCCAACCTTGTCAGTTACCCCTGTGTTGCTACTATTCAATTATGGGTGGTGGGTAGTGCCAATGAACATTGAACTAATGCACAGCATAGAATGGTTAAGCCCACCTAGAACCTCGTTATATAGCCACCGTCAGGGCTGTATTGCACTGTTGTTCACCTTGTTAATAACCTGTGGCCTGTCTTGCTGGTCGGATACCACTGCCATGGTATCCCCTCTAAAAACCGTATCATTAGTGACCTCTAAATTTCCCCCCTATAAAGACCCCGATTTACCCGACAATGGATTACTGGTGGCCATCACGCGTGCCGCATTAGAAAAGGTAGGGTATGAGTTAACAATCACTTATCGGCCCTGGGCAAGGATCTTGGTTGAAATTAAGTCCGGAAATTACGATGGCATCCTGGGTGTGTGGTATCGGGAACAGCGCCAAGCCTGGCTTGCCTATTCGCAGCCCATAGGGGTGAACCGGGTGATGTTATTTAAACATACCGGCCTTGCCTTTAAATTTAACGGTTTTAACAGTTTAAAACCCTACACCATAGGTGTGGTGAGAGGCTACGCCACGACGCCTGAATTTATCGCAGCCAATTTAAACGTTGAAGACGTGACCAGTGATGAACAAAACGTTCATAAACTGGTTAATCGTCGCATCGATTTTACCTTGATGGACGACCTGGTGATGCACAACCTGTTAAATAAAAAATACCCGGGTTTAGATGTCATTGAAGAAGTAGGTTTGGTGGTGGAGCGTGAAGAGACCTTTGTGGGGTTTTCCAAAGACGCCATAGGTTTTGCACAGAAGTTAATCGATTTTAATATTGGCCTAAGGGGAATTCGTCAAGACGGCACCTTTGCCCGAATTATGAAAAAATATCACGCTCTGGAAAACCCGTAAAAAGGGCCGGTTTTTCTATGATTTATATTAAGTGATCTATTGATGGCGCTAGTATCACTGCCGCTCACTAAGATAAATATTCTTCCCTCAGTAATGAAATAACCCACTGCTGCAATGCATCCTCATTATAGCGTGGGTGCCAGGCAGCAATCACATCAAAGGATTTGGGCGTTTGTTTTAATTTTATTTCTCGCAACCCTAAATCACTAATGGCTCTTGAAGGCAAAAAGGCAATAGCATCGGTTTTTTCCAGGTAAAGGGGCACCACCGAAAAACACGGAGCAGAGATCACCACGTTTCTAATTAAGTTATGTTGTTTAAACCAGTCGTCGATGGAGCCTTTAAAATTAGCCCGGGAAGGGGAGGTGATGATACAAGGGTAGGCGGCCACCTGGGCCAGCGTAGGTTTTTTATGTTTAAAGGAGGATGTTTTAGCCGTGACACAAACATGGTGCTCTTCAAATAATTTAACAACAGGGTAGCTGTGGGGAATGTAATCGGGGAAGGCAATGGCCAGGTTAACCTTGCCATTTTCCATAAGGTCATGGAGTTTATCTAACTCAAAATCTCTAATGATAATTTTTAGAGAGGGTGCCAACTCTTGTAGCTTGGAAATGGTATCGGGTAGTACCACTTGTTGCGCATAATCGGTGGCGGCAATGACAAAGGTGCCATCCTGAGTGGCAGGATTAAAGGCCGCTGGGTTTAACAGTGTTTGAAAATCGTTTAATAGTTTGTCAATTTTAGGAGATAGGGTTTCTGCGTAGGGCGTGGGCACAAAGCCATTGGTTTTTCTAATAAAGAGCCGGTCGTTAAATATATCTCGTAATTTTTTAAGCTGTTCACTCACCGCCTGTTGGGTTAAACCAATTTGATCGGCGGCTTTGGAAGCATTCTTTTCACGTACCAGGGCTTGAAAAATTCGTAATTGTTTAATGTCCAGCCTGTCCAACTTATTCATCAACATTACCCCCGCTAGCGTGACTTAGCCCTCAACCATTATTTATTGTATCACTAACAAAAAAGGTTTGTTTCTAGTTGTTTAACTCCTTGCCTATGATGACCTCGTTGAATCAAGTATCACTTACCGGAGTTAAACATGAAAACAGTTATCTTAATTGGCGCCAATGGAAAAATGGGCCAGGCGGCCATGACCGGCCTGGGGGAACACAAGGTAATCACTGCCAGTCGCTCTGGCATTGACGTGGATTACCAGGTGGATATCACCGATGAACAATCCTTAAAAGCCTTGTACAAAAACGTGGGGCACTTTGATGCGGTGGTTAATACCGTGGGCCATTGTGAGTATGCCCAGTTTAGCGAAATGACCGAGGCCCAATGGATGGCTACGGTCATGAGCAAGATGATGGGGCAAATTAACCTGGTGCGCTTGGGCCAAAAGTACATTAGCGATGGGGGCTCGTTTACCCTAGTGAGTGGCATCTTAAACGTTAAACCCATACCCTTCGCCATAGCCGATGCCACTGCCAGCGGCGCCATTGATACCTTTGTGAAATGCGTGGCGTTTGAGATGCCCAGAGGACAGCGTATTAATGTGGTTAATCCCACTGTGTTAGCCGAGGCATGGGACGTTTATGGGGAAATGATGCCGGGTTTTGAACCCGTGCCGGGGGCCTTAGTGGGCAAAGCCTTTGAACGCTCGGTGGATGGTTTTATTAGCGGGCAGGTGATTGTGGTGGATGCTTAAAATTTAAAGGAATGACTTAAATTAACGGCTTAGTTTCAATCAGGGGCCTGTGTTGAGTGCAAGACAAGCCCCTGTTAGACAATGCTGTTTAAAGCACTAGCTTTTGGAGGGCAGCATGCGTTTTAGTACGTCGTCTTTATCGATAAAATGATGTTTTAACGCCGCGCCAATGTGGGCCACCAACATAGCCACAATCACCCAGTACAAGGCAATGTGCAGCGTTATCATCAGCTCATAATAAGACCCGTCTAATAAACCAAAGGCTTTGTAGTTAATGCCATAACCCGAGGCAATAAATTCCTGCTCCGTGGTGGATGCCAG
>Ga0105353_1000976_pt1 | contig 15041 bp, 11 predicted proteins | sample EN1Hudsemesocosm_2_FD_83657 | JGI IMG/M metagenome (GOLD analysis project Ga0105353, IMG submission 83657) | Methane-oxidizing microbial communities from mesocosms in the Hudson Canyon - EN10B Hudson Canyon | ecosystem: Environmental > Aquatic > Marine > Cold seeps | place: Hudson Canyon...
AAGCTTGCCAATTTATATTTTTGTTATGAACTGCAACGGCGCTTAACAAAAGCGAAGTACAAAACTATTTCTGTTGTGGCTCACCCCGGTGTCGCCGATACTGAATTAGTGCGTTACTTACCCAGTTTCTTAACTTTTACGATGCCTGTTTTTAAACCTATTTTTAACTCTGCAGCACAAGGCGCGTGGCCAACCTTGTGTGCAGCTACCAAAGCGGGTGTGCAGGGCGGAGAATATTATGGCCCTAAAGGCTGGCGAGAAATATCGGGGCCAGCGGTATCCGTTAAATCAAATCGTTTGAGTCATGACCAAGGTATTGCCGAGCGTTTATGGGATTTGTCTGTAAAAATGACGAGCATAAACCCCAATATATAACTATGTTTGGCTAAACACTTACTGAATAATATTTCCCGCGCTAATGGACAACAAAATCCAAGCATAGTTAGTTTTTACTCATAATCGATGCTAAATAAAGTAATTTACTGAAACAAAAAGGTATCGCATTCGGGACCTTACTCTCGGATATATCGCGATTTAATAGGTATCGCTAATAACTCACAGCTAGGGGGTTTAGATCCTAGCGAAAGGGAGCACTTTTGCTCATGAGCCTTGGTTAGTCATTATCAGTTTAAGGACAATCTGGCCAAGCGCAAAATCTGCGTGATTTGGAGTTAAAGCACTCCTTATTGGGGGTTCAATATACCGCTGACTATGAGCACAAAGTGGTCCTTTATGATATTCAATATTTTCTGTTTTTTTCATGTTAGGTGTTTCAATTGAAGGCCGTAGTTGATTAAACCCCATCACTTTTTTAGACAATCAAACTGACCGAAATTTGTGACTAATTAGAATCGCCCCATTATACATCAGGATTAATCTTGGGAGGTTAGAAAATGCTCATAACCTTTTGCTCCAAAATAACGAACCGATTTCTTTTGCGTTATTTTTTTTGCAATGAGAAGATCATTGCAATATATTTTAATCACCTGCTTGTTCCCACAGATATCAACACCATATTCATGATTATCATTTAGTCGTAGATTCTCGAACTCACTTTGCATAATTAGCTTCACGAACCACTCCTTAATATATTGATAAAATTAACACATAATTATATCAATATAGAGTGTTTTTTTGATTGGGGGTTGTGAGTGCATTTCCCCGAAAAGACAAAATTGAATTAGTTAGGGCATATGAAAAATTCCGACTAATACACTGTCATACGTATCAACCCCAGAATCTACAAAGCGGCAAGTTTTGCCAGTTCAAGCCGCCCAATAGTCGGAGCGCAGTGTCTTAGTTGAGAGATATTGCACCTAATTATTAGTCAGAATAAACCTTGCCAAAGCATCCTAAATTAATCATTTCTAGATTCAGAATAGGGTTCGCTTTTGCTTAAGAACTAGCGGTTTATCGTCATCTGAATTTGTATCGCTTTAACTCCGTTGTATGCGCTTTTAGTACATGGCCAGATTGTCCTTAGGCTAATATTAACTAACCAAGGCTCTTGAGCAAAATCGGCCCTCACTAGGCTCTCAATAAACTGCTAGCAATGAATTAAAAGCGTTACCTTTAGATCGCCAGAAAAACGCTAGTATTATACGCAAAGCGATCCTTACCAAAGAAGATTCAACAAAGGGTTTTGAGACCTTATTTGGACGTAATCATTACATATTATATTAAATAAGAAATCTCTACGGAGGGAAGTATTCCTTCATTTAATTTGACTAGTTTTCATAACCGAAACTGCTAGAGTCAGGGTGATCACCATTAAAGCTGTAGACAATTGTTAAATCTAATCTTTTACAATGTTATGAGTCGATTAAGCTTGTTACAATAATCTCTTTGAGATAATGATAAAAGTTAAAGTAGAGAAGCAGGTAAAGTATATGCTAACCAGTAAGCTGGCAGATCAGACAACAAATGCAGACATTACATCTATTTTCGAAGATCGCCGTAAAAATGAAGGTATAAGTCATATCAACTCTTCAACTGCCTTTCTAAATAGGCGTAAGTCAAATTTTAATAATAGTAAAACCTGGTATTTGAGAGCATCCATCAAATAACCACTTTGACCACTCTGGCAAGACCCTAGTTTTCTAGACATTCCATAGCTATATAATGGCAACAAATATCAGGTGTTATTTATGTGCTATGCCCTATGTGCCAATTTCAGACATCAGGTGATAAACTTATTACGCATATATACCGACTTATTTGTCATCGAAAAATCAAGACTGTGCGTCTTCAATTCGCACTAAACAGTCACTGAAGACTAAGGTTAACATGGCCAAATTATCTTGATATCGATTACTTCTATAGCGCTGGCTAAGGAGTTAAAGCGCTCTCTTTTAGGCGCACTAAAAACCGCTAGCTTTATAGCAGTTAGCGATACACCTCTCTTAGTCTTCTGTACCTCAAAAGCAGACCATAATTCTTAGAAGCTTTTTGTCTCCTGTGTGAAGTAGAAAGTTATTCTAATTCTCTTTTAAGAAGAGTACTCAGTCGTAAGGTTAAATATAAATACGAGAGAAAAACAATTTCATAGCACCAATTGAATGACTAAGGTATCTTAGGAACCGTTCCCTCATTACCCTTGGAAACCGATCATCAACACCTCTCAAGCCATGAGTGTTCCGGCACTCTTGTTACCAGCCTTGCTAAAAACAGGACTCGACTTTGATGTTGATGCTGTGGCGATACTAAAAAAACATGGCATCGATCCCCAGACGATCTCTATGGACTTCGGAAGAGTCCCTGCGGATCGTTTCAATGATGTGATGGAGGAAATGGCTGCCCAAACTCAAAACCCGGCTTTAGGGATTTCGTACGCTCATCATTTCGGCTATGACTATATGCCGGAATTTGAAACGTTTCTACTAAGCGTTAATAACTTGAGAGAAGCCATGCTTGCTTACCGATGGATGGCTGAGTTATTTGATCCTATTGTGACCGTCAAATTTGAATCACATGACCCGTTTTTTACCGCTGAGTTAAACTTTTCTGCGGATACACCATATTGGGTGGCTCGTCTCTTCGCAGAAAGCTCCTTTTCTCTGGTATCTAGGTTCATTATACAAAAAACCGGGACTGAGGTCAGAATCCGACGTGTACATTTTGCCCATGCGGATAAAGATGCAATACCAGTCTATCAAAATGTGTTTCGCTGCCCTGTTGAAATTAATCAGGGTTACTACTCTATCAGTCTTGATTTGGAAGATGTAGATAAACCATTGGAGCAACACTCACCGGCCCTCAAAGCGCTTTCTCAATTTCAGATTGAACAACGCTTGGAACGCCTGAGTGGAGTCAAAACTACAGCGGAGAGTTTGCATGGGATGTTAATCCAACACCCTTACCTCATGGAAAAAGGCATAGAAGAATGTGCAAGCCGCTTGTACTTGTCACCTCGCACTCTTCAGCGTCAGTTGCACGATGGTGGAACTTCTTACAGAGAAGTACGAGATGTAGTACGCAAGACACTCGCCAAGAAACTCCTCAAAGGGAGAAGCACGCTAGAACAGATATCGGAATTACTTTGCTTTTCTGATCGTCGCAGCTTCACCAGAGCCTTTAAAAACTGGGAAGGTATCTCGCCTTCGTCCTATAGAAAGTCCATTTCCTAGTATCAATCAAGACATGCGGCCTAATTATTATCGGTTTTAAGTTGGCACACCTTCTATTGCGAGTGTGCTTGGATCATTTGTGCTTTGACAAAGCGGTTTACAATTCACATGATATTTGGCTTCAAAATTATCTAATGCCTGCTTGCAATGTTTCTTCAAGTGTTTTTTCTTCAATAGTAATTCACACAAAGACATTAGTTGTCGGTATTTCGGGTACCATAAATCTGGATTAAGATGACACGTTGCCACCACGCTAGCGGGCAATGATTCCATATATATCAGTAGGTTATAAATCATCTGTGAACTAGCAGCATAACTAACTAATTGCTTACATTTTTTATCTACGGCATAAAAATTCAAGGCATATAACCCGCTGTTTTCCAGTTTATTTCTGAAAAACATATGCGTTAAGAAATATGAGTCATAGGTAGATAAGACTAAAGTGGAAGAGGTGGATTGAATACTCAATACCCGCTTACCTGCCGACAAATAGGGTTCTGCCTCAGGCATATCCCGAACGAGATAACCAGAACAATTAACCAAGACGGCGCCTTCCTCTACCAATATTGGCTCCCCTTTCTTGAACTGTAGTTCCACCCCTTTTTCACCGTCTACAACATCAAGCAAATAGTCTGTAATGACACTTCTTAAACACTTTTTGATTGTTTCATTTTCTTCCTGCGATAAAATCCCGAGCAAGAAACCTTGAAAGTCATGTTGCAAACTTATCGCACCACATTCTTTTAAAGAATCCAGACACTGCTGAGTATTATCACCCGTGAAGGCTTCAGCCATTCTAGTATTAAACTTAGTGAGCGTCAGGCCTTTCCAGTAACGGTTAATACCTTTTGGAGCAATGACTTCACGATCTATAAACCAAGTACCTTTTCCTGCAATGAGGTGTATCGGTCTCTTAGGATTATGACGAATGAACTCAAGAGCCGTATCCATTGCTGTTTTGCCACCACCTATGATGTATACAGGCTTTTCTGGGTTTTGGTCCAACTCAAGGTTTTCCGGCACACAGGACACCACTTTCTTAGATGAAAAATTGAAAGAGTCATTTGGTCTGACGTTTAACCCTTTTGCCTTAATAAACTGACTTGTATTTACCTGAAATTTTTGACTATTTGAACTGACATAAACCTGAACACTATCCGCTAATTCTATTTGCTTCTCAAATTCGCTGGAAAACAACTCAACGATATCGAAATGTGCTTTAATCCTGGTGTAGCAATCCGTTAAGTGGTCAATTATTTCAGTTCTGGACGCCAGATAGCTTGGCTCCTTTTTTAGCTTCCATTCCATATCCCCTACGGTAAAGAAACGATGAGGTTGATGTAAACGCACGTATTGATATGTGTTTTGCCACATCCCTCCAACAGCGGAATTTTTGTCGATGACGACCACACGCGTGTTTTTGGGAAGATATTGGCTTGCCGCGTAGAGGGCGTTTAAACCCGCTATCCCTGTACCCAATACGCATAATTCACAGTTAATAATCTCGGAAATTGAACTCATTGTTTTTGACCTATCACAATTTAATATTGTTATCAGATAGGTGAACTGTACAGACTAACAGATATTCCAGATAGGTTATTATGCGCCATTAATGGAACATTAGGCGCCACCTTCAAAAAGATATAATCAAGGCTAGTTCATTAAATTTGAAAAGATCTGGAGCTATTCTAAGATATAAAAATATATTGATTCAGTTATCATAGTTTGATGCATAGGCTTTAGTTCAGTTATAGAAGAAGCCTCTTAATCCTCGACTTGCCGTTTTAATTTTCTCCAATATTCATCTATATGCGGCGCTCAACCCTGCCGAATTTACCAAGTGACACTCTGAACAATTGAAGATTGGTGTAATTGCGAGCCATATAGAAATGGGCAAAGAGGTTTCCAAGGTTAGTATCGTAAGTTTCCAAAAAATCGTCTTGTAGTAACTTACAAAAAGGGTTCGCTTTTGCCCAAGAGCCTTGGCTGGACCTTTTTAGCTTTAGTACAATCTGGCCAAGTTCCAAAAGTTCGTGATGTGGAGTTAAAGCGGTATTCTCTATGCTCACAGAAAAACGAAGGACCTCGATTAAAGCAAACAATCAATGATACTTTCCTTTCATCCAAATAATCCCTAAATATTGCCTAGATAGATGAATCGGTTACTCTGCCCCCTGTTATTGTTGGCCAATATACTCGTCAATTATGGCGTACTCTCCGAGTAGACTATACTTAATTGCCTGAACATGATTTCGAACTCAGCCCTGTTAAGGGCATAGTTGCTTTTGGAGGTTCGAGTATGCGAAAAATACTTATAAGTGTTTTTTTATCTCTTATGACTATTCACTGCCTAGCCCAAGAATGCAGGCAAATTCGTGTTGCGTCAGGCGCCTTCAATTGGGAGCCAATATCCTATCAGAATAAAGAAACCCTCAAGTATTATGGTGTTGCGTTTGATGTATTGACTGAGGTGGTGAAGCGCCTAGATTTGTCGGTGATCACTCTTGATCTACCATTTAAGCGTTTACTTATGTATCTGGAGAATGGAAGTTTGGATATCGCGTTAGCTTTATACAAGAATAAGGAACGAGAAACCAAGTATCTTTATACAAGAGCCTATTTTCACAATGAAGCAAGAATCTTCGTAAAAAAAGGCAAGGAATTTCCATTTAATAGTTTGGAAGATCTAGTGGGGCGGGCTGGGATGGCTCCGGCAGGTGGCAGCTTTGGAGATGAGTTTGACTCCTTCGCAAGCGCTAGCCTTAACCTTCACCTCCTGTACAAAAAACCTTATAAAGAAACCTTCCATAAATTGATAATTAATGATCGAAAAGACTACTTTATAGCTGATTATCTTGACGGTATGATGGGTATCAAAAGGGCTGGATTGAAAGGCAAAATAGTTCCGTTAGCGCATCCAGTTGAGAATAATGATGTGCATTTCGCTTTCTCTCGAAAGTCTCACTGTACCTACTTGCTGGACGATATAAACCAAACAATAGAGCAATTAATACTGGAAGGTTTTGTATCGCGCATGACAGAGAAATATAAGTAAAAATAGATTGTAGATTCGAAAATATTTTAACGAAATCCAGTAAATAAGATCATCTCCGCTTCAACAAAAAATATTATTAGAAAAGGTTCGCTTTTGCTCCAGCCTGTGTGAAAACTCAAACAGCTGCTGCAAGCAATTTATTTTGGTCAATATAATGAGGCTTAGCTTCAAATCTGAGTAGTTTTTGACAGTAAACAAATAAAGAATTCACTTAGCCCAACATTTTGACTTTAGCGTTTGGAGTTTTCACACGACCTGGCTCAAGAGCCTTCATTGATTTTTATGGTGTCGCTGTTATCGTGTATTTCATTCAACTTTGAGTAGCGGGCGCTAGTGGTGTGAATTAGCTGAGCATGAATCTCGACAAGGTCTGATTATTTTAAGGTAACTGCTGTAGCCTAAATGCTGAGGGTGACAAGCTAAACCATCGCTTAAAAGCTCGGGTAAAATTACTTGGGTCTTGAAACCCAAGCTGATAAGCAATCTCAATGACAGACTGCTGAGAGCCGGCTAAATAGTTTTTTGCGAGCTCTTTTCTCACTTCATCTAATAGCTGACGAAAAGATGTCGTTTCTCCTTTTAGCTTTCGTTGTAGGCTACGGCTACTCATATTCAAACTACTGGCAATAAGCTCCTGATTGGGTTCCCCCATAGAAAGAGAAATTATAATTTTCTCAGTGACTTGCTTAGCCAGAGATTGTTTCATCAACTTTGATAAGTAGCTTTGCACTACTTCATCATTTTTTAAGGCGATATCACTGTTGGCAGTAGCAAGCGGTCGGTCAAGGTCTTCATTGCTGAAGTAAATCTGATTACGCCCTGTGCCAAAATAAACATCGCAGGGGAAGGCTGTTTCAAATTGATCTCGGTTTGTGGGTTCTGCGCGCTCAAATTCAATTCTTATTGGCAGGGCGTTACCACCGCTTATTCCAGTAGAGAGCTTGACCATAGTGGCGATGAAGGCATCAATCGCTTCTTTTGCATAAGCTTTTCCGGGGACTGTCACATAGCATAATGCCGACTCGGTTTCATGCTCCTCTATACGGATATCCAATACATCACTCACCACTTTGTAGTATCGCTCAGTGCGCCGCCATGCTTCTCTTAATGTCGCGCTCACCATCAGTGAGAAACCGAGGGCGTGAAAGGTAGTGGCTTGTACGAAAGGCGGGACGCTGAGCCCAAATGCCTCGTCGCTGGTTGCTTCTACTGCAAGTTCCCAGAGCTGGCTCATTTTATAAACGGGTATTCGTCCTTCCGGGTTATTTAAAACATCAGGGTCTATTTCGGCGAGTGTTAATAGCTGAGTGCTATCAATGCCCTTGGCATCAATTGCATTGCAGACCACACGAGCCCATGATGAGAGCGTCGTTGATTTTTCATGCATGGCTGATTTGTCATTAATGGACATAGTGTTTGTCGTTTCAAGACCAGAAGTAATTTATAGAGTATGACAACATAGTGTATGTGTTGAAAGATGAACGTACCGTTCAATTAAAAATTAACTTTGATAATTTGAGATAACTTATGCGCCCCAGTTACTTTTTAGCATTGCCCTTATTGCTTACCCTAAGTGCTTGCGATAGCACTTTAGAACACGAACAAGGCAGTGATGCCTATGGCCATACTGCGCCCACTGCCGTGACCATCGAGGCAAACAAAGCAGTGTTAAAGAAACGACCTTTTAGTAATGTCGCTGACTTTGAAGATGCAAACAGGGGCCTGATTGCTCAAGACAAAAGTTTAATTACCAAAGACCAAGACGGTAATGCGGTTTGGGATATGCCTTCATACGACTTCGTAGATTTTAAAGGGGAAGACGGTGCAGCACCTGCTAGCGTTAACCCAAGTTTATGGCGCCAAGCATCGCTTAATAATATTCATGGCTTATTCAAGGTAAGTGAGGGCATTTACCAATTGCGGGGTTATGACCTTGCTAATATGACTATTATAGAAGGCGATAGTGGCTGGATTTTGGTTGATCCACTAACGGCTAAAGAAACAGCTGATAAAGCCCTTAAATTCGCCCAAAAACATCTAGGTAAAAAAACCATCAAAGCGGTAATTTATACGCATAGCCACTTGGATCACTTTGGTGGCATAGAGGGTATTCTGGCTAATATGAGCGAAGCCGAGCAGAAAGCATTGCGTATTATTGCCCCTGAGGGATTCATGGAAGAGGCCACCAGTGAAAATATCATCGCAGGCATGGCGATGGGTCGCCGGGCTTCATATATGTATGGTCGATCTCTTGCCCGAAGTGAACGCGGTCATATAGGTACTGGTTTGGGCAAAGGCCCCGCTTTTGGTCGCTTCGCTTTGCTTTCTCCTACTGAAATAGTGGGCGAAACGGGTAAAACACTAGATATTGATGGCGTCCCTTTTGAATTTCAGTATGTACCGGGCTCTGAAGCACCCGCAGAAATGACTTTTTATCTACCAGAACACAAGGCGTTCTGTGGTGCAGAAATGTTATCTCGTACCATGCATAACCTGTATACCCTAAGGGGCGCTAAAGTGCGTGATGCGAATCTTTGGAGTAGTTACATTGAAGAGGCCAAAGCGTTATTTGCTGATAGTGAGGTGTACTTTGGTAGCCACCATTGGCCTATGTGGGGACAAGACAGCATTCAAGAATTCTTAACGCAACAAAGTGACACCTATAAATATATTCACGACCAAAGTGTACGCTTGTTTAACAATGGTTATACGCCTAACGAAATAGCTGAAGAAGTGACCCTACCCGAAAGCCTGAATACGGAGTTTCATAATCAGGGTTATTACGGCACGGTTAAACACAATGCCAAAGCGGTCTATCAGGCTTATCTTGGTTGGTACACCGCAAACCCAGCCAAGTTAGATCCCTTACCTGAAACAAAAGCAGCCGAGCGTTATATGGAAATGATGGGAGGTGTTGAACGTGTTGTGGCTCAGGCGCAAACGGCCTTTGATGCCGCCGCTAGTGGGTCGGTTGAAGACGGCACTCAAACTTATCGCTGGTTAGCCGAATTACTTAATCACGCGGTCTTTGCTGAGCCGCAGAACGCACAAGCGAAAGGGCTGTTAGCAAAGGTGTACGATCAGTTAGGGTATCAGGCTGAATCAGCTCCTTGGCGAGATGTGTACCTGACTGGTGCCTATGAATTACGTAATGGCGCACCTGAAAACGGCATAGACATGAGCATAATGGAAGGTGTTTTATTAAAAACGCCTGTCGCAAACTTTCTGGATTCCATGGCGGTGCGTTTGAATGGCCCTAAGGCTGAAGGTAAAAAAATGGACATTAAAATTACTTTTACTGACCTGAATGAAAGTTACCTCTTAAGCCTTAATAACGCTGTGCTGCGTCATAAAAAAGTGGCAATGAATACGCCGGCAGATGCCACACTTAATTTAACACAGGCATTGTTGGTCGATATTATTACCGGTAAAGCAGGCTTAAAAGACACCTTGTTTAGCGACGACTTGTCGGTTGTTGGGAGCAAGTTGGATTTAGCCGGTTTCTTTAGTTTATTGGATCAGCCAAAAGGTACCTTTAACATTGTTACCCCTTAGCAGTCGTTGATCAAATACTACTATGTTCGTACTTTTTATATTAGAAGACGGACGTAGTAGTAAAACATGGGTAGTAAAACACGGACATAGCACTAAAAAACAATAACAGAATTGGCTAAATTTGGTAACTTCGAAAATGAGTGAATCCTATTCTACGACTGTTTCAAGCTGGGTGTTTGCAATCTATCAAGCGCTAAACAAACAGGGTCTCGATGGAGAGATAATTCTTAGCAAGTGTCACTTAGCAATAGATGATATTCAAGAGACCAATCACCGGTTCGCGTTGAAACAGGTTAGGCAGCTATGGATGGCGTCTGTCGCGGCAACAGGCAATGACGCTTTTGGTTTACAGGTAGTTGACTACTTAGACGAAAAAGCGCTCAACGCCTTAACCGCTGCAATACTGGTCAGTAAAAATATACGCGAAGCCATTCAAAGACTACTCCGGTATTATCAAGCGGTATCGTCTGGGTTTACCTTAGTTGTTCATGAAGAAGACCACCTAGTACTGGAATTTCAAAATACTCCCTCGGGTGAATTTATTGCACCAGAAGCCGTGGATGCAGCGTTCGGTATAATGGTGAGAGATGTTAAAAAACTCACTGACGCTAAAATAAACCCGACTATAATTGAATTGACCAAGTCAGTTCCCAAACAAGCCCTAGACTATACTCAATTCTTTCAATGTCCGGTGCACTTCAATGCAAAGCGCAATGCGATAAGCTTTCCATCATTAATATTGGATCTTGAGATTCCCAACGCAAATGAAAGGTTGGCTGCGCATTTGGAACAATATCTTTCAGATGTCTTAAAAACGCTAGATGAACAAGAGTTAAGCCGAAAAATATACATTAACCTGATGCAAATGCTGCCTTCAGGTGCGCCTACTATTGTTGAGTTGGCTGGACGTATGCATATGAGTGAACGATCTCTTCAACGAAAACTCAAGGAGGAGAATACCGGGTTCACCGAGATTCTGAGCAACTTGAGAATGGACTTGGCAACACGCTATTTAAAGGAGCAAAAATATCAAATCAGTGAAATAAGCTATTTATTGGGATTTAGCTCACCCAGCAATTTCGTACGTTTTTTCAAGAACCAAACGGGTTACCCCCCATCTCAGTATTTAGAGAGTCAATAAAGAAATCATTCAATGACCGATCACAATTATACTATACATGCCAGTACAGTAGAGGCCAATTTAAGTGGTCTACTTACGCTATTGGTGAACACGGGTAAAGTTAAATTACTTGATAGTATTCAAAAGAATATTCATATTTTGGAACCTGATGAACAGGGTCGACTACCACTAAAGCTGGTAACCGAAAACATTAATACAATATCAAAGATCGTAGATGAAAAAAATCTTGGCTTAAGAATCATCGACTTAATTGACCTTAATAAAATTCATCTCTATGCAACAATCAAATATGCCACTGGCAATATTTATAAAGAGGGTAACGTTGTTCCGTTACCTATTTTGTTGAATTTAATCACTCGGTATTTTTCAGTTATCACCGAGGTAGTCACCGTCACCATAGATGAATACAACAATCATGTTCGCATAAATCTTGAGCCTAATATGCCGGATATAATTAGTATGCATCAAACAGAAGGCGTGGCTGTCGGTATTTATCGTATGCTAAAACATTTTTATCCAATTAAACTCATCAATATTCAATTTACCCATAGCCAGCCAGAAAATACGGATGATTTGTATCAATCCTGTTTGAGCATTATTCCTCAATTTGATAAAGCTCATAACTTTATAGAAATATCAACAGACAGCAACGTAGGTGATATAGACTTTCAATTGGCCTCTGTATTTTCTAACCTACAGAACTTAATGGACAGTGAATTTCCTAATAGCAGCTATCATGAGCGTTGCCGACATATCCTAAAATGCATTCTTGGTTTTGGTGAACCCACCCGTGAGCACGTTGCGAATATATTAAATATGAGTATCAGTAGCTTGCAACGTCGTCTTAAGCAAGAAGGTTTTTCCTTCCAACAAATATTGTTGGAGACACGGAAAGAGCTGATTATTACGCTATTGGTGGAACAGAATAGAAACACTTCAGATGTAGCATTTTTACTGGGTTACCAGTCATCCAGCCAGTTTTTTAAAGCATTTAAAAAGTGGTTTAATATGAAACCATCACAACTTCAGAAATACAAAGGCAAGCTGTAGCTTCTCTGTTTAAGGTGCAGTTTCTCTGATTAATGAAGCATAAAAAAAGAGTGAATTTACATTCACTCTATATATCAATTTAGAAATTATAAAGCTGTGTAGGGATCGCAACCTAAAGCTTCAAACTCGGCTTTGGTGAAATATTGCGCTGTTGGCAAGTAGTCACCCATCACGTCGCTCTCATCACCTGGTATAGCAGTGTTTTGAGCGGTTTGACTGAAACCGTTAATTGGCAACATATTGCGTGCAACCAAGAATCCATCGGTCTCATTGTTATCAAAGCCGTCTATCATACCAAAACCATCACCCTCTGCTGACCATGGTAAGAAACCAACACCGCACTCATTAGTCGCATTCTCTGGTTTATCGTCTATTAAACTGGTGACGATAGTATATTTACCGTCAGCATTAATCGTTATTTGTTCGTCGTACAGACAATCCGTTACTTTTTGTGAATAGTATTCATTTTGGCAGATTGACCAATAACGTAACTGGGCCTGGCTTTCATCAACCGTATCATTGCCACTTAAAGTAGTGGGAGTATTTGGGGTTTTCCCGCGAATAACGACAATCGGTTTGATATTACGATCTATGAATGCAGAAACATATTGATTGTCGTTATTCGCGAACCAACCGACTTGCCGCACAGGATTAGGATCACACTGGCCCAGAAATGAACATTGATTGGCATATTGTGCGTTATAAGCTGCTCTCCATTTAACCGTTTTTACTTGGTTTTCTTCTATCAAAGCATTTTCTGCGGGGTTATTAGACCGTAAGAATGCGTAAGTACTAGGTGGTATCGATGGGACGTCAACAAGATTTGGGTCCGCATTTAAGGTATCACATGCAGCTGTTCCAGTTAGTACCGACCCATCTGAAAGCGTCAGTTCAGGTGATGGAAGATTCACCCCGCCACCTTCATGCCGCCCTTCATCAGGCACATAAACTCGATACAATAAGGTTGTTTTAGCACCGGGTTCTGCATGGTCATATACGGTATTTGGCGGCACTACATCGGGTGCATCACCTGCTGCCATGGTGATTGTGTAATCTCGGGATGTACCTAAACGGGAACTGCCATCGACAAATGGGTTCTCGGAACCCGTGTTCGCAATAATTACATTATCTGCAATTGAATGCGCCGGGGATGCATCGGCACGGTAACTATTTATGCTCATGTACCGAGCATAAGGGAACTCGCCATTTAACTTTAGACTAGCGCCTTCAGGTAAGTTGTAACCCGCGGTCCAATAACGTGCCCCTGTATCAGGAAAGGCGAAGTTGGTTTCTGGTATTTCTTTTTCATAAGGCCCGACCCAAAAGCAAGAAGATGCTATCACGCTCTCCTCAGAATCAGATATTACACTTTCCGTTGAATCTGAACTGGAGCCGCAGCCGACAAGAGCAATGCTAGCAATCGCTGCAATTGTTGCAAGATGAATTTTTTTTAAAAAGATAGGAGTCATACAACCTCAATGAATTATTACTCGATAATTGGATAAATAATGTACAACCCCACAGTAAAGCGCTGAAAGTTATTTTGTAATGGTAATTCGGGTCAGAATTATATCTACATTGTTCTGTTTGTCCTTTTGGGCAGACTCTCCAAGCCGCTCTCCAATCAGTTATCTAATTCAGGGATTTAGTGTGACCTGTTTCACGCTTTAAGTGTCTAAGCCCGAACTTGTCGTAACAGGAATCACCACCGTCGTTTTCGGATAATCGATTAATCCAACCCCTAGGTTAGTGTCTTAACCGTGTTATCTCGCTTTCAAAGCAGTAACCAATTAATACACTAAATAAAGGCTGTAGATTATGAAAATCAAAAATAATACCTTAATCGGCGTGAGCACAATTGCCACACTTCTTTTAACCGGGTCTATCTCTGCACAGGCAGAGCCATCTGTAGAGCCACCAACGAACCAATATCTGGCCGACTCCGCTTGGCCGATGTCTCATCGAAACCCTTACAACCAGGCCTCTTCGCCTTATCCTGGTATATCGCCTGTCGATGTATACAACGGCAATATTGAAGTGGATGTAGAAGCAACAATACCGGTATCGATTACCGTGCCGTTTTCTAGCTCGTACAATACTTGGACCGGTGAAGAGCGTCGCGCCGCTTGGGCTGCTACGACCTTGGAAGTCATCAAAATGGAAATGAATGGTGACGACATAAAACGTGTTCAAAAAATCAATGTTCCACCGTCCAAAAATCCATTATCTGGCGCCTATTCCATCGTAGATAGTGAGAATGATTTCTTTGTGCCGCGAGACCTGTCGATACACAAATATGATGACCGTTTTGAAAAAGCAGTATTGTCTAAGTTTAGTGAAGCTGCTTTGTACACCGTGCCAGCAGAACTGACGCTTAGCCCCGATGATTACATTGTCGGAATGAATATCACTTTTGACGGGCATATCGTGTTTGCGACGGCGGCAGGCCTTATTGGGGTGCTAGATCGAGACTTCGAATCAGCAAGTTATGCCGTGCTAGGTGATGGCGGCATTGTATCCAACTCAATTGCTGTTGATGAAGAAGGCGGTATTTTCATTGTGACAAGCAAACAAATGCATCGTGTACAGTGGACCGGTACCGAATTGAGTCGCG
>Ga0105353_1000982_pt1 | contig 14995 bp, 17 predicted proteins | sample EN1Hudsemesocosm_2_FD_83657 | JGI IMG/M metagenome (GOLD analysis project Ga0105353, IMG submission 83657) | Methane-oxidizing microbial communities from mesocosms in the Hudson Canyon - EN10B Hudson Canyon | ecosystem: Environmental > Aquatic > Marine > Cold seeps | place: Hudson Canyon...
AGCCATATGAAGAAGATACGTAAAAAGTTAACGCTCATCGCACCGGATAAAAAATTCTTACATTCCATCTATGGTGTCGGATACAAGTTAGAACCGTGACCTAAGTTTCTAACTTTTTCGATATTCTCTCCCCCTTACCTGATAGTTTGAATTCAGAAGCGAACCTAACAAAAGATATGAATCTTAATATGCTTGAGAAATCAATTCGATTTTTGAGCATCTAGTCTATTTAACGACTGCTTCAAAATAAGTCTTGGGTTAAGGGGAATGCAAAAAAAGGGCTACCGACTATAGAAAACCGGCCCCCTCTGGCGCCTATATCAGTTGACTTTATTTTGTTTGCGACGAGAACAATATAAACCCGCCAAGCCTAAAGAAAATAAGGCCAGAGTACCGGGTTCGGAAACAGCAGTTGCTTGCAGTTCAAGTTCGTCAAAACGTAATGCACCTGGACCTGGGTCATGGACAGGGTTAAGATGACCGTTTGTTAACTCCACCGATAGTGTATTAATACCATCAATAAAATATTCCGCGATGGAGAAGTGACTCAGGCTTCTAAACGCACCAGAACCAAAGCTTAAGAAGTTTCCTGTGTCATTCCCGTTTAAGAAAATTGAGCCATAGTTATCTGCCCCCCAAAGCCCAGTAATACTAGCAGTGGATGCATCAAAGCCCGTTAAATCAAAAGTGGTTTCGTATGTATATGTTGTAGATGCAGTTGTTTCATTACCTCCTTTTGAGTTAACTGAAATCCATCTAGAGTCAGAGTCATTCGCTGCATAGGCTCGGTGTTTATACGTAATGGCAGTATCACCATCTACTAACCAGTGGCTATCAACCCCACCCCGTGATGCAACTACATTACCGCCAATATCTATGCCGGTATTAAAGAGTTGATCACTTATGACGCCTGCATTTGAGTAAGTACTAACGCCCAACACCACTGCCATCACTAGACTACTTTTGCCAATATTCTTTTTCATTTACCACTCCATAATGAATAAATCAGATTATGTAGAGAATAATAGATGAGAATAGTGCAATGAATTTGAACGTTTTGTTTGTGCTGTGTACAAGGTAGGTATCTTTCTGTAATACTCGTGTGAAACAGTGTGAAATGGCACTCCAATATATTGACAAGTACGAGCTTAGACCTTAAGGAACAGGGTTTTACCAATAATCAATACATCGATATTTGGAGTAATAGCTTATCTTTCGGTAGTTTTTAAGCTGCTAAGTTAGCAAACAGGAGTTGGATACTTCAACAGCATTATAGATACACTTACTACTGAAAATTAGTGATAGCCCAAGCACCAGATAAGGCGTTTGTTTTTGCCTTAGTCATATTTTGGCCGGCAAGGATAGTCTGAATGAAGCGGTCAAGCCCTGATTCAGCATTTTCTTTTGATTCGTAGGGACCAACCTCCAAACCCTCTCTAGTTGAAAAGTAGTAACTACCATTGATTTTGTAATAGCGATCGGAACGGAAATAGACACCACTTTCTTCATTTTCACGGTTTATATTGTCAGAACTTCCACTTTGTCTTGCTACTAGCTTTATATTCTCAGTCATTTATTAACCTTGCCTATGGGTTCTATTCGTCAACGTACATTAACCTAGTAAAACAGAGAGGTGTTTCTACTACATGAATAAACTGATGATAGTTGTAAAACATAGTGAAACAACAAAACTTATAATTTCACTTTCGGTAGCAATAGAGTCATAGACACAAACTGTACTTAAACTAGACGCTAATAGTTTGGATTACGGGCAACGTGGTTCTACAACAATTGAATTGGGTTAATTAGGTATATCCTGAAACTATAATTTTTATTGCAGCATCAGCTCTAATACTAACAACAATGGGCGCTCAGGAGACTGTTAGTTCAGGTAAGTTTGATAAATTATTATAATTTTTTTGCATGCTTTCAATACCTCAATGACAGCACTTAACTCCCTGCCAAGTGTAATAATTACCTTAAAGCTTTCTTTAATTCATGAACTTTCTGATGATAAAACAAACTGATATTCAATAAGAATAAACCTGTCACAAAGTAATACAAAGCTTTAACCCTATATTCACTTTAACATTAACAATGGTACTGACCTGCGTTAACGTAATGACTATTAAGAATATTTATTCGATTACTATTTCGACCGCCAATTTAAGATGCCAAAAACAAATACACAAGATCAAACAAAACAGTCACTGCTATATGTATGCAGAGAACGTACGTTGTTTTTAGGAGAATTAGATAATCAACTAGAGATTTCAAAAGCTGCCTCTGTATTGATACTCTCCATAGGAAAACCAATCACCTTAATAGACCAACATAACAATAATATATACAGCGAAAGAAGCTTTCTTATTCCGGCAGGCATGAGGGCGACAATTAAAACCAAGGGTTCTGTTGTTGCCTTAGGGATTTTAGATTTTCTAGGAGAGGACCTAGCAAAGATAATCCCAGAGATGATAAACACTATCGTTATCAATCAAAATACAATACTTTATAGCAAAATTGGTAATGAGTCGCACGCAATTAAGATGGCTAACCATATTTTTAGAATAAACCCGTCTGCCGCAGTAGCTTTTGAACAATTTAAAGCATTATTTTACACAGATGGAATTAACGCCTATACGGCACTTGATGAAAGAGTCGCAAAAGCTGCCGCTTTCATAAGAACAAACAACGGAAAGGGCCTCGGAATAGAAAGAATTGCCAGAGAAGTTAATCTATCAGCCCCTCGACTCACTCAACTATTCAAACAAACGACAGGGGTTTCAATTAGACGCTTTACTCTTTGGCACCGCGTTAATATGACAGCCTTAAGATGTGCACAAGGAGTAGCTATGACAGAAGCAGCGATTGAAGCTGGTTTTGCTGATTACGCACATTTTTCAAGAACTTTTTCAGAAATGGGGGGGTTAAAACCTTCAGATATGTTGTCATCTAGAAAAAATATTAGTTTTAAGGTAATAACGGATGATACAGCTAACTCTCACAACAATTACGAATATCACCTATAAAAAAGAAGGTATGTCAAAGCACTAACAAACGCTCTTGGATAGAGAGCTTTTTGGTAACACTTATTCATACTTTCTTTTGGACCAGAAACTAACAATATACATTTCTGAAATTGGGTGAAAACATTCTTCCTCCCACATTCTTATTCTTATTCTTATTCTTATTCTTATTCTTATTCTTATTCTTATGCCACTGCGCAATATTCGGCAAGCTGCGATTCTAAACTTAAGTTTTCAGGTATATCGCTATTGTTCACCCATTTTTTTGCCGCTTCAGCTCCTGTACGAATAATCCCCCCCTCTAAGTCGTGCTGCTTACGTGTAAACGCATGTGCATAACATTTACTTACCCCAATTGCACTGAGATTTAGACTGGATTCTAGTACTTTTATAATCATCATACGACGGCTTTCTGAACTGCAGCCATGCTCCTTGCCAATAACTTCTACAGCACCTATTAGATATAAACCCACAGCCTCTTTTAACACATCTTTAACTGAGCTAATTTTCTCAGCATCAAGGAGTGAATTAATCGTCTTTATTTGTTTCTCTGCAAATTTCTGAGCAGATACAAGGCTGGTCATCGGTTCATGAGCGTTTACGTAATTTCTAGCTCGCCTATACTTCGCTTTTAAATAGAGCTTTCTTACCCTTATAAACATTACAAATAAAAGTAAGCATATTGAAAACAGCGCAATGCTAATTAAATATTCAATCATGGTAGATATTCTTATGTAGTTAAAGTCAGTTTTAATCGGGATTAACCTTATATACTTCGCATTACGTTCACATGAATAAACCAATGATCTACAGATAAAATTATCATTGTTTACATTTCAACAATATTTCTTACTGTTCGCTTTCCTAGATATAAAAATCAATAACAGTTTTCTGCGTGATACATTTAAGCTTTTAAAACCTGTTTGATTGGTATACGCGAAAACACACCCAAATGCGGAAAGAAACAGTTTAGTTAGTGAAGTAACATTTCCGACGTAGCGAGTTGAAGAATGCTACTTAACAAGTAAGTGATATCCGATTCATATCTGACCCGAGAGATAAGTGACTTAATTAACAAAACAACAAGTAAAAAGTGCAAATTAACCTAATTTGCCCATACACAACCTAATTTACCTCGCCATAATCATGCTAAAAAAATAGGGTTTAAATGCATTTATATTATGTAGTGTTACTTTCATATCAATATAAAAGCAATTTCAAAATTGTAAAAAGGAAGCTGTAATCAGCAGGAAGCCTCTAAAAACACTCTTAAGAGTAAAAACAAATATAAACTTGTACGGAGCGAATGATGATCAAGAAAACAATTAGGTTCATATCTATTTTTATGCTAATAAGCTTTACGAGCCTGCTTAGCGCTGGTGAGAAAGATGAAGGTATTACCTGCCTTAGTAAGGGAAGTACTGTTAAAGCCATTTATGATAAAGGGTCAAACGGCACACTAATACAAACCAATATCAAGGTAGGTGATGGTTACAAAGGTGGTAAGTGTATGGGCCGATGTGGTGGCGGTTGCGACAAATGGTGGGCTGCTAGTGCTTGGGCTAAGGATTGCTTAGATCATGATATTTGTATTGTTGATCAGGATGGCAAGAATGACCTAGCGAATGATGCAAATTGTGGTGATGAGTTTGTTCACGCAGCTGACGATTACGTATTTGGTGTACTACGTGGATGCAGTGGCTAGCTCAAATTTAGCTTAACTATTGAACTAAGAAAGCTCGGCATACCCGAGCTTTCTTCTACACTATTCATAATTAACAATCATTCAACATAGTTCTTTTGACTTGCCCGATTACAATTATGAAGCATTCATACTTCTATTTGATTGCAGGTTCACCACCTTATAGTACAAAACGGCAATCTAATAAAAAAACAAAAAAAGAGGAATTAAGTGAAACTTTTAATCGCTGTAATATCCATACTATCCGCGTTATTTCTTTATCTTTCGTTCTCAACGTCAACAAACCGAATTGATCCTTTGAGCCCTATTGCACTAGAAAAACATTCATTTTCTGAGGTCACTGAAACAGAGATAAGTCTATCAAATAATAAATTAGTTAGCAGCGAACCTATAAAACAAGTTAACAAAAACAATCCATCCCTTGAACACCAGCCCCACGATAATAAAACAGAGCATAACAAACTAAGTGAGACAGAAATTCAAACCTATACGTTAACAAAAGTAGGTTCCTCAGCAGATGGAAAATCACTAGAACAACCTCTTGTGATTGAAACCACTAAGCCAGATCTACCCGGTAAAGAATTTAATTTCCTCCTAAAACTTCATACGTCTACTCATCATATGATTGAAGGTAGAGCTACTTCTGATATTGGTAAGATAGAATTTCAATGCAGGCTCATGCCAAGTAATGAAGTAAAGCTATCGATAAAGTTTAAACAATTAGAATCAGAAAATATTGAGCTTTTAGCTTATATTGACCTTGCCAATTTTACACTTGAGCTTGATGGTTCAGATAGTGTTTTAAATAAAGATCATAAGCAGGTATTAAAGTATGCGACATATCACCTTCAGTCTAAATTCGAAAACCAATATGAAGGTTACGATGCACCAGAACATGCTCTAATGTTAATGCGAATGATTTCATATTGGTCTGTTTCTCCAGAAGGTTATGTTCATGAAAAAAGGTCCATTGCAAGCCAGTGAGCATGACTAAGTCGGAAACTTAGTCACCTTTAAATATTATTTAATTATTTTAACGCTACTAGTCCAACCAAGTTTCTGTGAGTTTTATACTCTGTGGAACTTTACATTTTTGGTTACTTCCAAAGAATCCATGATTTAACCTCTTAGTAAGTTACAAAGTCTGCGGTAATTTACTTTATCATCGCTGATGCTATTACGTTTATTCTGTCAGACAAACTATTCCACATTAATACCATTTAAAAGAAAATTTTGAATCTTTGTTTAAATTATTAAGCCATAGCCAAATACCTCTTTTAAGAATACATAGTTGATATACATGCCAAACTGCTTTTGTTAAAATAGAATCTGTTAAAATGAACCAAAAGTAATGTATGACTCACTTGAATAAAATCCCCTCCCCTAATAATAACAATACAATAGATTTCTCTAGAAAATTCTCCGTCGCTCCAATGATGGAATGGACTGATCGCCATTATAGATACTTTGCTCGTTTGATTAGTCAGCACACCCTCCTCTATTCGGAAATGGTTACCAGTGGTGCGCTGATTCATGGCGACAAGCAACGCCATTTACACTATAACGTTGAAGAGCAACCAGTGGCCTTACAACTTGGCGGCAGTAATGCGAAAGAACTCGCCTTATGCTGTAAGATGGCTGAAGATTATGGCTACAATGAAGTTAACCTTAACGTAGGTTGTCCAAGCGATCGTGTTCAAAACAATATGATTGGCGCTTGTTTAATGGGTCATGCCAACTTAGTTAATGAATGCTTAAGTGAAATGGCTGCTGCAACATCCCTACCCGTTACCGTAAAGCACCGTATTGGTATTGATGAATTAGATAGCCCTGAATTTTTATTTGGTTTTGTGGATGAAGTTAAAAAATCAGGCTGTTCCACTTTCATAGTTCATGCAAGAAAAGCAATCCTCCAAGGTTTAAGCCCTAAAGAAAATAGAGATATCCCACCATTAATCTATGACCGTGTATACGATTTAAAAAACAATTTCCCTGATCTTGAAGTAATTATTAATGGTGGTATTAAAACATTAGATGAAATACAAACACACCTCCGGCATGTAGATGGAGTGATGGTTGGCCGTGAAGCATACCAAAACCCGTGGTTACTCTCTCATATTGACAAAGAAGTTTATAATGACGCTGAAGCTGCTAACCAGTCTCGTCATGATATTGTTCGTTTGATGCTTCCTTATATTGAAGACCAGTTGAGCAAAGGCCAACGACTTAATTATATTACTCGTCATATATTAGGCATATTTCATGGTCAAGCTGGGGGTAAAAGATTCCGTCGTTTTATTAGTGAAAATGCCCATAAACCCGGTGCCAACGAAAGTGTTGTTGAAGCAGCATTGGAACTGGTTCCCGAAACTTTATAAAAATTTGCAAATTCTCTTGATTTCTAGACCAGCAATTGATTTAGATACTTGCGTTTCACAAACGTTTCCTAGAGTCTAGAGACATAAAGTTTAAGATCGTATTGTCGGCTTAACCCATTTCGTTAAGCATTAAATAAATCAATTCAAATAAGAAGTTTTAAATGACAAATAAACTAGAACAGTTAAAAACCATGACCACCGTTGTTGCTGATACCGGTGACATTGAAGCGATTAAACAATGGCAACCTGAAGATGCGACAACTAACCCGTCTTTACTATTAAAAGCTGCATCAATGGATCAATACCAGCCTTTACTCGCTCAAGCTATTGATTACGGTAAAAAACAGGCCGATGATGAAACCTCTCAGCTTTCAAAAGCTTCAGATTATCTAGCGGTAGCAATCGGTAAAGAAATTCTCAAATATGTGCCAGGCCGTGTATCAACTGAAGTAGACGCCCGCTTATCATTTAATACACAAGCTACAGTTGATAAAGCAAGACTATTGATCGAGCTATACGCCGAGTTAGGCATTCCAAAAGACAGAGTGCTCATTAAGATTGCTTCGACCTGGGAAGGTATTCAAGCTGCCAAACAGCTTGAATTATTAGGTATCCAGTGCAACTTGACCTTACTTTTTAGTTTTACGCAAGCCGTGGCAGCCGCTGAAGCTGGTGCTTTTTTAATCTCTCCCTTCGTTGGTCGGATTTTAGATTGGTATAAAGCTAGCACAGGTAAAACAGACTATAGCTCTGCAGAAGATCCCGGAGTTGTTTCAGTTTCTAAAATCTATAACTTTTATAAACAGTCTGGATACAAGACCGTTGTCATGGGTGCTAGCTTCCGTAACACAGGTGAAATCGAACAGCTTGCTGGCTGTGATCGATTAACAATCAGCCCTGATTTGCTCGCTAAACTTGCTGAAGATGAAGGCACGCTTACACAGCAGCTATTGCCCGCTGAAAGCTCAATAACACCTGAAGCAAGTATGACTGAACAACGTTTTCGTTGGGAGTTTAACGAAGATGCTATGGCTACTGAAAAGCTGGCTGAAGGCATCAGAAAATTTGCAGTTGATCAACAGGCACTTGAAACACTTTTGAAGGAGCATTCCGCTTGATAAAACGCATTCTCTCTTTTTTTGAAGATGTGTCTAAACAAGACAGTCAGAATTCAAATTCGCATAGCATTGTGCTTGCGAGTTTGGCTTTGTTGATAGAAGTGGCGAAATCTGATCATGATATTGATGCGATAGAGCTTGATGAGATTGTTACATTAGCCATTAAAACCTTTGGTATTGCCCAAGAAGAGCATGAAGCTCTAATTACACAAGCCAAAGAAGTCGCCAGCAATTCCACTTCACTTTATGAATATACATCGGTCATAAACGAACACTATTCTGAAAAACAGAAATATCAGTTAATTCACTCTATGTGGCGTGTTGCTTTTGCCGACGGAAGAATTGACCGTTATGAAGAACACTTAATTCGAAAAATAGCTGATCTGATTTATGTACCGCATGTTCAGTTTATCGAAGCAAAACACAATGCCTCAGAACTTCAAAACGGCTAAATAAGTGCCAATGGTTTCTAAGATAATTCTACTAACATTTAAAGCTTTAAAAAAGGCATTGGTTGCATGATTATTGTTGGGCATCGAGGGGCTCGAAATGAAGCACCTGAAAATACAGTAGAAGGCTTTGTACATGCTCAGCAGAAAGGCTGCCAACATTTTGAATTAGATATACAGTTGTCAGCTGACCATGAATTGGTCGTCTTTCATGATTCGAGCCTCAAAAGAACAACTGGCCAACGCGGAAAGGTTGGTGACTTCCCTTATCATCACCTTCAAACTTTAGACGCCAGTCTCAGCGTACCTAACTGGCATAGCGAATGCCCAATACCTAACCTACAATCCGTTGTTAACGCAGCTCCTCATACGTCACACTGGCAGTTTGAAGTTAAAAGCGATAGCCGACAAAAGCTCCGTATACTTACTCAGCATTTATATCAGTTTATTATTACGAATGGTTTAATCGAACAGGTGACAGTGACGTCCTCAAACCGCTGGTTTCTTAAACAAATGAGCGCTTTACACACTGATGTAGCAACAGGTTATGTCGCTGAACTCCCCTTTCTTGACCCAGTAAAAATTGCTAAAGGGCTAAAATGTAAAGTCCTCGCGATTAGCGTCAAAATAGCGAACGAAAACACTATTCGGCGAGCAATTGAGGCAGGCTTAAATGTGTCTTGTTGGACGGTCAATGACATAGAAAAGATGAGGGAATTAGAGAGTATCGGAGTTGATAGCATAATTACTGATATCCCAAGCCTAGCAATTCAATCATTTTCATAGCTTATTAACAAGCTATAGTGTTTCGGATCACACAGTTATAGATATACATTTAAACCAACCCCACTCAAAACCAATGAATGATGTCAAACTCGATGACGCAATTAGGGATGTAGTGTTTTGCTTGACCCTACCTCTAATGGCTCCGAAAGTTGAACGCTGAATATACTAGTGTATATTGCTATGACGAGACCAGATAGTATTGCTCTGTATAATCGATTATACCTATTAAAGCCAAGTATCATTTAATCCAAACTGCAGTTTGTACGCTTTCTTTCGTGTTTCACATAACTTTAATACTTTCTCTTTAATCTCTTCTGTTGAAACATTCCATTGACGAATTTCTTCCAAACTACGAAAGCACCCAAGACAGATATCTTGTTCATTTAAGCAGCAATTTCTTACGCAGGGAGAGATGATCTTTTCCATCATTTTTCAACTCATATATATTTTCAAGCTTAATACATCCGATGTAAGTTATATAGCAAACCAACCTTCTTTACTTTGTTTTATCTATAAAAAGGTACTCCCTGATTGTAGTACAATTAGCCCCAACATAGTTTGACTCGTAGCTTTCAAGATGTGTAAACCTCATCTAGTATTAATTAGATAATCAGATTAATTTTCTACTTCGAGATTTCTTATGACAAGTTATATTGATCCCACTTCTGAGCAGTTTTTGGCATTTAAGAACTTACCTCGCGATACGCCAATTATGATGCTTAATCTTATTAAATTTAATGCAACAGCTATTTATCCGGATGGAAGTTCTACTACCGGTGTTGAGGCCTATCGCCGTTATGGTGATGCCTCAGCATTAATCTTTTCAAGAGTAGGTGGTCGTATTGTTTGGCGTGGACAGCTAGAGAGCATTTTAATTGGTCCGCAAGATGAAAATTGGGATACTGCATTTATTGCCAGTTACCCAAGCGCTGGTAGTTTTTTAGAGATGGTGACAGACCCAGTATATCAAGCCTCAGTGTTTCATCGACAGGCTGCTGTTAAAACTAGTCGCTTAATAAGGTTTGGAGAGATGGGCGAGAGCACCGTATTTGAATAATACATATCGCTAGTCATTCAGCAGAAAATTCTATATTTAATAATTAATGATAAAGGGAATTAAACTTGAAATTTAGATATTTCATAATAGCTTCTCTCTTTTACTCGTCATTGGTACTTTCTGGCAATTTATACAAATGGGTAGATGAAAATGGAAATATTCATTATGGCGATGAGTTCCCAACTGAAACACCTCGCGAGTTAGAGAAGTTTGAGCTTCAGCCCATAAATAGTTTTAAAAACCTAGCTCCTAATAATAAATTTTTAACTTCAGAAGAGCTTGAACCGATTGATAAAAAAGATATATTTGAGGCCTCGAAAACTAAAAAAATAATTCATGATATTAAGTTAACAGACTGCTTCAGCCCTTCCCCTTTAGCAAATGATACACCACTGAAAAGAGAGAAGCTCACTAAAGAACAGCATAAATTACTGAGTAATTTTTTAAGTAAAATGAAAGGTTCTTGGCATGGAAAAGCGATCTACTTCGATTGCAAAGGTGAAACCAACGCACCAAGAATCGAAAAGCAACGTTACACCTCCTCAGCAGAGATCAGATTAAAACGTTTCAAAGAACTAACAATGAATTTTAAAATGTATTCCGAAAAAAAAGGATGACTAAACATGAAAATATTAAGTTATTCTTATCTGATGAACACCTATCTTTTTCACACTATCAATCAGATGAAACAGTTATGCTAAACGCGACTGAGCTTCATGTAGAGCTTTGGGTTGAATACTTTCCAGTAGCCGGAGTTAGGAATGAGCTTGTTCGCATCTTTGAGATTAAGAACAGGCTGTTCACTATTAAACAGTTTCAATATATAAATGGAGCTTTAACCAGTATAATACAGTGGAACTTAGTAAAGTAAGCGCGTATCAAGTAATTAAAAGATCTAATAGGTCTCTATATTCACCTTCAATAACAACACTCTTGCCTAGCTTATTATCAAAGAGAACATAAGTACCATCGGTATCGGCAATTACGTCCTCAGTTGTTGCAAGTAAAATCACTTGGCGAATGATAAAACTTTTATTCCCAACGCGAGTTAGCTCTGTTGTTATTTTTAACTCTTCATGAATTAAAGCAGCACGCCGATAATTTATGTTGATATTCACAACGACCATACCGAGTGATTCTCCGGTAATTTCTTTGATAACACCTTTTTCAGCAAAAAAACGCCAACGCGCCTCTTCAAGAAATTCTAAGTAGCGAGCATTATTAACGTGTCCATAAACATCTAGATGATAACCTCTAACACTTAGCGTTGTAGAATGAGCCATAAGTACTTCCTAATAATAAATACAGTTAAGTGAACGAGCTCATAATGCCTGTTTTATAGAAATTTTCCAGCTCTACGGAATAAGGTAACATTTTGTCTGTGAAACCATGTTTTAAAAGCCAGTCATTACTGTAATAGGTATCGCTATACCGCTCACCAGAATCACAAATCATTGAGACTACACTTCCCTTAAGGCCTGCAGCCTGCATTTCGTGAACCTTAAGAAAAGCAGCATATAAATTTGTACCCGTTGACCCGCCACACCGCCTATTTATTATTTTTGATAGAAAGTGTAGCGTGGCAAACGCAGCCTCATCCGGTACCTTCACCATGCTATCTATTACTGAACTAACGAATGAAGACTCAACTCTTGGGCGGCCGATACCTTCAATATTTGAAGCTGATTTTATCGTAAGATTTTGGTTTTTCGTATTAAAGTAGTCATGAAAAACGGAATTACTCGGATCAGCCACACAAAGTTCCGTTTCAAAACCTTTATATCTAATAAACCGACCAATAGTTGCCGATGTACCTCCTGTGCCGGCACTGACAACAATTGCACTAGGAATTGGGTAAGGCTCAAGTCGCATTTGTGAGAATATTGACTCAGCGATATTATTATTTCCACGCCAATCAGTCGCACGCTCAGCATAGGTAAACTGATCCATATAATGACCATCATATTTCTTAGTTAATCTTTCAGATTCAGTATAAATTTCAGAAGCCTTTACAAAATGACAAGAGCCATTATAGAAAGCAATTTGATCTACTTTTTTCTGCGAAGTACCCTCCGGCACAACCGCCGTAAAAGGTAAGCCAAGTAGCTGTGCAAAATACGCCTCTGAAACAGCTGTACTTCCTGACGACGCCTCTATGATATGCGTTCCTTCTTTTATAAAACCGTTACATAAACCATATAAAAATAATGAACGAGCTAATCGATGCTTTAAACTCCCTGTTGGATGTGTAGACTCATCTTTTACGTATAGATGAATTTCTTTAACAGCGGGTAATGGTATTTTTATTAAGTGTGTATCGGAAGAACGCTGAAAATCGGCTTCGAGTTTTAGCACAGCTTGACTAACCCAATTGCGCATAATACCCCCAAGTTAAACTCTGCCATTTTAGTAGGCATTCATGATATGAAAAATAGTCGGTAGGTAAGCAGTTACTTAAGTATTGTTTGTCATTCTAGGAATCTTTTAACGATGACGTCAATTTCCCCACTTTTTTTCATTTCCTCTAGAATTTTATAATATTGCTTTTTAAAATCATTTTTAAAAGGGTATCTAGTCCCACTTCTTGAAAAGCCTAAATAACCATGTTCTTGGCTAATAACTGCACTTTGTTCAAGGCTGACGTTATCATAACGCCCTTCTTTTAATAGCTTTTTGAGCTCCCATTGAATCGAAATGGCATCATTCATATAACAATCTACTTGTCCGTTAATCAGTCGCAATAAACTCCTTGGGGTACCTTTCGTTTCTTCAACCTTAATTTTACCATTTTTGACGGCCTCCCAAAACTGAGCCCCCCCAACAGAAAAACCTGTGTTATTTCCAATTGTGAGCCCGTAATAATCCTCTGGCCAATTTGGGCGTGGTTTTTCAAGAAGCTCTTTTCGGCAATACACTACTAGCTCTTCATCTAAAATCGGCATCTCAAACTCCATATAAGGTCTATCTAGCCTTTTATACGGCGGGTACAAAGCAAAAATAAAACCTCTTTGAATTTGGGCCAAACTACGCTTCCAGTCTCCCCCCTTTAATTCAACGTCATAATCAGGCATTTGCTCAAACACCCTTTCGAGAATGATTGTATAAATTCCGGTAAGCCGGTCGCTATCAAGAAAAGAATAAGGAGGGTAACTATCATCACCATAAATAGTGACTTTAGTTTGCGCATAAAGGGTGTGTGAAAAAATCAAAATACTAAGAATTAATATTTTATTCATTAGCTACCCTATATTAATCATAAGACGTCACTTATTTATATAGTTTAATCATGAATTAAGTCAAATTTAATCCAAGATATCTAGAGTTTACGATCTTAAGTTTGGTTGGTTTAGATTGCTGATACGTCGTATTTTAACGTTACAATTTTTCTCGAAATGTTGATTCTATTTGTTCATACTCGAAGCCTCTGCTTGATAAGAATCGTGTCTGCCTGCTTTTTTCCTTTATATCACCGGCTACCTCATCACTCCATGCACCAAATTTTTTTTGTCTCTCATTAGCTGCTGATTTAAACCAGTCTCCGTCAAATTCACGGTACGCTAGCTGAATTAAAGCCTCATTGACATTAGATTGCATAATTAAACTAATAATCTTACGGGGACCTTGGCCACGACCAAAATGGTAACGAAACATCATTTCGACATAGCGCTCATCACTTAGATTATTTTCTTGTATTAAGTCTTTAATAACTTCATTTAAAACTTGATCGTTATAGCCCTTAAGTATCAATTTGGATCTTAACTCTTCGACACTATGTTCTCGCCTTGCTAATAACGAGAAAGCCTTTTTTTTTACTTTAATATAGTCTTCCGTCACGTTCATAGCCTATTACTGCGCTAAAGTAGCGCTAACCCATAAATAAATTCTAAATAAACACATCAAAAGTATACCGTAATAACGATATCAGCGTTAAACTGTCGACCTATTATAGCGTTTGCCTTTATTACTTGAAGGTAATTTTGGAGTAGAGATCAAACATTTAGTTTTAATCCTTACTCAGAATAATCTCACTAATTATATTGAGATCTATTTATATAAATAGAACCTAATGACCCATGCAAGGTATTCAAGCCTTGGCAGACATGGATAACCTATTCACAAGAGATGAAAAACAGATACACAGGAAACACCCATGGCCACTTTTTTATCAAAACTTTTCAAACCAAAATGGCAAAGTAAAAATAAAGATATACGTCTTGAAGCGATCGATACACTTGACATTAACTTACAATCAGACGAAGAAATTCTACTTAACCTTGCAGAAAACGATGTAAATTTAAGTGTACGTTCAAAAGTCATTTCAAAGCTAAACAGTAGCGCTCAGCTTATAGACCTACACAAAAAATCGAAATCTGAAACTTTGCCTGTCATTGAGAAGCGCCTATACGAGCTTGCAAATGCGCAATCACTCACGTTATTTGATTTGATTCTCGACATTAAATTATTAACAGAAATGATTAT
>Ga0105353_1000994_pt1 | contig 14871 bp, 13 predicted proteins | sample EN1Hudsemesocosm_2_FD_83657 | JGI IMG/M metagenome (GOLD analysis project Ga0105353, IMG submission 83657) | Methane-oxidizing microbial communities from mesocosms in the Hudson Canyon - EN10B Hudson Canyon | ecosystem: Environmental > Aquatic > Marine > Cold seeps | place: Hudson Canyon...
CGCCGTATTTTTGAGCGTATTAGAATTGCTGATGCTTCGGTACAAATACTTGAGCAAAGTGGGAGTGATAATAACGGCGACAGCGATATTAGTAAGTATCGTGAATGCCGTATTGAAGAACTCATTTGCTACCTAGATACCGACTCAGAAACCAAGATCAGGGTGCTGGGAGAGCTGATGCAAACCATTGCGTTATGTCGATGGAATACTCGTCATTTAAAGCATCATTTAAGTCCAAGGCGTCAGCAGAGTTTTGCTCAGTTAGAATCTGCTATTACAGAAGGTCATCTGTATCATCCCAGCTTTAAAGCCAGAACAGGGTTCACGCTGCAGGACCATATTCAATATGGGCCAGAGGCAGGAAAAACATTACAGTTTCAGTGGCTGGCGATTCAATCGCAACATGTAGATCATGCTTACCCAAGCGCCGCTATTGATTTCTGGACTAAAGAGCTGGGCGAAGAGCAGTTTACAGTTTTGAGTAAACGTCTTGAATCGTTAGGTAAAAATTGGCTGTCTTATTCTCTTGTACCTATTCATCCGTGGCAGATAAATGCCATCCAGGATCGTGGCCTGGCCGATGCAATTACTTGTGGCGATATCGTTGAGTTGGGCAAGGCGGGTGACTTTTACCAGGCAACTCAATCGTTACGTACCTTGGTAAATGTTAGTCATCCTGAAAAAGCACATGTCAAAATTCCTTTGAATCTGGTGAGTACATCTTCGCACCGTAACTTGCAGGATCACTTTGTTTGTACGGCACCGGCTATTTCCGCGTGGTTACAAGAAGTGGTGGCTAAGGATGAATACCTGCAGCGGGAAGGCAAGCTACTGCTATTAAGTGAATATGCAGGTTTGCTTTATAAACCGCAAGATGAAGTACAAGCCAAAGAAATGGATGGTTTGGTTGGTGCTATTTTCCGCGAAAGTGTCGTTGATAAATTACAACCCGGTGAAGAGGCGATTCCCTTTACCGCACTTATGCTAATTGAATCCGACAATCGACCTTTTATTGCTGATTGGTTAGATCGCTATGGGGTTGATACTTGGGTTAATCGTTTATTAGAAGTCATGTTGGTGCCTATTTGGCACATGCTGGTTCATAACGGCATAGCCTTTGAAGCCCACTGCCAAAATTTAATATTAACTCACAAAGATGGCTGGCCTCACCGCATCGTTCTGCGCGATTTTCATGAAGATATGGAATACGTAGAAGACTATTTAAAGTTCCCTGAGCATACCCCAAAACTAGTTGAAGCAGATCCATATTTTGAAACCATTTCATTAGATGAAGGCTTCAGTATGTCGGACATTGATGAACTGCGTGAGCTATTTATGGATACCGTTTATGTGCTCAATTTAGCGGATTTATCTTTCTTACTAGAACGTTATCACGGCTATTCAGAAACAAGCTTTTGGAACCAAGTGCGTGGACATCTTAATGCCTATCGACAATCAGGTATTACCGCCCCTTCACGTATTGATCGTGTCGGAGCAGGTGATTCCAGCATTATTGTTGAGTCGTTGCTGAAGAAAAAAATATTAAATGGCGGCACTTTAGAGTATTTCGAACATACCGTCAGCAACCCGTTATCAGCTGAATCTGAAAAGAGTTCTAAAGCACGAGCGTTACGTAAAATTGAACCTCAAACAACTTAATTAAAAGAAAGTTAGATTCAAGTAGTAATTTAAAACGAATTAATAAAAGGCTAAATATGATTTACCTTAATGATGAACACTTTGATAAAAATTATTTTGACCAGTGTTACCAGAAGTTCAATCAGCATGACGTTTTAGGTAATTGTCAGGGTAAGCGAATTACCGCTTGTATCAGCGATGCTGCCGTGTGGATTGCATTATGTCTTTATGCTCGTGATCACGGAATATCTGTGTTTCCTTTGCCGGCAGGCACCCCAGAAGAAGCATTATACAGACGAGCAAAGCTCAGTGGCAGTCACTACCAAGTAATGGCAGATTCAATGGGAGAACTGCTATCAAAAATAGAAAAAATAAGTGATCACGAAGATGATGCAGAACCTGTATTAGTGCAAATGAGTTCCGGCACAACGGGTGAGCCAAAGTGTATTGATCGTACCTGGGTGAGCATTGATATTGAATTACAAAATTACATTGAACATTTCACTGACTTAGCGGAAATGACCGCAGTAGTCGCGTGCCCAGTTAATCATTCTTATGGTTTGATTTGCGGAATTTTAGCCAGTATTAAGCGAGGCTCTGAACCCGTAATTATTACCAACTTTAATCCGAAATACATTATCAATAAAGTGCGAGAAACAGTTTCTCCTATTTTATATTCATCTCCGGCATTGATCACCACCATCACTATGATGGTGAAAACCGACCAACCTATTCACGCCATTATGACTTCCGGCACCTTGATGCAGGCAACTTGGTTAGAGCAGGCCGCGAATAAATGTGAAAAGTTATATCAACAGTATGGCTGTTCGGAAGTTGGTTGTATTGCATTGGGTGGTGATATTAAGTCCATACATGATCAGGGTATGCCGCTGCCGCATCTAACAGTTAAATCTGGATCATCTCCAGAAGCGCTAGAAGAAATTGTGGTGACTACGGAAACGAATACCACGGTGTCTACTCGTGATTTAGGTTTCTTAGATGACAATAATCGTCTGCATTTTATCTCACGCATTGATGAAATGATTAATGTCGCAGGACTGAATGTCTACCCTGCAGAAGTGGAAGAAGTGGTTATGGATATGCCAGCAGTTCGTGATGCTGTGGTATTTAAAAAAAGTCAGACGTTTGGTAATGATCAGGTGTGCTTGCAGTTTGTCGCAGAGCAAGATCTTGCTAATGAAGATATTCGCAGCTGGTGCAGTCAATATTTGAATAAGTATCAAGTGCCTCTTCAAATTACTCAGGTCGAGAAAATAGATCGCTTACCTAACGGAAAAGTGAGTCGTAAGGCGCTGGCTTTAGCATAAAAGACGCTAGCATAAAGCTATAAAAGTTTAAAAGAAAAACGATTACTTAGATTGATAAAATTATGATGACAAAAGAACAGATTGTTGAAGCTATATTTAAGGTATTAAGCGAAAGCATGTCTCTGCCAAATGTGGGCAAGTTTCATAGCGATGCCCGTTTATTAGAAGACCTAGCATTAGATTCATCCATGGTGCTGCACATGTTGATGATGCTCGAAGTGGAGCATGATGTAGTGATGGATGAAAGCGCCTTAATGAATGAGGATTTTGAAACCGTACGTGCGGTCGCCGATACCTTGTATAAGTGCCAAAACCTGCCAGCGTATGAAAAGGGTCTTGAAGTTTATGAAGACGTTAAGATCCATTGTGTGGCGAGTAATTTGGCCGAAATCGTAAAACGTTTTCCAGAACTAGATCATCGCATTTTGTACTTTGCAGTTTCCGATGCTAACGCCTGTATTGATGATCGCTTCGTATTGACATACCACGATGAAAACATCAATCACGACATTTTCTTTAACTGGTACGAGCGCTTGTATGGAATGCCGATTCGTTCTTGGTATGACAAGCAAGCCAGTAAAGAAACGAATCTAACGACATTAGAATCTCTGGTTAAGAACCGTGAGCAGGGTCAGCATATTTTGGTAATGCTGGACATGTTCCACTTACCTGAGCGAGAGAATGAATTTAACAAAAATCCTTTCCCCCATTACGTGATGTTGGGGCCAACCAACAATCCTGATCTTTGGTTTATGTATGATCCAGATTATCGCTGGGAAGGTGTATTTAACAAAGATCGAATATTAAATGCGGTGGCGCAGCCAACGGTATCAGGCGGCTATGTATTTTCTGAGCAGGGCGCTCGTCCAACACCCGCTGAAGAAGTGAATGCATTTTTTGAAGCTTCTGTCGTGCAAGATGCTAATCCAGTCACGGATATGATTCGCGCAATTATCAGTGCCCATGTTAAAGGTGAAGATAAGAATGGAGAGCCGTTACCGCTGGGAAACTTAATCAAAGCGGTAGAAGAAATACCCGTTATGTCACCTCGTAAATACGCCTATGAACATGGCTTTGCATTTTTCTGGCGTGAGCTGGGACTGCCTGAAGTAGAGTTTGACGATTGGTGTGATGTGATTGATGAATTAGCAAAAACCTACAAGCTGATTCAATTCAATGCGATGAAATTATCGATGACAAAAAAAGAGGCTTTTGTTGAAAAAATATTTCAGTTATTGGATCAGCAAGACGAAAGAGAATTCAAACTTAAACAACGATTAATTGAAGTGAAAGACATTTGGGCAGAGACCATGCTCACTCCGTCTGATACTCAACAATTAGAAGGGGCTCATCCGTGAAATATTCCGTCTGCACCATTTCTTTTCGACATCAGTTGATATCACTGGAGCGCATTGCCAATTGGGCCAAAGCGCATCAGTTTGATGCGATTGAACTGTGGGGAGTTCATGCTAAGAACCTTCGCCGATCTTCAGACTTCACTCCAGAGTGTTTAGTTGAGAAAGGTTTGTCGGTATCCATGGTCAGTGACTATTTACCCTTGGATGGGGATTTAGGTATTTCGCTAGAGGGCGCTAAATCTTTATGCGCGATTACACGTTCTTGGGGGGCTAAAAAACTGCGTACGTTTTCTGGCAACAAACCCAGTGCAGGAATGGGTGTAACAGAGCGTGCTGCCTGTATTAAGCGTTTGCGTGAATACTGCAAAATAGCAGCAGATTATGGAATTTATCTGATTGTTGAAACACATCCCAATACGTTAGCGGATACCTTGGAATCTACCCTTCAGTTGATTGAAGAAGTTAACCATCCTGCACTGCGTATTAACTTTGATGTGATCCATGTTTGGGAGATGGGCAGTGATCCGGTATTTGCCCTCGATCAGCTCGCGCCTCTAATCGAGCACATGCATTTTAAAAACATCACTCAGCGTAATCTGCTGAATGTTTTTAGTCCTGGCAATGTGTATGCGCCAGCGGGCAGTCGTGAGGGTATGACACCAATATTCAACGGCGAATACGATTTTAAACAGTTTTTAAATTATCTGATGAAAGAGTCCGGTATACCGTGGCAAAACATGGATGCATCGTTGGAGTGGTTTGGACCTGATGTGTTTTCTACTTTGGATAACGATCGCAAAGAACTCGCAAAACTGGAATCACACTTTATTAAACAGTCACAGCCAGAGCTAATGATATGAACGTTAGCACGCCTTATTATCTCATTGATGAAACCCGTATGTTAAAAGCGATGGAGCGTATCGCTTATGTGCGTGAGTGTAGCGGCGCCAAAAGTGTTCTTGCGTTGAAATGTTTTTCCAGCTGGTGTGCTTTTGATTTTATGAAGCCGTATATGGCTGGCACGACTAGCAGTAGTTTATATGAAGCGCGTTTGGGCTATGAAAAATTTGGTGGCGAAACACACGGTTACAGTGTTGCTTATAGCGAAGATGAAATTCCAGAACTCGTGGAGTATTGCGACAAAGTTATTTTTAACTCGTTGAATCAATTAGAGCAATACAAGGCTCAGGTACAAGAAAAAGGTCGTTCGGTTGGGTTGAGGCTGAATCCAGAAGTCGGACATTCTGAATACGGTTTGAGCGATACAGTGGCAGCGTATTCTCGCTTGGGCGTACGTCACGATTTATTGCCTGACAATATAAGCGATGTAATCGATGGCGCTATGTTTCACATGAATTGTGAAAATGATGATTTCATAAACCTTAGTAAGCAGCTGGATAAAATCGAACATCGCTTCGCTACGATTTTACCTAAGTTGAGCTGGTTGAGTTTAGGCGGCGGTGTTGCGTTTACCAGTGATGGCTATGCGCTGGATGCGTTATGTGAACGCCTCAAGTTATTAGCGAAAACTTATGACCTGCAAGTCTATCTAGAGCCAGGCGAAGCATCAGTAACTCAATCGACTTCTCTGGTTGTGAAGGTCTTGGATAAAGTAGAAAACCAACTGCCGACCTTGATTGTCGATGCCGGTGTTGAAACGCATTTATTGGATGTTTTGGTTTATCAGTTTGTACCTGATTTAGAAGGCGCAGAAGAAATCGCAGAGCAATATATAGAGCAAGCATTACAACAAGGTAAACCTGTCTATCGTGTTAGTGGCCGTACTTGTTTAGCAGGTGACGTATTCGGAACCTATGTTTTCAATCAGAAGGTTGAGATAGGTGACGAGCTGAGATTTACCGATGTGGCGGGTTATTCCATGGTGAAGAAAAACTTCTTTAACGGCATCAAAATGCCGGCTATTTACCATAAGGATATTAATGGGGAAACCCGCGTCATACGCGAGTTTGATTACAAAGATTTTCGAGACTTTTTGTCTTAACTTTTGGGGGAATATGTTATGAAAAAGAACGTACTCATTATTGGAGCGGGCGCAGTAGGTGCTGTTGTTGCTCACAAATGTGCACAAAGTAGCGATGTATTTGCATCGGTTTGTTTGGCTTCTAAGAACGTTGCTAAATGTGATGCCATTATCGATTCAGTCAATAAAAAGAATTATCAAACAGCAGAAGACTTTCAGTTCTATAGTCGAGAAGTAAATGCCTTTAATATCGATGACTTGGTTACTTTGATTCGATCAACTGGCACAGAGATCGTTATTAATGTCTGCACTGTATTTGTAAACATGAATATCCTCGATGCATGTTTAGAAACTGGTGCCGCCTATATCGATACGGCAGTTCATGAAGACTACAGTGTGATGAATGCCCCTTATCCATGGTATGCCAACTACGAATGGAAAAAGCGCGAGCTATGTAAAGAGAAAGGTGTGACGGCTATTTTAGGCAGCGGTTTTGATCCCGGTGTCGTTAATGCGTATTGCGCTTATGCACAAAAGTACGAGTTTGATACCATCGAAAGTATCGATATTATGGATGTGAACGATGGTGATCACGGGCATTATTTTTCAACTAACTTTGACCCTGAAATTAATCTGCGTGAAATTATTGAAGATGCCGGTTGCTTAGAAGATGGCCAGTGGCGCACTTATCCACACCATAGTCGTTCGATGAAATACGATTTCCCAGAAGTTGGAGAGCACAAATTGTACCTGATGGGGCATGACGAAGTGCATTCGTTATCTAAGAATATTCCCGGTGTAGAAACAGTGCGCTTCTGGATGGGCTTTGGTGATCATTACCTGAAGTGTCTAGAAGTATTCGAAAAAGTAGGTTTGTTGAATCACGAAACGGTAACAACCAACAATGGCGAGAAAGTCGTACCTTTGCATACACTGAAAGCTTGCTTGCCTGATCCTGCTAGTTTGGCGCCCAGATACAAGGGGAAAACCTGTATTGGCACATTGATTAAAGGTAAGAGTGATGGTCAAGATAAAGAACTGCTTGTCTATAATATCTGTGACCATGAAGTGACGTATGCCGATATTGATTCCCAAGCCATCGCTTTCACTGCGGGTGTACCTCCGGTTGCCGCTGCTAAGCTGATTGCCAGCGGTGATTGGGATCTTAAAGCCATGGCGAATGTAGAAGAGCTAGACCCGATTCCATTCTTTGAACGCTTAGCAGAAATGGGCATTTCTACTGAAATTTGCGACTTGAGCGCAGATAAAGATAGCCCTGATAATAGAGTGTTATACGCTTAATCTTAAATAAGATAAAATATCGGATAGATAGAACATGGATTCATGGTCTGAGTAGGTAGATTGAGGTAAATAGGTTTAACATGAAAAAAGTAATGATTATTGGCGCTGGCGGTGTTGGCCAAGTAGTAGCACATAAATGTGCTCAGTTACCCCAGATTTTTTCCGAAATCGTATTAGCAAGCCGTACAGAATCTAAGTGTATAGCGATTGCAAAGCAGATTAAAGAAACACAAAATCGTGATATCAGCACAGCTCAAGTAGACGCAGATAATGTCCCAGAGTTGGTTGCGTTATTAAATGTTGAAAAGCCTTTTATGGTAATTAACGTTGCACTGCCTTATCAAGATTTAACCATTATGGATGCGTGCTTAGAAGCAGGCGTTCACTATATGGATACGGCCAACTACGAGCCATTAGATACTGCCAAGTTTGAGTATCATTGGCAGTGGGCGTATCAAGAAAAGTTTGAAAAAGCAGGCTTAATGGCTTTGTTGGGTTCGGGCTTTGATCCGGGTGCGACGAATATGTTTACGGCGTATGCGGCTAAGCATTATTTCGATGAAATTCATTATTTAGATATTATTGATGTAAACGGTGGCGATCATGGTTACCCGTTTGCGACTAACTTTAATCCTGAGATTAATATTCGCGAAGTGACCGCGGAATGTCGTCATTGGGAAGGCGGCGAATTTGTTGAAACCCCTGCGATGTCGACTAAGCAAGAATTTACTTGCCCAGACGGTGTGGGTGATTTCAATATCTACCGTATGTACCACGAAGAATTAGAGTCGTTAACTAAACACTATCCAACGCTTAAGCGCGCTCAGTTTTGGATGAGCTTTGGTGAAAGTTACTTGAAGCATTTGGAAGTCTTGCAAAATGTTGGCATGACAGGCATTGAGCCAATCGACTTTAATGGCCAGCAGATTGTGCCGATTCAGTTGTTGGCAGCCTTGTTGCCAGATCCGTCTACTTTGGGCCCGCGTACAGTTGGCAAGACCTGCATTGGTTGTGTAGTGCGTGGCATTAAAGATGGTAAAGAGAAAACGGTTTACGTTTATAATATTAAAGATCACCAAGATTGTTATGGTGAAGTTAAATCCCAAGCGATTTCTTATACCACTGGCGTGCCTGCGATGATCGGTGCCAAACTGATGGTTGAAGGCAAGTGGGCGGGGGCGGGTGTATTCAATATTGAACAGATGGATCCTGATCCATTCATGGAAGATATGAACAAGCACGGGTTACCGTTCCAAGTGATCGAAGAGCCAGGGTTTGATTTGATTTAGTTAGATCTAAAAAATGGGTGATCGAACCGCTTTCGCTTTTCGATCGACATTGGGTATATCGTGTCTGCGGCACGCCGTAAATACGGTCCCTGTAGGCTCGGCTAAAAGATTCCTCTTTTAGGACGTCCTTGAACAATACACTCAATTTCGATCCGCGAAAACTAACACCTTTTCAGATGATCGATTCTTGATAACTTCTTATAAAAAGAGATTCTTGTGAGCATAAATAGCAAAACCTTTTTTAACTTTGATCCTACTCGCGTGCCTAGTCCTTGCTTTGTAGTGGATGAAGTCGCGATTGAAAATAACCTAAAAATTCTCAATCGAGTTCAGCAAGAATCTGGCGCCAAAATTTTATTAGCATTGAAAGCATTCTCTATGTTCAGCCTTGCACCGCTAATTACCAAGTATCTATCTGGCACATGTTCCAGTGGTTTGCATGAAGCCTTACTAGGCTATGAGGAATTTGGTGGTAATAAGAAAGGTGCTAAAAATACAAGTGAAGAGCACAAAGAAATGCATGTGTTCTCAGCCGCTTTTACCGAATCAGATCTAAAAGAATTATTAACCTTCAGTGATCACATCGTCTTCAATTCGTTTAATCAATGGCAGCGTTTTCAGCCATTAATTACTCAAGCTAAATCAGATCGTTTTAAGAAAGGTGAAACCATTGATTTTGGCTTGCGTATAAATCCAATGCACTCAGAGGGTGCTGCAGAAATTTACGACCCTTGCGCCGCAGGTTCACGCTTAGGCATTCCGTTTAATACGTTCAAAGAAAATGTACCAACCCCTGATGATCTAGTCGCTGCCGGAATTAACGGTTTGCACTTCCACACATTATGCGAACAGCTATTTGAGCCGTTAGACAGAACGCTAACCGCCGTAGAAGAAAAGTTCGGTGACTACCTGCATAAAATGGACTGGGTAAACTTTGGCGGTGGCCACCATATAACGCACTCAGATTATAATGTGGAAAAATTAATTACGCGGATAAAAGTGTTTCAAGAAAAGTACGATGTACAAGTCTATTTAGAGCCAGGCGAAGCGATTGCGATTCATACTGGGGTATTGGTCAGTGAAGTACTCGACCTTGGCTATAACCAAATGGAACTAGCCATTCTTGATACTAGCGCAACGTGCCACATGCCCGACACCTTAGAAATGCCGTATCGTGCAGAAATATTTGACCAAAACTCCACTACACAAACCAGTGCAGGCGTGAAAGATGAAAAAGCTTTCAGTTATCGCTTAGGTGGCCAAACCTGCTTAGCCGGTGATGTGATGGGCGACTACAGCTTTGAACAGCCACTAGAGATTGGGCAACGCTTAATGTTCGATGACATGGCACATTACACCATGGTAAAAACGTCAACTTTCAATGGCATTGGCTTACCCTCACTTGCTTTGTGGAATTCAGAAACCGATGAAGTAAAAATCATAAAGCAATTCGGTTATCAGGATTTTAAGCAAAGGCTTTCTTAAGCGGGTCGAACATGTCACTTTTAAGACTCGATCCGCGATTACTCGATATTAGATAGGCTTTTAGCTACTATGTAATATGATATGAGCAGTCAGGGGCTTTGATGGTGACGGATCAACGTAAAAATAAATCGATCTCCATTAAGGCTGAGCTGGTTTTAATGGCTTTGGTGAATATCGCATTTTTTTATCTTTTTGCTCGTATTGATTTACTGGAATGGCTCTACATAGCCTCTATTGAGCATGAAGAATACGAGCTTGATGAGATAATTCCTTTATTCATCACTATTTCAATCTCATTAAGTATCTTTTCTTTCCGCCGAGTATCCGATCTTACTCAAGTTGTTGCTGTCCTCAAAAGCTACGCCACGCATGATTATTTAACCGAATTATTCAACCGACGATATATTATCAAGGCCATTAATCTTGAAATGAGTAGGTATAATCGAACCCAAAATGTATTTTCGGTAATATTGCTGGATATCGATGATTTTAAATCTGTTAATGATGATTGTGGGCATAACGCAGGTGATACGGTATTGTTTGAGTTGTCTCAGTTACTGTTATCAACGGTAAGGAGTTCTGATTTAGTTTCTAGGTGGGGTGGTGAGGAATTTTTAATACTGTGCCCTGGAACGGATTTATTAGGTGCTTCATCGATTGCTGAAGCAATATTAGATTCGGTTAGAGTTGGTGTAACAATCAAAGGAAGGAACATTACTGCTAGCTTAGGTGTTGTAAGTTATAAAGGAAGTGAAACGATGGAAGCCCTCATTGGAAGAGCGGATGATTGTTTATACCAATCAAAAGAAAGAGGGAAAGACTCTTATACCTCTGCGTAAACTGTCTGTAGAAAATAACCCCATACTAGTATTTTTAAACTAGCCAGAAGATCGAATCCAAAATACAATCCCGCCCTCACCGTAGAATCATAAAAAAATGATCAAAACAGGGATATAAAAATAATGTTGAATTACTTCAAAATACTACTGCTCAGCGCTACAGTTTTTTTAACGGGTTGCGTTGAAGGCTTTGAAATACACCTTAAAGATGCAATTGAACTTTATAAAGAACGCAAAGTTCAATATGCCGAACAGAGCGATGGTAAGACCAACGCCTTATTCACAAAATTGATTACGACTGAAACCTTATTATTGCCTGTAGCTGCAACGTTCGACGCACGAGCAGTGCCATATGTTAAAGACGGCGTAATGATTATTGCCAATGACTTTGTGCCGATGGAAGACAATCTAGGTTTTGATCACCCAATGGCTCCAGCAGATGAACTCTCTTCTGAACTCATCGATGAAGCAAAAGAAATATTGAGCGCTCTCAGTAGCACGAATAGCCACGATGCTTTTGCGATAACAGAAGCGGTTAATACCGCCTTGCTAGCCATTGATAATTTTGAACGTTACAACAATGTTTATGTACCGATGACGAAACACTTAGTCGAGTCGCTAGGATTTGGCGCAATACACAGCCTATATTATCGCTGCGAAAGCCAGGGTAAAACGTATCGTTTAGGTCAAGACCTAATGCTGCTACAAGCAGTAGCTATTAAAATTAGTAATCCCTTATCATACGACAAGCAGGCTAATGAATTTCATAAGCAGAGCATAGGCATTCTTGTTAACGACTTACCGCACATCCCATTCCTAAAAGAATACGATAAATACAAAATGTTTGATGAATCACGTTTATCAGACTGCTTAGCAGACTAACTCTATACTCTTTTGTTTCTCAGAAATCATATTTCTGAGACCTATAAAAAGGAGGCTATCAAAGCCTCCTTTTTTACAGCTAAATCACTTCAGAATTAATCATCCAGCGTCAGCGTAAACCAACCGCCAGCAATATGCTTATGACTCCAAACACCTAACAGAAAAACCTTGCCATCTTCATTTGTAATCATCTTAAAATAATCTTTCCAAGGCTGATGGTCATAATTCATCGTTGCAGTGGCATCTTCACGCCAGCGAATATCTGTCATAGCTACATTGCCCCAGATCGGAATAGGGAAGTACACCTTATCAATCCAGCGGAACAATAACGGATCACCTTGGTGCTGTGTGCGATAGCGTTTACCCCACTTAATGCCCAAGAAACTCAGCGGGCGAATGATAAACCACTCTGCAAGATCCAACACCGAGCCATTGGTTCTTAAGATCTTCCCCTTCCAAGCGCGGCCGACTAGATCTTCCTTAGCGTTCACATTAGGCAAAGAGTCATAAAGACGAACCAAGTCTTCTTCGTTATAAGCAATGTCTTTCAGCTCAAGGATTTCAGCCTTAATCTGATCCAGAGGCTTACCAGAGCCCTTAAGCTTTAGCTCTTTACTGCCTTCTTCGTTCCAAACCGACGTCTTAGGCTGCAAGTAGCACATGCCACTAATCAGCATATTCAGAGGAAACATAACCCATTGCGCTACGTCGTAGACTATGCCAGGCAGGTTGATGACAAATTTACCTTTGGTATTCATAGGGGCCTCATTCATTCTATTTATTGTATTGAGTTAGCGCATCATCCCGTTATTTAAAGCTGAATGATGTGTCATTCTATTTTTAGAATCGCACAATAATTAAGCAGTGTCAAACAATCTAATAAGCAAAAGCAGCATCGATGGCATATCAAATTGACAAGAGAGAAGGGCAAATATAGTGTTATCCGCGTCCGTTAAAGGAAGTAAATATTAAAAAGAGATATGAGATTATGAATATTGGAGGTCTAGGGTCTAGAGGTGCGCTAAAGCAGAAACCCACCAAATCCTGTAACCGCTGTGGACTTCGCTACCCGGAAGATGAACCAGAGTGCACACACTGCAAAGACATGAATGATTTTGAATTAGCTTCTTTTAAGGAATCTCTAGACGCGGCGCAGGAATCACACGCTAAGCTAGGCTCTATTTTCTTTGTAATTGCCTTGGCGATTGGGGTTTTGATGTTGTTATCGTTGGATTAAGCGATAACAATTACAAAACCCAGAAATACTGAGTTAAGGTCAAAGTATGAATCAACATGCATGTTATTTTACGCGTATTAAACGCGATCTTGCTGATATCAGTAGTGCTGAAAAAGCAGAATCAAGTCGTCGTTATTTTCCTAATGGCATTCATTGCTGTGGTGCCAATGCGGCTGATATTAAACACATCGTAAAAACCTTTCAGACAGAACATCCACAGCTGTCTGCTAAAGAGACGTTAGCATTAACTGAATACCTTCTGGTAAATGCAGAATTCAATGAAGAGAAACTCATCGCCTTTGCCTTATTAAACAAGTTCGTAAAACATCATTATGAAGATGGCTTATTCCAGCGCTTTGAATACTGGCTAGAACACTACGCCGATAACTGGGCATTGGTCGATGACCTGTGCATAAAAACCATCTACCAATTCTTAATGGCCAGACCACATCTAATAGATACGACTCAACACTGGGCGCATTCCAAAGTGTCTTGGTGTCGACGGGCGAGCAACGTCGTATGGGTGAAATTCATAAAACGAAAGATCGGCAAAACAACCTACTACTTAAACAAAGAACTCGTCTTTCAAAACTGCGACCTATTAATGAATGATAGCGACGAGTTCGTGCAAAAGAGCATTGGCTGGCTATTGAAAGTAACTGCTGCTGAACATGAAGCCGACGTCATAACCTATCTTGAAAAATTCTTAGCAAAAGACAGCACCACAAAGATCCCTAGATCGACCCTGCGCTATGCCATTGAAAAGATGGAAGCACCTACCCGAAAAAGGCTTTTATCGTTGGGTGAAATCAAGAATTAATCTTGTTGAGGAATGAAAGACCAAGAAGAAGTTCGTATAACACTTTTATGGTCCCTCTGTAAGTCACTGATATATAAAATGAAAATAAGAATATATTGGTAGGCTTTGTTAAGCGAACCTATGAGTTACTTGATATCAAATTGACAAAAGCGAACGATAAATATACTGTTGTTCAAAATATTAACAGGGATAGTCGTATGATTTTAAAGAATTTTTCACCTCATTCGCCTTTTCCTGATATAAGGTGTTATGCGAACTGCGTTCGTATAACTCAGCGTTACATGTCTTAAGGAATATCGTGGCTAGTCAAAAGGAAGTATGCGAAAAATTCAAAGCCGACTTTATACCTTGCTCTGAAGTAGAGAAGCTTGGCCTTGCTATAGAGACGCTAGGTAAACTTCCAATAAATGGTCTGCGTCATAAAGCAGAAAATGGAACATGTGGTTGGTATATTTGGTGCGGTGAAGAACTGAGTCAAGACCCTGACTTTTTTAATCCGCTACACGTGAGCCATATAAAAGAATACTTACCTGAAATAGAGCAGTATTTAGCATTGCCCCCAGGGTATAGATTTTTAATCGCTGATGATTATGAGGATGTATGGCATGACTCATCGCTCATCAACATGTAACAAGTGCATGTTGCATCAGCCACTGCGTGGCTTGGACGGTTTTTCCGCTCGTGCCTCGCTACAAAACCGCCGCAAATGCAG
>Ga0105353_1000996_pt1 | contig 14867 bp, 12 predicted proteins | sample EN1Hudsemesocosm_2_FD_83657 | JGI IMG/M metagenome (GOLD analysis project Ga0105353, IMG submission 83657) | Methane-oxidizing microbial communities from mesocosms in the Hudson Canyon - EN10B Hudson Canyon | ecosystem: Environmental > Aquatic > Marine > Cold seeps | place: Hudson Canyon...
ATAGAATGCCAGAACTTATGGAATGTTAATAGAAAATATTAGAGACGAACAGGCAAATAATGTGGAGATATAGCTATGATTATTGAGTTGGTTCTAGCGTTTTATTTTTACGCATAATTTTAAAATAATAATTACTGAAAATATATAAACTAACAATGAATATAGAAGAACCTAAAGAAGCCTTTGTATACAAAGCACCCGATGATCGATTAAAAGAACGATATAAAGAAATTTTTGCTCTGGAAAAGCCATTGCCAAGTCGAACATTAAAACTTATTTTTGATAAAATGGTTGCTTTGACGGCACTTATTTTTGCATCTCCTATTTTTGTATTATTGTTCTTGGCCTATAAAATTGAAGGTATATTGATACCAGAAAATAAAGGCCCCGTCTTTTTTTACTATATCGGCTCTAGTGCAGGAAAAAAATTCCATAAATATAAATTTCGCTTAATTAAAGAAAAATTTATTGATCAAGAGCTAGCAAAAAAAGGGGATTGGCATGCTTTTTCAGCAGAATGGAATCCAGAAAGTAGATTGTATGTAGGGGAATTTGTTAAGAAATTTTACTTAGATGAATTGCCACAATTTTATAATATTTTGATGGGCGATATGAGTGTTATTGGGCCAAGACCACTCGCATGGCATCATTATGAAAGAGATCTTAACCAAGGGAATGTCACTCGAAAACTGTTAAAGGGTGGTTTGTTAGGTCAGGGGCATGTGATGAAAGGAACGCCAGAAATGGGTAAACCTGATTATGAATATGATTATATTGAAAAGTATATTAATTTATCCGCACTGCAATTGCTTTGGCTGGATCTGTCAATCATTATGAAGGGTGTGAAAGTCATGATAGAAGGAAAGGGGCTTTAATATCCTTGAGTTGAACAAAGAGCTATTTCTATAAATTTAATTGAGTTTAAAGCTTATCGTTCCTATAAAGGGAGTGATAGAAATAGAGATCAGCATGATAGGAGTATCTATAAACCCTTTCTCCCTGATCGAGAGAAGCTTTTAAGAATTAATATATTTTTTTCATTTATTTCTTGATATTTAGTAACAATGGAAAGGATTTTAACAATAATAATTAAGCTTTATACCCCTTCCCCTGCTGAAGAGGGGGAGTGATTCTTTTAGACGAACTAATATTAATAACAAAATAAAAAACAAGGTTATTACGTGGGTAACAAAACACCAAATAGAAAAAAACAAGTCCTTTCATTATACATATCTATGGTTTTAGGCGTTTTCGTGGGTGTAGGGGGTAGTGTAATAAATACACGTATTCTGGGGCCGCAACAATATGGGGACCTGAAATTCATCCAAACTTTATTTGCATTTGTAGTTGTTTTCTTAACTTTAGGGTTATTCGTAACGGGAAGCCGGTTATTAGCGCGCGATGAATATAAAGATATAGAAAATAAGCTTATTGGAGGGATATTCGTTCTAGCAAGTGTTGTATCTCTGATTATGTCTACAGTCCTTTTAATTATTTCTATATATTATGACCATATATTTGATAATAATTTAAAAGAAGTCATTAAATTATTTATTCCATTTTTATTTGTTTTCCCGTTTAAGGTCTGTCTTGAAAATATATTGCAAGGCAGTAATAGAATTTATGCGCTTTCGGTATTTAAAATAATGCCCCAGTTGTGCTATATGATAGTGGCTTTTTCTATTAATTACTATTATGTAAAGCTTAGCCTGCCTTTGGCATTAGCTATCCAGTTCTCAGTATTAGCAACCGTCATTTTCTTAATGATAATCTATTTAAAACCAGATTTTAAAAGGTATAAAAAAAACATTGGGTTGATATGGACAGAGAATAAGACGTATGGGTTACATGTGTATTTTGGAAGTATTGTTGGCGTTGCTTCGGCGCATTTGGGTGGCTTGGTCGTCGCATATTTTATTGATACGATTCATGTGGGATATTATGCGCTTGCATTTACAATTACTGCACCACTAACAATGATACCAAGTACGGTAGGAACAACTTTTTTTAAGAAGTTTGCAAATACCGATAAAATACCAGGAAAAGTTATTTTAGCAACGCTTGGGTTGTCTAGTATTGTGATAGGTGTGTTTTATTTTATTATTGATGATTTAATTATTCTACTTTATTCAGATGAATTTATTAGAGTAATTCCATTAGCATATATTATGGCACCAGGCTGTATTATGCATGGTTTTGGTGACTTGTTTAATAGGTTTTTAGGGGCTCATGGACGAGGAAAAGATTTGCGGAATACTGCATTCTGCGTTGGTACGACAAATATAATCGGATTTATCGTTCTAATTGATAACTTTGGTATTACTGGGGCGGCGAGTACAAAACTAATTTCTGGTACTGTTTATTGTTTTGTGCTGTATATTTATTATTACAAATACCGTATTAAAATGAGAACTTTATGAATTACAGATAAATGAAAGTTAAACTGCACTTGCAATTATTATTTTAAAGCTATAAGAAAAGAGATTTATACATGATACTTCAATTTATTTTTAAGGCTTACGGTTTAACATATAATAAATTCATTGAGCCACTAGGTTATGTTATTGGTCGATTCTATTTATATGGTAGTGGTATTTCATTTGGAAAAAAAGTACGTATATATGGATTGCCAACAATTTCTATTTTTAAAGACAGTGTATTCATTATTGGGGATAATGCTGTGCTCCGCTCTAAATCAAGAGGCAATGCAATCGGTGTTAATCATGAAATTATTTTACGAACTTATGCGCCTACCGCTAGAATTATAATTGGTGATAATTTTGGTATGAGCGGAGGAGCCATATGTGCCGTAAATAAAGTAGAAATTGGTAATAATGTGCTGATAGGTGCTAATGTAGTTATTGCTGATAATGATTTCCATGGAATATGTTTAGCATCAAGAAAAATACAGGCTAGGTTACTACCTTCAAAACCGATATTAATTGAAGATGGTGTATGGCTTGGTGCTGATGTTTATGTTTGTAAAGGAGTGAAAATTGGTAAAAACTCTGTTATTGGTGCCAAATCTGTAGTAACAAAGTCTATTCCTGAAAATTGTATTGCTGTAGGAGTTCCAGCCAAAGTTATAGGTACTATTGATAATGCATAGTTATTATGAACAAGGCCAGTATTTACAATTGAATTATAATAGGTTGGTTTTCTCTGGGAAGATTCAATATGGATAGTGTAAGTGAGCTAAGAGCATTAACAGGTGGAACATACCCCTTAATATATGTAGTCTTAATCTTTCTAGCCTCTTTCTATTTTTCTAGAAAGGTAGAAAAGCCAGTTGTTATGTTTCCCATTATCTTCTGGTTACTCGGACAACCAGTATTAGATGCCTACTACACAATAGAAATACCAGGGTTACCATTTAAATTTCATTCAAGTCGAATTTTATTTCTTTATCTTTTTTGTTTGCTCCCTTTTGTTTCCCAAAAAAAGGGAGGGGGAGATAATGGTGTTGTTAGAGATAAGCGAAAAGTTCCTTTTGAAAAATATATAGTGATATTTATTGGTCTTGTTATTTTTGCATTGGTTTTAAATCGTGATGCTTTGGATATGAAGCGAATACTGGCTATTCCATTAGAATGTATCACATTTTTTCTGCTTTATTTAATCTTTAAAAAAATCATTACTGAGAAAATATTATTTGTTATATTTCAAGTGATTATATTTATGGCTGTTATTAATGCTCTTATTGCGGTTATTCAGTTAGTAGACCCTTTTTTCCTAAGAACGGGTCTTCCTAGAATTGCATTTGGAAGTCTTTATCGAAGTTTTGGTGCCTTTAGTTCTGAGTATATATTTGGAGGCTTTCAAACGATAGCTTTATTTGTGGTGGTCTCTTATATGAAAAAAAGCTGGGCAAAAATGAGTTTTATCTTGTTAATGTGCTTTTCTATATTTATTACATTTCACCGAATGGGACTCATTATCCTAATGGTATGTACATTTCTTTATATATATAAGTTCACAAAAAAAGGGATAGGTGTACCTCATGTTCTAGTTATATTATTTTTAACAATAAGTATATATCCAGCCTATACGATATTTTCATCTTTTGGGGAGAGTCAGTTAGTCAAGGAAAGACTCCTTAATGATACTGTTTCAGGGCGATTTGCTCAGTTTGGACTGGTTATTCGTGAGATGGCTCATTATCCATTAGGACTGGGGAGTGAGGATAATGTTATTTATCAAAAAATAATGATTAAGCATGGTCATACTAAATCAGAAATAGGGAAAGATGGTAAGTATCATGATGTAGGTTTACCAGTGCATAATGGTTTTCTTTCTGTTGGTATTATGTATGGAATATCAGCTATGTTTATTTTTACATTGTTACTGAGTTCTATGTGGAAGTATTTTTATAAAAGAGCCAGTAAAGAAAATATAATTACAGTTATACCAGTGATCAGTGTGATGGTGTGGGGGTTGGCTAACTTGAGTAATGGAATTATTGTATTTCGTGCTTATAATGTTTTAATTATTGCAATGTTAGTTGGGGCTTTTGTTGGAGCTTATAAAAAAGGAATAATAAAGTCTAATTAAGTAAAATCGCCGCCGAGTGAAAAGAAACTGAAGAAAAGAAGGGCTAACAATAAATATGATGTAAATTATGGAGCATATAGTTTTAGTTCGTGTTCTTTTCTAACTTGAGATATAAAATTAATATGAATATAGCAATAATAATCCCAGTATTTAACCGTAAGAAGAAGACTTTATCTTGTCTTCAGCAATTAAATATTATAGAGACTTCTGGCTTGAATATAACTATTGTAGTAGTAGATGATGGGTCAAGTGATGGAACAAGTGAAGCAATAAAAGCTAAATTCCCTGGTACAGTAATCTTAAAGGGTGATGGCAATTTGTGGTGGACTGGGGCTATAAATATGGGGATAAAGTATACCTTAGAAAATGATTATGAAGGTGTACTTTTACTTAATGATGATTTGGTTTTTTCACCTGATTTTATTGTAGAGTTGTACGCGGTTGTGCAGAAGAATAAAAATGCATTAGTTAGTTCATTGAAAATGCTTGAAAATGGAAATTCTGAAATAATTACGGCGGGTTTTAATCTTAAAGGTAAGCTAAGAAAAATTGGAAATGATTATCAGGGGCTTCTCTATAATAAGCTGGTCATGGAAGATATTTTGCAGTGCGATATTATTACTGGTGCATCCCTCTTTATTCCAACAAATGTTATTCGTGATATTGGACTTCTTGATTTTTCAAAGTTTCCACATAACTGGGGTGATTTGGAATATACATGGCGAGCAAGCATTAACGGTTATAAGTGTTTGGTTGCAACCCGATCACATATATATACCGAATATAACCCAAACTATCACCGTACCTATCTAATTAACTCAAGCCGAATCGACTATTTAAAAAACTTATTTGATGATAAAAAATTTAGCTATGGTTTTAGGTTTTTATTTAACAGATCATTTATGCATCGCTCGCTAATGATGGGCTGGATATTATATATTCGGGGGTTACTCTCCTTAATAAGATTTATCGTACTCAAAGTGACACTTCCAAAGCACGTGTTAGCAAATTATTATAGCCACCTATAGTTTTTGCTTTAAATTCTCTCGTGAAATCAAGTTGTGCAAGAAATGTTTTTTTTAATATATTCTATCTATACAAGATACAGTGAGTTTAATTATGCAGAAAGTTCTTAAAGAAGATTTAAAAAGGATGTTACAAGGTTTGGTGGGAAAAAGGTTTAGAGGTCTTCGGGGGTGGAGGATTCCAGGTGTAAAAGCTATTATCTGCTATCGGTTTGGTCAATGGGTGTTACTACAGAATAGTATAGTGAGAATTTTTTGACTCCATTATATTTGATTTACAGGCATATGGTTTTAACTAGATGGGGGATTGATATACCAAGAGAAGCTCAAATTGGAGGGGGGCTATGTATAGGACATTTTGGTAGTATTTTTATTTCTAGGCATGCAAAAATTGGTGAGAATTTAAATATTTCACAAGATGTCACTATTGGTATGTCAGGTAAAGGAGAGTCACGTGGGGTGCCTGTCATAGGAAATAATGTTTATATTGGTCCAGGGGCTAAAATATATGGAAAAATAACCATCGGTGATAATGTAAAAATAGGCGCTAATGCAGTTATATATAAAAATATCCCTGATAATGCTGTGGTTGTCTTATCACCAGGCTTTGAGATTATTTCTATGGAAAGTGATCGAGAAAATGAGATTCGTGATCGTGATGTTGCTCAATAAATATACGGCGTAAGAAGTGGTTTTCGTATGAATTAATAAATGTGGCAGCAAAAATTGAATAATAAGGATGTAATAGGTTGGTAAATGAAAATTAAAATATTGTTTTTATTAAGTAACTTTCGTGCGGGGGGAGCAGAAACACAATATGCAAACCTTGTACGTAATATTAATCGAGATAGGTTTGAGCCTGTTCTAGGAATTATTGAATATAGAAATAGTGTAGTAACTAATAAATTTTTATCGCGATTTGGAGATGTTGAAGTTGTAAAGTTTCGTCGTAATCACGTCTTTGATATATCTGTTATTTTCCAGGTTCGAAAATACATCACAAGAAATCAAATCGATATCGTTCAAACACAAATTTTTATGGATAATCAAATTGGGCGAATATCTTGCATAGGGAGTAAAGTGCCTGTAATTACGTCTGTAAGGGGAGAATATGGTGCTTTTGCTGGACCTCTAAAAGCATGGTTTGAATTTAATGCACAGTTTTTATCAAAAAAAATAGTCGTTAATTCATATTGGTTAAAGGATTATGTTGTAAGCAAAGGGGTGCCCTCTGAGAAAATTTTACCTATTCACAATGGCGTAGACTTTTCGCGTTATATAACTTCCATGAGCAGGGTTGACTTACGTAAAAAATATTCTATCTCAGATACTGCGCCTATTATAAGCATTATTGCTAGGCTGCACACAATGAAAGATCATATAACGTTTTTTGACAGCATTAAAATACTGAAAACAGAATATCCTGATATTGTTGCATTAGTTGTAGGTGAAGGGCTTGAAAATTATAATTTGCAAAAATATGTACTTAATTCTGGCCTTGATGCCAATGTTAAATTTCTTGGAGTTTTGTCTGATGATTTATCGGAAATATACAAAATATCAGATGTTGTGATGCTTACTTCTCAGTGGGGAGAATCATTCCCGAACGTAATTCTTGAAGCGATGTCCGCTTCAACTCCAGTTATAGCTTCTAATATATCTGCAATCCCTGAAATTATTCAAACTGGTATTAGTGGTTTTATTGTTGAAAGCAAAGATGCGCAACAGTTTTCTGAAAAAGCGATGCAATTATTATCTGATCCAACAATTAGAGAAGAAATTATTAAAAATGCAAGAATCAGGGTTAACCAGTTTAGCATTCCGCTAATGGTTGAAAAATATGAGAATCTTTTCATTACGATATATAACAGGTAGAAGAAATATGTTCTTTATCATAAATAAACCTACACTTTTATCTACATTTATTTTATTAGTTAGTAATTTATTTATGATTAATAATATTCATGCAAATGAAGAAGCAATAATATCTATTGACAAATCTGTCATAATTGGTCAGGTAAATAGGAATATCCTTGGTAATAATATTATTGGAGTCAAAAAAAAGGGCCGAGAAAAACTTTATGTTGATCGAACAGGTGGAGGAACCTGGGATCCAGTTTTGCAAAAATTTAGTGAGAAACATTTAACTTTATTCAAGAAGGCGGGTACATCAATATTACGTTGGCCTGGAGGTCCATGGCCTGAATCAATGGACTGGAAGAAGTTGGTTGGGCCGATTGAATCTCGGCGCGATAATACCTTCGGCCTACCTGAATTTCTATTGCTCTGTGAGAAAATAAATGCAGTACCAGTTATTACCCTCTCTGCCAAAGTGGAACAGCAAGCGCAGATCCCTAGCTTAATTGAATATCTAAACGCTCCTAACAATGGTAGCAACCCGAACGGAGGTGTTGATTGGGCGAAGATGCGTTCAAATGATGGTAGAGATAAACCTTGGAATGTAAACTGGTTTGAATTTGGTAATGAAACTTTTCATACTAATATGAGCCCTGAGGAATATGTGTCTTATTATGATGCTGTCTATGCTAAAGTTATGAAAATAGACAATACAATCTTGCTTGGCGCTGTTCTTGAAGACACCGATAATATGCAAAATGGATGGAATAAAACCATTGTGTCTAAACTTGGAAATAAGATGGGGTTCGTTATTATCCACCCATACTTCCCATCTATAAAAGAGCGTGAGGCCAAGTATTATTCTAAAGATGAAATTGCTAAGTCTACTTTGAGTTCTGATGAGCTTTTTAAATCGCGTCTTAAAAACATTAATTCATTGATAAAAAATGAAACAGGTCGTAATGATCTTCGCATTGCAGTTACTGAATATAACGGCAATTTTGTTCAGAATAACCCGATTCGTTTTCGATTTACATTATTTAATGCAATACACAATGCTGATTTCGTCCGTATAATGCTCTCCCCTTCATCAAATGTCTTTTTCGCTAATCATTTTAATATAGTCAACTCTTACTGGGGGATGATAAGGGAAACAAAGAACAAACATAATCCTCTAAATATACAGGCAAATTTTTATGTATATGATTTATATAATCAATTTTTGGGTGAAAACCTTATTGGCCTGAAAATCAATTCACCCTCTTATTCTTTTGAAGGTGCAGGGGTGATAGCCGCAAGGCAAGGTCTAAAGCAGGACAGTGCTTGGAAAAATTATAACGGAAAGCTTCCTACCACTTGGAAATTAAGGCCATTTGGTGATGTTGAGCAGAAACAACACAATGGAATTGTTACTGCCATATTCAATAATACGGATGTTAACTATTATCATGCAGCAAAAACATTCGATGTTAAACCTGATACGCTATACCGGGTATCAGCAGAAGTTAAGGTAACTGATATATCTAACGGTAAAGTCGGAATAGCCGTTGAGGATGTCCGTGGCTGGAAAAGTACTTTTAATCAACCTTCCAATATTCAATTAAAGGGGACGGCAAACTGGCAGTGGGTAACAACACAAATTAGGACATTACCAGACACAAAAAAATTACGAATATTTGCTCGACGTATGAAGGGAAAAGGCCCAATATCTGGAGTAGCCGAGTTTGGTAATATTCGTGTAGAAGAGAATGAATCAGTTTTAGGTGAAGTGAAATCGATAACAGGCTTAGCATCAAGCTCTGAGGGCGAGAGCGGTGAGGTATTTTCTCTTGTTTTGTTAAATAAAGATATCAATAATAATATAAAAATTAGCTTAAAGTTACCAGAGGGCTATAAAGTAGATGAAGCTATGCTGTTATCTGGATCAACGCCATATTCAAGCAACTATAGAGAAAATCAGCAAAACTCTGTGAGTGTAAAGGTTTTAGAAAATAAAATTAACACAGGAAGTATGAATGCTGTACTTCCCCCATCATCAATGGCAGGAATACGTTTAATAAAGCACTAAAATAATACAGCGCTTGTCTTTTTGTTCAGTTGCTGTTTCAGTTTCATAACCTGTTATTTGTATTGCGTAACAGTCACCAAAGACAAAAAATATTACAAATAGAGATATTTATTACCCACTACTAGCTAAGCAAATAAGTGATTTTATTCTTGAAAGAACAGTTTATTTGCTATTCTCTATCCAGGAAGGAACTGGAGTCAAGTTGTTTGTTTTTAGTATCTTTTTAAGTTCCTTATTTGAATCTACATAAAAGCTACGAGCTATTTTTTGTTCTTCGAAAGAAATTGATGCAAATTCATTGCTATTAAAACCAGTATAAATATTCCTTAGTTTGTTCTTTATATTAGGATACAGCCTGAAAAATATTTCAAGTCTTCTATTTAAATTAATAGCAAGTTTATGTAAATATTTGTTTTTATGATTTGAGGTGCGGTTTTCAACATTAAATTTGAAATCAACATAATAATTTGACTCAATACCAAGCCATAAAGATAAGTTTGTTAGTGTATCAACAGGATTGGTTTTCATATCTTCGAAAAAAATTATTTTCAATCTGTCACCAAAAACTTTAATCCAATCATTAATATAAAGATTGTAATACCCACCTTCCACGCCAAAAAAAGGGTTATTATCTCTTTTCTTTAATTCATCTTTATTTAAGGAGCAGCAGTGCCTAGTATATTCCATAAAAGTCATATTTTGATCAATCAGAAGCATGCTTTTCATAAAATGATAAAATGATAAAAGTCTGCTTGAAGGTTCTCTTAAAATAAGGATTATTTTAGTACTAGGTAAAGTAGTATCAATCTTGTTAATTAATTCAATTCCACCATAAAAATACCCAGGTGTTGCCTCCATATAAATTTTGCGTGATTCTTCGTATTTAAAGAGCGAGTAGTAATCTTCTATCGGGGTTAGTTTTTCGTTATATCGGATAGGTAGGAAATAACATGTTTCTTTAATACTTGAACTACTCACTTCTGGATGTTTAGATAGATAAGAGAATAGGGAGGTCGTACCTGCTTTGTTTACTCCAGCAATCACTAAATTTGGATGTGTTATCAACTCCTCGTCTTTCATTTAAAGTACCTGTAATAGTTTGATTTGTTATATATTCCCATACTTGTATCTCCTGAAAAAAGCTATAAAACGAATGAATTCCTAGTGTAAATAGCTAAATGTAAGTTTTATTGAGTGTTATTAATTCTTTATATTTATTCAGAATCATTTCCCAGGTAAACCTGTCTTGGTGAATGTAAGTACTGAATTTTTTTAGACTATTTATAAGGTCATCATTATCCAGCAGCTCATCAAGTTCAGACTCGCAATTATCTATAGATGAGAAATATCTATTTTTATCACCTGCTACCCATCTATTAAATTTATTGTCATGTGCTAATACGGCATTTCCTGCGCCTAAAGCTTCAACTAAAGATGGGTTGGTTCCTCCAACAGTATGTCCATGAATATATAAACGAGCAAAGTATCTTAAAGCTTGAACTGTTGGTTTGTCATAGATAGCTCCAGGAAAGATGACATCAGAACTTGCCGCTTTTTTGACTTTCTTTGAGTATTCAGGATCAGCTTTGTCAAAATTACCGAGTACGATAAGTTTTTTATCTCGTGGTTTTCTTGAGAAGGCAGTAACAATTTCTAATATCAGGTTTTCGGGTTCTGGACGTGCAATAATAATTGCATAATTGAGCGGTGTTACACCATATTCTTCAAGTAATGTTTCATTAGCTTGTGTTACTGCATCTGATCCATAAGGAATCATGGTTATTTTGCTTTCACGAACACGGCTACTTAAATGGTTTTTAATTTCAGGGTGGTCTGCAACTAGTTGATTACCCAGTAGGCATCCTGCTCGTTCATTTATATATAGCCATAGGCGTTCTAATGTTGACCATTTGTCACGTTTCCACTCAATACCATCCATATTGATTATATTCTTGATACCTTTAATGCGATAGAGAAGGCAGAAAATGGCTGTGTTGTACCCAAGAGTGAGTATCTTATCCTTGTTTTTTGCTGCGTGTAATGTAGATTTCCAGTCAAAAACTATAGTTCCTAAGGCACCTGGTTGAGTAATAGGGATATGAATCCTCTGAACATTATTCCACTTGTCTTCATAAATATCGCCTTCTCCATCATCTTGACAATAAACTATAACTTTCCAATTATTGTCAGCAAGGTAGGGAGCTAAGTGCTCAACAAATGTTTCGAATCCTCCGTGTTGCGCAGGGATTCCGCGAGTGCCTAATATACGTAAGGTTTTATTCATGGCATTACCATTTTTTCAGATATTTCATATTTAAGTTGGAGCATGGTTTCTTTAAATAGTGGTTTAATTTGTGGATGAAGCTCAGGCCATTCTTTTTGAGCTTGGGTGTATAAAGTAGTTTTTGCGTAATCAGTGACAGATGTGTCGTAATCTAATTCACATTTTTTCAGTAAGTGTTTTATATTTGGTTCTGGGGAATGTGTTAGGTCTTCATATTTAATCATGATGACAGAGTCAGGATATTTAGCCACTTGCTCCATACCAGTTCGCATGGTTATTATCCATTCAAGAGCCGCTCTGTTACAGTGATCAAGGTCTGTATTTTCTATTTCAGCAAGGCTATTATATATAGGGTCTTTTAGCAGTATTTGTTGTTTTAGGTATTGCCATTTGATGTCGTTTCGCCCCCACCAGTCTTCTACACCTTTATGTGTTGTTTTTCCCAATCGTTTTGACCAAAGATCAATTGAGTGTGTTGCATCAACACCATTACGTGTAATGAAAATGATTTTTGCATCTGGAAATAGCTCAAGCAAGTAATCGACTCTGAAAATAAGTTCTGGGTATTTGTCTACTAGGCGGGTAGCACAAATTGTTTTGAGATAACGGCCAAAGAGAGAGTAGGCATTTTTTCGTGCTTGAGGTGTTACATCTGCTACATTTAGAAAAAACTTCCCACCTGAATTGGTATAATCACCATTGATGTCATGGCGTGGGTCAATTATTTTCCATATTGCTTTAGGTTCGTTTAAAAAGCCAACATCCTTATGCAGTGAGAGTAATTTTCCTAGTATTGTGGTACCTGATCGACCTAACCCAGTGATAAATATTGGCTTGTTTACTTTTGGAGTACCTGGTATCGATTTGAGTGCGTTTAAAATTGAGAATACAGCGGGATTAAACCATTGGCCTTTTGTGGTGTGCGGTCGGCCTTCAAATAAGCCGTAGCTTACGAGCCGCCTAATAACTTTTCTCAGTCCATATTTTTTGTATGCAGGATCTATTTGTGCAACCATTATAAGGTTTTTCTAAGGTTTTTAGTGTTTACGCCAAGAGAATCATATAGTTTTATCATGTCGGTATAATATCTTTCAGCTGTGAATGTACTAGAAACAAAGTCTCTAGCATTTTTCCCAAGTGCTGATACTTTGTCGTCGGAATATGTGTTTATTTTTAATATTTTATCTGTTAAATCTTCTATATCAGCACTTTTAAATGTTAATCCAGTAACATCATTTTGGAGCATTTCAGGTATTCCGCCAATATTTGCTCCAATAACGGGTTTACCTGCTGCAAAAGCCTCGAGGATACTAATTGGCGCATTTTCATACCATTCAGAGGGAAGAACGATGGCGCGTGTATTATGAATTAGAGACCAGAGGTCATCACCTGATTTAAAGCCTAAAAACTGGATGTTTTCATGGCCTTCTGCTGTGGCTTTTAAATGTTTTTCGTAAGGGCCTGTGCCAGCAATTTTTAACGTTATATTTGCATTGATTGCTGCTTTTATTAGGGTGTCTACCCCTTTTTCTGGAGCAAGTCTGCCAATATATAAGAAGTATTTTCCAGCTTCGTAATTAGGTGTTATTTGAGAGCAATCAATAAAATTAGGGATATAAACAAGTTTGTCTTTTGGCCATCCCCATTGAATGAGCTTTTCTCGAAAAAAATGACTAGGTACAATAATTGAATCAAGGTTATTTCTATACAACCCTAAAAATTTATGGAATGCTGATTCAATAGTTATTAAAGAGCTAATTGATAGTGAATTGTGGATGCAACGATTTTTAGCAAGGTGTAAAACATTGCCATTTATACATTTTTCACAGATTCCTTGGCTGTTAAGCATTTTGTAAGCTGGACAGGCAATTTTTAAATCATGTGCTGTCATGACGGTGGGGATGCCTTTTTTATGCAGTAGGCTAAGCACTGAGGGGGATATGTGATGATAGATGCAATGCGCATGGGCTATATCAGGTTGAAACTCATCAAGTAAATGATTGAGTTTTTTTCTTGCTTCCCAGGAATATACAACCTTGCCAGCCATAATGAGTTTTTGGTAAGCATTGTATGCATGCCCAAACTCAAGTTCATCCACAAAGTATTTAGACCACGGAGAAGGTAAGTTTTTGGGGTGATGCATAGCAAATGAAGCCGTATCCCAATTGTTATTTGAGAACATTTTATCGTGGTCAAGATATACTGCGTCAGAGCCTCCACGTCGATAGTGATAATTATTGATTGATAGAAGCTTTGGTTGATTATTTTTTAAAGATGACACGATATTTAATGCTTATGTAGTTTGAGTATAGAGGATTTAAATATTGGGCTAGGTTATCACAGTCAAGGACGTATATTCAATGCGCATTAATTTGTTTGTTAGACTTAGTTTCAGGCGTTGAAATTGAGTGTAATTATAAGTTAAGTAAATGGTGTTGAGCTTCTCTGGATACTGTTTTCATTCTGTTTAAGGTTTAAATAGTTTTTGATTCTTACTAAGATAAAATGCCGATAGGTTGGTATTGGCCTCCAGGGAGAATAAAAGGTAGGTTTTCACCAGCACTTAAATGATTTTTAATAAGATCTGCGTATATATCAGTAAATTCAATGGTGTGTTCTAGATAACGCCCTTTATATAATTGATCAGGCATTAGTCCTGGCCATGTGCCATATATACCCCCATTAACTTGCTTTCCAATAACAAACCAAGTGGATGCATTACCATGATCGGTGCCTAAGCTGGCATTTTGTTTTGCTGTTCTGCCAAATTCTGTCACGGTTAAAATGGTGACATCACTCATATATACAGATCCTAAGTCTGTATATAGAGCATTAATCCCATCTGAAAAATCTGTTAGTTTTGTTGCTTGGTCGCCAGTTACTCCTCCTTGGTTGGCATGGGTATCCCAGTTATTACTTGATACAGTCGTTACTTCTAACCCAATGTCAGCTTTGATTAGTTGAGCAATGTTTTTTAACTGTTGACCATAGTTAGTATCTGGGTAGGTTGCTCCATTTTCTGGAGTATAGGTGATGTTTGTAAAAGTTTCTAGGTTGGATAAATCTTTTAATGCTAGTTTTC
>Ga0105353_1001012_pt1 | contig 14664 bp, 13 predicted proteins | sample EN1Hudsemesocosm_2_FD_83657 | JGI IMG/M metagenome (GOLD analysis project Ga0105353, IMG submission 83657) | Methane-oxidizing microbial communities from mesocosms in the Hudson Canyon - EN10B Hudson Canyon | ecosystem: Environmental > Aquatic > Marine > Cold seeps | place: Hudson Canyon...
AATGCCCTTAATTTCTCCTCTCATGATTAATTCACTGATGGTAGGCGTTCCTAGTAGAATTTCGATAGCTGCCGCTCTTTTCTTATCGACTGTTTCAACTAAGCGCTGTGATACAAAGGCTCTAAAGTTAAGAGACAGGTCTGTTAGCAATTGCCCTCGACGCACCTCAGAGAAGAAGTTGATAATACGGTCTAGTGCTTGGTTGGCATTATTCGAATGCAGGGTGGAAATGCATAGATGACCCGTTTCTGCAAAAGCCAGGGCATGCTCCATGGTTTCTTTGTCTCGTATTTCACCAATTAATACTCAAGTTTCGGGATTCAATACAGGCAGTAAAGACAAAGTAACTTTATGATTTAAAATAGGTTGATGCCTCGTTGTGGTAAAATACTTGTTGTCTAGATAAAGTAAAAAACAACAAGAGACATCGAATGAATTCTGCCACAAAGCCCTTGAATTTTCCATTATTAACCGCTGACTTACTTGGCCAAACAATCCTTAAAATTGATAATACATTTAGCTCAACATGGAAGAGCCTGCGCTTTAATACTATGTTACTTCGATCTAAGTTTTCCAAGCGCTCAGGGGTGCCAGCCAGCGATGTTGTTTACCTGTTAATGCTTTGGGTTTGGCTAAAAGTAGACTCTGTTGCCATGTTTTCAAAGAATGCTTTATTAAGCTTCTCTGCGGCAAAAAAAGATGCTCTATATGACCTGCTTAACCGCGAAGACTTAGATTGGCGAAAGCTACAACGATTGACTGCTAAAAAAGTACTCAAGACTAACTATAAAAATAAGACCAGCGCCCTTGTTATTGATGACACAGTAAAAACAAGGCGCGGTAAAAAGATGCCTGGTGTTTCCAGCCATTTTGATCACTTAACTGCTCGTTGCGTGATGGGTCAGCAAAAAGTGACGCTAGGTGTCGTTAATTATGAGCAATTTGTTCCCGTTGATAAGGAAATATTTATAAGTGAGGTTAAGAAGCAAGCGTTAGACTATAAATTTAATGATCACCGCAGAATTGCAGCAAAACGCTACGAGAAATCAAAGCAACAAACCAAGCCAGAAATGGTATGTGACATGATAAAGCGAGCTATACGCGGCGGCATTAACGCCGATTACTTTTTAGCCGATACATGGTTTGCGACCAAGCATGTTCTAAGAATGACTATTGAATACTCACTTGTAGCCATTGTCAGAATGAAAAAGAACAAAATGAAATACCGACTAATTACAAATGGAAACGCCCACTTACTTTTTGTTCAGGAGCTATACAAACAGCACGTCAAAGGTCACTGGCAAACCCTTAATCATACGCCGTATCAAAGCAGGTCTATCGTTGTTGAGCTGAACCTCGCAAGCTCAGCCAAAGAGCCAGCCCAATGGCTTAAAGTGAAATTACTCTTTGTTCGTTCAGTAGATGAAAGTAAGCAACAAGCAAGTAAACATGATTGGGCGTTACTTTTAACGTTGGGTAGCCAACTTGAAGATGAAAAAATACTTGAGATCTATGCGCTGCGTTGGGGGGTTGAAGTTTACTTCAAAGAAGCTGATATTGCGCAAAGCAAAGGCAAGCCCAAAGCAGACAAAGCCACCTGGGCGATGAGTCATATTAAGAAACTCTACCCCGCATTGAGGCTTTAATTAAGGACAAGTCACAAGCCGAAAAACAAGCTTATCGAGTCGAGCACGCAACACCTCTGCATGGAGAATATAAGAACTGGTTAGATCAGTCGAACCAACAAGTACCGCCAAAATCGGCTCTAGGCAAAGCGCTTCCCTATTACTTGAACCAATGGCCAAAGTTCACCCGTTAGCTTGAAGGCGGTCTGCTTAATATCGACAATAACCGTGCCGAAAAAGTAATTAAACCCTTCGTGATAGGCAGAAAAAATTGGCTGTTCTCAAACACAGCAAGGGGCGTCATGCCAGTAGCATTCTTTACAGTATTGTTGAGACAGCGAAAACGAATAATCTAGTGCCATTCGAATATCTGCACCATGCTCTTAATGTGCTGAGTGAACCACAGGATGATGAAAGCTTGAATGAGTTACTGCCCTGGAATATAGGCTTAGTAATTAGCTAAAATTGTCACAGGTGCGCTTCGCGAGACGCTTACTTTTATCGAGGCGAAAGAACTTGGAATAAAGCATTGGTGGTTGTATGTGACGCTTACTTTCGGAATTGCGATTTCTTTTGCGTTCCCATTATTTTTACTAATACGAGCGCTTCGTTTGTTTGAGTTGGGGCTCGAATAGGTGTAACAGGTCTAGTGGCGGTGCTTTAGTTTTCGGAAGGTAGAAGGGGGGATTGCAAACCACCGTTGGAAGGCGCGGGTGAAACTGCGTCGATCAGAAAATCCAAGTACATCTGATATTTTATCCAATGGTAACTTGCCCCCCAAGAGTTGCTTGGCAAGCTGCTGTTTCGCATCGTTTGTGATTGAAGAATAAGTGCAGCCCTGTGCCTTTAAATTGCGTTGAAAAGTACGAGGTGTCATGTACAGTCGTTTGGCGATTTCTTCGATGCCCACTTGCATTAAATAAGGGTGTTGAACGACTAGCTCAAATACTTGTTGTTGGAGCGTTTTTTCGCCGGCAATTGCTGCGAAACGTTGTTCCACCTGATTTCTGGCCAAGGCGTTTATGGCGGGTGATGATTGGCTTAAGGGGTCTTCTAATAGCTTCTGCTCGAAGGTGATGCCATAGTATTCAGCGCCCAGCGAAATTGGGCAATTAAAGACGTTTTGGTATATCGGAAGACTGTTTCTGTCACGATGCTTAAAAGTCAGATGCTTAATTTTGAAACGTGAACCGGCGCGCTGCATGCCAAATTGATACATCATTCTGAATGAACTCTCAACTAAGCTTCTTTCAACCGCCTCCGGTGTGCCCTTTAAAAAGTCTACTTTTGCCGTAAAGGTGATGCCATCTGATTGGTATTGGGTCGATATAATGGATCCCAGCAATTGGTTGATCCATCGAAATGCCTGAAAGCCATCTAATAGTTTATCCGCGCTGAATAAAAAAGTTTCAATCTCATTGATGTATTCATAGCTGAAATGGTGGGCAATGCACAGCCCTAGCGTTGGATTCTGAGTCGCTTCCGTCATGGCTATGATGACATTACTAAAATGCTCGACAGGAATACGGTCCTTTTCCATTGCAAGGGTTTCAAGGTCGATGCCATTGTCCTTGAATAAAGTAATGGCATCGATGTTGTTATCCTGAGCCGTTTTGATTATGCTCGGTAGGATAAGCGTTGGGACGGTTATCATGGTATTTTAATTCCTCTCACGACGGATCTAGCAGACCCACCATCTCTTGTGGCGCTTCTACGGGCGTCCAGTGGCCACAATTTTCCAGTAACTTTATGGTTCGAGGGCTGATTAGTTTCGCATATTTGCTATCGACGTAAGGGTCATTTTTACCCCAGACGAGATCAATGTGGACCCGGTTAACAAGGGCTTCGAGCTTTTTCTGAAAGGGTATTAGTTTACTTGGCTTAGCCGAACGATAGAGTTTTAGAACGATTATTTTCGTCGACCAGCGATTATATCTTTCAAAGGTCTGATCAAGATGCTGTTGCGAAATGCGTGGGCTCCCTCGTTTTACTTCCCATACAAAAATAGCTTTTGTCGTGGTCAACATGGCGAGTTCACCTAAAATAGGAGTTTGCCAGATACGCGCCCATGCATGCCAGCGGTAAAGGTGGCTAAAGATAAAGGATGCCCCGGCAATATGTTTTATTTTTTCTGGATACTGGCAAGCAAAAGACATCCCGAATATGCCTCCCCAATCGTGAAGCATTAAGGTTAAGGGCTCTACTATATTAAGTTTGCACACGATTTGGTTGATAAACTTTCCATAGCTCTCCAGATCAAATTGGAAGTCATCGGGCATACCGGAGCGGTGAAAACCGGGTAAATCTATTGCGTAGCATGTATAGCGTTCAGATAAACCGGCCACCACTTCGTCCCACATATCAGCTGAATCCGGGACGCCATGAATTAATAGTAGAGGTTCGCCAGCCCCTGTTTTACGGACATAAATATCGGCATTTCCAATCTCAATGTTCACTATGGTTTCCTTCGGTTTAGATTTTTCATACATTGAATAATATAAGAAATATGTGCAAAAAAAAGCGCAAAAGACGACAAAAAAGGAACAGTAGATGCCAATTACTAAAATATCTCTAGATGTTAGAAAGCAATAATATTGGCTTCCTTCGATCAAGCCTCCCTCCCAATGTCCCTGCACTGAACGGTCATTGACTTCGACGGGTGTTTCCTGATAGTAACAGTATTTGGAATGCGCCCCAAACCATCCCCTTTAAGAGGAGTTGATTTCGGACGCCTTATAATTCGCTTAGACCGCAACAGCTGCTGCAACTCTTTCTTCAGTACGCACGCGCTTGTATGAATAAGCTTTTATAAATTGTTTCATGTGACACTTTTATGAAATCATCATTGGGATAAGTTTTCTTTAGCCATCCGGCTATTTGTTCAGGAGACCACTTCAATCTTAACTTCTTTTCAACGATGAATGCTAGTTGAGGGTATATCGCTAACTTGCAAAGCTTGAGCACAAAGTGGTACTGGGGACATTCCCTCCGCTAAAGAAATAATCCTTGGAAATCCCCGTCCTGCAAGCTCTACAGAAGGACATCAACTTCCAATTCCTGCCTATTTTCTGTTATTGGCCGCACTATTTCCTCAATATCAGGTAGCTTTTGCTCAAAACTAAAACTGTATGTGCCATTAAGGTTAATATTGTGCCAGGAAACCGGTGATACTTTTTTGGTAAGTGTCAGCTTGTCTTCATCCCCAATTGATTCAAAATAAGTCAGTAAGCGAGTTGAAGTAGATAATAGCATTGGTTAGTGGTAGGGCGCACTCATTCCACAAGGTGATTTCATAGTCCGATGAGCCTCTGAACCTATTACCGTTAACTGAGGTAATAGCACGGCGCAGCTTATGATAAGCTTCCCCTCGATTCAAGGCTCTTTGTACGTAGCCGCGTAGGCTGGCATCATCGATATAATCCAATAAATACATAGCTTTTACCATGCGATTGTATTCAGTTAGTGCTTGCAGCAAGGGGGGGCTTGCTGTAACCAGATAGCTTTCTAATCAACGTCGCCTGGGTTACGGTTTTTTGCTACAACGAGATGACTATGTGCTGAATCGTGTCCCATTGATCCATGATCAGCTAGGTTTTGATCGATGTGATAGTTTGGTGTTGTCTTCTTTGCGGCCTGTCACATCAAACAGCTTTTCTATCACGTCACCGAACTGAGCATAGCGAGGTGCAAAGGTATAGCCAAACAGGTCGAGAAGTACGAAGTTAACGTGATTTACGTCATGGGTATCCGTCGATAATACACTAGGTTTAATGTCTGAGCTGTTACTGTACAGTAAATCAAATATGTAATGCGACTCATGCTCGTTGGAACCAATCACTCTTGCATTTATATCGGAATGGTTGGCAACAAGTGTTAATGCTGAAACGGCTTTATTTGTACCAAAATATTTAGAGGAATATCGTGTTTTGAAGCTTTCAAGTCGAGCCTCAAATTACTGACCATCGGTACTGGATTGGATGACTCCTTCCTGGATATTGTAATGTTTGAAAATCCCCAATTGAGCCGTAGCGTTGTTGATGATGTCACTGGCTTCAGCAAGCGTTTCTGGACGAAGATACTTAGCTTGAACTCGGCGAAGTTGCTCATAGGAACGATCAGAGATGCTGGCCAAGTCATACAATCCGTAGTTGGTGCCATTGCCAATAAGTGCAGCTATTAAATCATTTTGGTGGTGGATTTGTTCTGACTGTACCTGGCGAACATGCTCAAAGCTTGATAAGAAATTTGTTTCCTTATCAACAGGCGTAAAACATCTGCGATGTTGATCGGCTTTATCTGATCAAAGAATGGATAGTTTAACATGGTTTTGACCCCTGAAAAGGGTAGACGCCATTTCGTTTACCGGTCCGGCTACGACGTATCACATTCATATTATCTCCCTTTTTAATACGATCATTGACTGGGCATATCTTGTTGGCCAATGTACTTTCCATCGAATGAATTAGTTCATTTGACGAGGTGTTGAGGCAAGGTAGTATTGAATTTTTCAAAAGTGATGGTAGCTGTTCGTCACGCACCAAATCATCCTGCAAAGCGCGGTATTGTATGGATTCTGGAATGTACAGTTGCCCATTTAACTTGCTCTGTATCAGTAGATACAATAGACACTCATAACGTTGCGGAATCACTTGCTGATCAGCATCAAAGACATACGTTTGGTATTTCTGTAGAACCAGTTCTTGATCGGCAGTGTTATCTGACCCGTTTTCCAGTATTTCACTTTTTGTGATGGCTATCTGCTGCTTAGCCAGGGCCTTGGTCTTTTTTGAGCCGTCAAAGGTGAGACACAGTAAAATGGGGCGAAATACGTGCTGAATCATTTCTTTTTGTTGGTCATAATATACCCATACATAATCATTGGTAGCCCGTTTTTGCTTCCTAAGATAGAGGCACAACGACTTAATCTTCCTGCTTTCCAATACACTAAGAGCTTGCCGTTTAACATCACCAAAGGGCAGTTGATCATCAACAGAATCATCAATAAATAACTGCAGTAATTCGGCGGCTTTACTCACGTTACCGGCTGCGCCCTCCCAATCTTGGTAAGCTGTCTCTTTGGCATAAAGCAGCGTTTGTTTACGAAGCTTGCGGACACGGTATATATAACCATCAGCCAAGCGTTCAATATTTTGTTGTGCTCGTTCTTGTAAATAACAGATAAGATAACGCTGCTGTGTTTTCCGGTCGAACCGTTTGAGCTTGGTAATGGAGTAAAAGTCAACCATTGAGACGAAGTGTTGCTGATTCCTAATCGATAACGATAATGCTGATATAACCTGCTTTACAATATCCACCCATGTTAGAATCAAACCGTGAACTTTAAACTAGTTTTCCAGCTCTATAGCGCTAAAACATTTTTGCCGACTGTCGCAGATCTTTGACGGTCGATCGACCTGAGCCATCAATAAGGTTCGCTAGGTTTGCAGTTAACTCTTTATCAATGGTCGCCTGCAGGATATGAATGCTACGAGCTCTTTCCTCATTGATCGTTTGGCTGACAATACGCTGCAGAACTGTATATTTGGGGATGGCAATTCGCTGTTGGGCCAATTATTCACTGGCGGCACCGAACAAATAACGAGGTTCAATCCAAGACGTGGCGACTTGCTGTAAATGCTCTACGATAGGCATTTGATGTTGGCTTACATCCCATTTTTGGTGTCGTACCAATTCAAAAATCTTTTGATAGAGTCTATCTTTCAGCTTCTGTGTGAGTGAGAATCGACGAATACCAAACTCTGGGTACAGCTCTTTGGCGATAAACTTTAAGTCATCCTCTACTTCACCAAAACTTGGGCTAAGTACAATGGGCTTACTCTTGAAATAGCCAAGTAAAACAATAAAGAAACATTTATGAGAACGGTTTCGGATGGAGAGTAAGGCCTGCTCCTCGTCGTTATTTAAAGTAAAATACAACCGTTGTTCTTCGATAGAATATTTCGGAGGGCCGTATAAATCGTTTATCTCTGAATCAATGAGTGCTGTGAGTCGTTTGTGGAAAGCCATTATTCCACCCAAAAGCAAGCTATAATATCCAAAGTCAGGAGAAATGGTATAGGAATTGATTTTGATGGTGCTTCGTATGCCATACAAGATAAGTGATTTCGAGAATTGTGTCTTTAGCGGAGGGAATTTCCCTAGTACCCCATAGATGGTTTCTAATTTATCTCGGCTACGCGAGCAAAATACAAATAATGCATCGGGATTTAGCGGTAAGTTCATCGACAACTCAACGATAGCTGACAAGCCGTTTATCGACTTTCTAAAATCCACTGGATCACGGTGTAAATACACCTCGGCTACATCAACAAACATATTCATGCCAACTGCCTCATCAGTGCAGCAAGCCATTTCGTATCAGTTTGCTTAGTAATGCGAAGCTCTGCGCTGCCAACCGAAAGTACCGCAAACTTGGAGGAGTTAGATGAAGGCGGCGTCACTGCTTTGACAAAGGCGGAGCTAGGTGAAGCTGAAGCGGGTTTGATTAATGCGCGTCGTCGCCCGTAAAAAGATTTGGTAGAAATATTGTTTTTCCGGCAATATTCAACGATAGATAAATCACTGCGTTCTTGGGCAGCGATTAACTCTCTCCATTGTTTTTGTGATCGTCTCATACGATTTCCTTATATAAGATAAGCACTGTACGAGTAATAAAATATTAAGGTAGGTTGTGCTCAGTTAGGCTCTTACTCTCAAAACTAGAACCATCTTGATATATTTAACTCATATTTTATTTGATTGGGTTCTCGCATTGGGTTTCAGATTTTTGACTTTAACTACGCGATCCTCGAATACTCAGCTATAACAAGTGATTAAGGTGTCAATTGCTAATTTTTAACTTATTTTTAGAGTCACATGACGCCGTTAATAAGCATCGAATTTTAGTGGCAGTCATTCGCTCATGGCTTTGACATTTTGAGTCGTTATGTTTGGAAGTGAAATAGCATCGCAGTTTCAAAAAACACAGTCCAGTGGCAAATGCTTGAAGACACTGAAAGCAGGAATTATCGTGCTCACCATTAGGATGGAATAATGAATATATTTGCAGTCAATTAGAAAAATTATTTATTTCTCGAAAGTATTCTAGTGAAATCCTGATTATTGACATAGTCCCCAACACTGCTAAATTTATAGAACTAATATGAGCTGTGTTTTTGTGTAGGAGAAATTGAAGTGAAAATAATGAGTGTAATACTCTTTTTAATTATATTTCCGGGTACTTTCTTTACGACATACGCAGCTGCTGAAGACCGACCCTTGGTTTTTGGAGGTACTTCTTTTCCTCCTTTTTTTGGGAAACATATGGAAAATAACGGGCCTCTTATTGAAATTGTAAGAGAAGCGTTTGCTGTGAGTAATCGTAAGGTTATTGTTAAATGGTTCCCTTGGAAGCGTACTATTTCGAATGCTAAAGACGGTGATACGGATGGTATTGCTTTTGCGTGGCACACAAAAGAAAGAGAAGCCTTTCTTAGTTTCGGTGAAGCCATTCTTCCGAATGAAGTTGGTTTATTCAAAAATAAAAAGAGTACCTTACCCGAATTGAAGGAATTTTCTGCTTTAAAGGGTAAAGTAATTGGGTTTGTACGGGGTTATGCTGTACCAGATGAACTTTTAAACTCGGGCGCTAAACTTCATGAGGTGTCGAAAGATATTCAATTGTTACGAATGCTTTCAGCAAGCAGGATAGATTTTGCCTATACCGATAAACATGTTGGCAAATATTTGATGTTAACGCAGGCACCTGAACTGCAAGAAGATATTGAGTGGTTTTTTACCGCCAAAAAATATCCAAATTATCTTGCTATTTCAAAAAAATTCGAAAATGGCGATCCGGAGCATATTCTCCAACAGTACGCTAAAGGTTTAAAGGTAATTAAAGCATCAGGGTTGTATGACCAAATACTGAAAAAGTATCAATTGAAATAGGGTTCAGATCAAAGGGCCTTGATCCCTTAACCCCGAATTTGTCATATATATTTTGGGTCGAAATTACTCCGATTTGAGTTAAGCTTAGACACACTACGAAGTATTTTTTGTTTTCAGAAAATGCTCTGAATGGAGGGGAGATGATGGCAAAAAAAATACTGTGTCTCTTGGTCTTGACAATCATACTGAATTTCTCAAATGTTTTGGCATTGGAACTTCAGATTGTCTCAGATCCATTTGCGCCGCTTGGATATGAGAGCGAGGATGGTGAGATTGTGGGGTTGACGGTGGATGTTATTAGAGCTCTGTTAGAAGAAACCGAAATTAAAGGCAAGTTCCGTATGTTGCCCTGGGCTAGGGCGTATCAAATAGCCAAGACGGAAGAAAATACTCTTATCTACTCATTGGCCAAAACTGAGGAACGTCAAAAGATATTTAAATTGGTCGGCCCATTTCTTCAAGAAAGAGCATACCTATACAAGCTTAAGAAAAGGAAAGATATCCGACTGGATTCCCTGGATGATATCTGGAAGTATAGAGTTGGTGTTGTGAATGAGTACTATGCTCATCAATACCTTGTATCCGAAGGATTTGAGGAGCTACTTGATATAGCTGTTACACCGGAACTCAATCTCAAAAAATTTATTGTTGGACGGTTTGATTTGTTAGTCTTTGGAGAGGTCTTCTTCAACTACCAGATAAAAGAAAAAGGCTACAACCCCGACCTTTTTGAAAAGGTTCTATATGTTATGTTGAATGAAATATATTTGGCATTCAGCCAAAAAACCGATGACGAAATTGTTAAGCGATTTGAACAGGCTTTGAAAAGGATCAAATTGAACGGAACTATCGATAAAATAACTAGAAAATATTTAGAAATAAAATAGCAGATAAATATAGGTGTTTACTTTTGTGCTTAACCCGTATGCTCACGGCATTCATAAAAAAGTCCGATAATGCTCATCGGTCCCAGTTGGGTATTCTTAGCTTCAGGATATTCTGGCCTAGTACTAAAACAGTGTAAGCTGGAGTTGAAGCGATTATCTTCCGAGTAACAATAGAATTCTGGCTTTGCGTGGTGGTTTCAACCAGTCGACGCAACACACTCATTAAACCGTTCTGCCGGTGTTTCGTAGTCTAGTGTCTTACGTGGTTTTTCATTTAACTGACGTGCTACCGCACTAAGTTTAGCTTGCGTATGAACTGATCAATCAGTTCCCTTTGGAAAATACTGCCTAAGCAAACGATTTGTGTTCTCATTAGAGCCACGTTGCCATGGACTGCTAGGATCACAAAAGTATACGTCAATATTTGTTTCCAGTGTAAAACGCTTATGATCGGCTAGCTATTTCCCTCTATCCCACGTTAGTGATTTATATAATTCAGTGGGTAATTTCCTAGCCTGCTTTATGAGTGCTGACACCACACTTTCAGTATCTTTATTCTTGACCTTCACCAATATGACATAGCGCTCAGCTAGACATAGTTACCTTAGAATCTCGTGGGTTAAATGCATCAAATGTGGATAGAGTAAAGTATTATCGTAATTGACTATTACTCATGTCATTCTTTGCGCTTTGTTCAACTTTCCATTTATATATTATGGCGATTAAGCAAGAAACCGTGGAGAACAAATAAGCGATAGATAACATTTTGATATCACTAGATCTCACGAAGTATGTCATCGCTCCAATGAAAATACACAATGTGATCAATGTCGAGCAATTCAAGCCGTCAATGTTCTCGTGACCACTGCTGACATGCCACATCTTTAAAAGATAGCTAAATATGGCTATGCAGAAGGTAAAATAGGCTCCGGTGCTGCTCAGCGCCGTGAGGATACTACTCAAAAGAGTTATGCCCGCGAATAAAAAACCACCGGCTAACGAGAGTCCTACGGTAAGTTTTTCTTCGAAAGAAAAATTATTAGGGCGACATTTCCATTCAAATCGAAAATATTGCCATCCCAACCACGTATTCGGAATACTCATAATAAGTGATATACCAAAAAGCGTTATGTCTGTTGTGGGTGAATTTTCAGGTAAAAAACTCAGTGACCTATCTTTAGAAAATCTGCTGCCAGTGTATCGCTTGGCACAAAAAGAACATTCTGACTCTGTCGGCGTTTTAGAAGCATTCATGGACCGGGAAATCGGTGAATAATGGCGCCAGGTCTATTCTAAGGGCTTTACGAGCGAGGATGAAGAAGCATCAACAGAACAGAGTAGTCATCATTCTAGTAACGAGATTAATAAGGCAGAAGCTTACGAAATTCTTGGCATGGCGGCTGGGGCTAGTCGTGAAGAAATTACAGCCGCGCATCGGAAATTAATGCAAAAACTGCATTCGGATAGAGGGGGCAGCAACTATCTAGCCTCCAAATTAAACCAGGCAAAAGCGTGCTTACTTCGAGATTAGAGCAGGATATTGATTGCTAATAATTTAGGCAGTAAATTTAGGTTAGTAGATCTTGGTTTGAGGAGCTGGTCTTATGAAACCGAATATGACCCACATAGCTTTGCATGTCGAGCAATTGGATGCGTGCGTAGATTTTTACCAAGAGTATTGCCAACTGCGGGTTACCCACGAGAGACACAAGCGTGGCAAGCCAGTAATCTGGATGGCGGAACAAGGTCTGGAGCATCAATTTGTTATGGTGTTATTAGGCGGTGGGACCCGACATCAGCAAGGGGAGCAGGATTTTAGCCATTTGGGTTTTGCAGTAGACAGTAATGCAGAGGTCGATCGCATCGCGGCCGAGGCAGACAAAAAAGGGCTTCTGGTATGGCCCCCGGTTCAGGAGCCTTACCCTCGGCCCTGTAGGTTATTACTGTGGCCTTATAGATCCTAACGGAAGCTATGTGGAATTTAGTTATGGGAGCCTCTGGGGCCAGGTTCTAAAGACATGGACTTACAAATCATAAACAAGCTTTAAGCATTGAACTCAAATGGTGAAGAAATAAAAGCAGGTAAGCTTTGGAGTCAACAGTTTGTTACCAAGTGACAAGAACCTTCTTGAGCTAGCGTCTAATATCCATGTTTTCAAAAGTACAAAATATTTTAAATGACATTGCGATAGAGGTAATCATGGTAACTGAAAAAAATGTGGTTCTGATCACGGGTGCAAGTAGAGGGATAGGAAAAGGTATTATGATGCAGTTTATCAATGACGACTATTTCGTGATTGGCACTGCGACATCAGAAAACGGCTTACAGGCCATAAGGAATGACCTTGAACAAACAAGAAGTGAAGGGATGGCACTCAAACTAGATTTATCTAAAGAGTATGATATTAAAGAACTTGCTTCTACAATTAAAAATCAAAAATTAGTGGTTGATGTTTTGGTTAATAATGCAGGTTTAACTGAGGACAACCTTGCCTTATTAATGAAAGCCGAGCAGTGGCATAAGGTCATTAATTCAAACCTCACTGGCAGTTTTTTATTATGTCAGTCTTTACTTAGGCCAATGATTAAACAAAGACATGGACGGATAATAAATGTCAGTTCAGTTGTCGCCTCCATGGGGAATGCAGGTCAATGTAACTATTCAGCGGCAAAGGCAGGGCTTGAAGCGGTTACCAAGAGCCTTGCAAAAGAAGTCGCTCACAGAGGCATTACGGTCAATGCCGTGGCGCCTGGCTTTATAGAAACCGACATGACTAAATCTTTAAACGGCAGCTCTAAAGAACAAATACTGCAATCTATTCCTATCGGCGATATGGGCTTGCCAGAAGATATTGCATCTGCAGTACGGTTTTTGGCGAGTAGTGAGGCAAGATATATTACAGGTCATACTCTGCACGTAAATGGTGGGCTATACATGTAGTTTCACTGTATATATGTGATGTAAGCTAGTTGGATTAGTTTTAATGGCTGATACTGTCACTGCTTATTCAGAACCGCTTAATTAGGGGTTCTGGGGGAGTTAAAGTGGTACATATTCAGGTAACGAAAAACCGCTAGCTCTCGACCTAAAGCCTCCGTTATCAGTATCCAAAAATTCGCCCTAAATGAGATTATAGTGATGTATGAGATTGTATCGCTGTACCCCGAAAGCGATAATTATTTGAGTTTTAAATGAACCGCTAGCTCTGGAGATAAAGCGATCTAATTTAGAATGTCAGAAAACCGCTGGCTATGAGGTAAGCGAAAACCGTAACATTGCTGCTAACCATCCATGGCAGAGCCATAGATAGATGGTGAGCCTGATACATTGTTATTTAGGTCATTCGCGAAATTGCCCGCTTAACCGGCACCAAATTTGGTTGTGGTATGGCACTGTGTGGGGCTTGCACGATCCACCTTAATGGCATTAAACTTTAGTATTTAGTGACTGTGGTGCAGCAACACCGTTATTGGTTTTATCCACTGTTTATCTAGGCTTTAACCACCACCCTTATATGGAAAACAATGCCAGATAACACATATTAAAAGCGGAAATTATAAATGATGATAGGACATGATTCCTTCGATATGTGGGTGGATAATCAAGCCTTTTTGGTCAGAATTAATGGCGCCTGGAATGAAGAAGAAGCCAGACTCTATTTCACAAAATTGAATGAAACTGTTAAAGATCTAATTAAACAGCCCTGGGTAATGATTGTTTACTTGAATGGCTGGGAGCTGGGGACGCCAGGAACTGACCTGGTTGCCGATGAAGTTATTCAATAGTGTATGGAGCATAACCAAAGAAACATCGCCATAGTCTATAGCCTTCACCTGATAAAAAACTTCAGATAGAGCGCATTACTGTTAAATCATTAGGGGGTAATTGAACAACGTAGCTTTCTGCAGGAAAAAGAAGCCTTTGCCTGGCTAAAGTCTGAAGGCTATGCCGTAAACCACCTTAACTTAACCCCTGCCAATATTTAGTCTGCGGGCAAATACTTTAAATGAAGTAACAGCCAACAAACACTGACTACAGCAGATCAAACATATCACCCTGCTTGAAAGCCCTCTAGAGGGATTAGTTTAGGTCTGCACGAAAGAAAATAGCCTTCATAAACGGTGGGCCACTAGGACCCACTGTTTACCAGAATATGAGGCGCTGTGCAGAGAGCACTTCTCACTGGATATCAGGAGCCACC
>Ga0105353_1001017_pt1 | contig 14632 bp, 14 predicted proteins | sample EN1Hudsemesocosm_2_FD_83657 | JGI IMG/M metagenome (GOLD analysis project Ga0105353, IMG submission 83657) | Methane-oxidizing microbial communities from mesocosms in the Hudson Canyon - EN10B Hudson Canyon | ecosystem: Environmental > Aquatic > Marine > Cold seeps | place: Hudson Canyon...
AAGAGCATGCCGAAGATATACCATATCTTCGGTTCGCAGGTATAAGACTTCAAGGTAGACCACATAAGAAAGTTAAACAGCTTGGTTCATTTGAGCTGACTGAGCATATTCGAGGGCCCGCTGGTACACAGTGTTATTTTATTAGCCCTAAAGCTGCCAAAGTATTTATTCAACATGCTGATGTGTGGTTTCTTGCGGTAGACGATTTTATGGACCGATACTGGAATCATGGAATTCCATGCTATAGCCTTATGCCTTTTCCTGTCGCTTTGGCTGATGTAGAAAGTGATATGAGACGTATCAAAAAGGGGAAAAGACCGCTGAGTCTTAAAATTATGCAGGAACTGTATGGTTTATTGGAGAGGTTTAGACGGTTTTGGTACAGAGCTAATAAAAATTGAGTTAATTGTATTACTATTCTTTCCAACAGCTAAATTTGTTAGGGGGAAGTAATTAAAACCCTCAGTAAATTGTTGTGAATATACAACTATTTAAATGACGTAAATAGTATGTTCTATTTTTGCGAACTGTAATAACTACGGAATCCGTAATGGAAAAAAACAAACCTAGTAATGGAAAAGCAAAAGTATTGCTTCTTGGTGCGGGTACCCCAAAAGTAGGCTCTGAACATAGTGCTTTAATTCAAGCTTCAAATAGCTCCAGAGTAATTGACTGGTTCGAAAATTCTATCTCCTGTTTGGGCAGTAATATAACGTTTGTTAGCGGCTATAAAGAAGATGAGATTAAGCAACTCTACCCATCTTTTGAGTTTGTCAGTAACCCTCTTTGGGAAAAAACCGGTTCTGCTTATTCCTTGCTGACGGCTATGGACAGTGATGAGCATAATGAATGCTATGCCTTCTATTCGGATATAGTTTTCCGCCAATCTTTGGCCCAACAGCTCGCCGAACAAAGTGCGGATGTGGTTGTAGGGGTTGATTCTCTTTGGTTGAATCGTTTTGTCGGTCGCTCTGAAGACGATATAAAAGACGCAGAAAAGGTAGTTTGCCCAAGTAATATAGTCACCTTGCTGGGAAAGGATATTCAATCCAATATTGCAAACTGTGAATTTATCGGGGCCGTTAAATTTTCTAAAAAAGCGTCGTTATTGCTAGCTCGCCATAGCCACCAACTAAAAGAACAGTTTTTAACTGCTAATTTATCGCAGTTAATTGAGTATCTGAGACAATTAGGTTTGGAAATAAAAGCCGTCGATGTACAGGGTGACTGGGCAGAACTAAACCAACCTCAAGATTTAGCCCATTTTATTTTGGGTACAAAGGCGCAAACACTCCACCGACTTCAACCGATGCTCCAGCATAGTGTGGTTGAAAATCAAGTCAGTTTCACCGTTGGAGAGTGGCAGGAAAAACAAACAAATATAATCCACAACATTCAATCTCAATTAAATGTTCCTAAAGTAGTGATACGCAGCAGCGCCTTATCAGAAGATGGATTTACAGAGTCCAACGCAGGAGCATACACGAGTCTACTCGATATCGAGACCAGTGATACAACGCACTTGATTAGTATGATCGAAGTCGTCATTGCGTCTTATCCTGATAACGATGTTAATAATCAAGTGCTTGTTCAGCCTATGTTGAAAGACGTAGCTGTTAGTGGGGTCATCTTTACCCGGACTTTATCTTCCAGAGCGCCTTATTATTTTTTAAATTACGATGACACAACAGGCAGTACCGAATCAATTACTAGCGGAACCAGTAAAGAAGATAAAACTGTTGTCGTTAGGAAGGATACATCCGATAGGAATAACAATATTCCGGCGAATATCCGGTCATTATTACCGGCATTAAAAGAGATTGAATCCTTATTGCATTACGACTCTCTAGATATAGAGTTTGCGATTACTCAAGATGAGGTAGTCCATATATTACAGGTTAGACCCATTGCAGTACTGAATGATTCTGCCTCGATATTAAACGATGAAGACTTTTATGCTCTAACGCGTCGCTTAGAACGTAAGTTTGATGCGACTCAAAAACAGAGTCCTTTTGTGTTTGGCAGCAAAACCGTGTTTGGGGTTATGCCAGACTGGAACCCTGCCGAAATTATTGGTATCAAACCTCGTCCTTTAGCTACCAGTCTATATAAACATTTAATTATGGATGAGGTTTGGGCGAAACAAAGGGCTGAATATGGCTACAAGGATGTGAGGCCTCAAAAATTACTATATAGCTTTTCCGGTCAGCCTTACGTTAACGTTACAGCTAGCTTTAGCTCGCTGATTCCACAAGCCATTGATAATGACTTAGCGCATCGTTTAGTTGATTTTTACTTAAACTGGTTAATCGATAATCCTCACTTGCATGACAAAATAGAATTTGACGTGGTACCTACTTGTTTTACTTTTGACTTTAGTAAATGGGAAATGCGTCTGGCAGGCGGAGGCTTTACAAAACAAGAAGTTCAGTCTTTAGAATGTGAGCTAAAGGCGCTCACCTCAAGGGCTATAAAACGAAATACACACTATTTCGAAAAAATTCGCCTGTGTGAACAACGTTTTGAGCAACTTAAGACAGCTAATATGGATAAGTTAGAGAAGCTATCCTTATTGCTTCAGGACTGCAAAGAATATGGCACCTTACCTTTTGCACATTTGGCACGAAGTGCCTTTATCGCGGTTAGTATGCTTAAGTCTGCTGTCTCTGAAGATATAATTTCAGTACAGGAATACGATATTTTTATTAACAGCATTCGTACTGTCAGTCATGACTTCACAGCTGATGCGCATAAAGTTAGTAAGGAGAAGATGGACTGGGAAGTGTTTGTGAATAAATATGGCCATTTAAGGCCTGGCACCTATGATATTACCTCCTCCTGTTATTTTGATGATCCAGAAAAATATTTGAAGCCTGCAGTCGCCACATCCGTAGAGCCAGAATCCTCGGAAGCTGATAATGAACTGTGGGAAGTAGCCTTAAGTAAGCTGGTTGTTGCTTTAAATCAAAAAGGGCTAGATACCACTAGTGCTGAACTAAACACCTTTTTAAGAGACGCAATAGAAGGCCGGGAATATGCGAAGTTTATTTTTACCCGTAACTTGTCTCTAGCGCTTGACCTCATCAAACAATGGGGTGAACAATTTGGTTTAGATAAGGATGACTTATCCTATCTACGTTTACATGAAATTCTTGATGATCAACCTCATCCAGATGAGATGCGATTAGTCTTACTCAAGAGCATTGAAATGGCAAAGCATAAACAGGATGAAAATTTTGCCGTCGAACTGCCTCAGCTACTTACAAAATTGGAAGATTTACAGTGCTTTGTTTACCCTAGTAGCCAAGCAAATTATATAAGTAAATCTTCTATCATTGCTTCTATGGTTAAGATTACAGACGCAACAGAAGATATTGAACTGTCAGGAAAAGTGGTGCTTATTGAGCAGGCGGACCCTGGTTATGATTGGCTTTTTGGCCGTAACATTGGCGGCTTAATCACAAAATATGGCGGGGCGAATTCGCATATGGCGATTCGTTCAGCTGAGTTTGGGCTTCCTGCTGCAATCGGGGTTGGTGAAACTGTATTCTCACAGCTTGAAAGGGCAAATGAATTAGAGTTAGACCCCGTCAATCAGATTATTAGAGTTATTAAATAGTGAGTCTAATTAAAATTGCCATAAGCCAGCGTGTGGAGCATATTTCTGCTTATCAGGAATACCGAGATTGTTTAGATCAAGAATGGCTAGTGCTTCTGGAAAAACTAGGTTTCATAGTTTTACCTATTCCAAATAAGCTATCTGATCCTAGTGCCTGGTTAATGCATAACCATATCGAGGGTATTATATTATCCGGTGGCAATGATTTGAGCTGCTTTGAGGGTGGCTCCAATATAAGTGAAACTCGTGATCAACTAGAGTTAGCCTTACTGAATTGGTCAGAAAAAATGCAAATACCGGTGATAGGTATTTGCAGAGGCATGCAGCTGATCAACTTCAGACAGAAAGGTGGATTTGTTAAGGTAAAGGGGCATGTTGCCTGTGAGCACGAGCTTGAAAAAACCGACGGACTATTTTCAGGATATGTTGCCGTTAATAGTTATCATGATTGGGCGATAAGTGAAGACCAGCTTGGTGAGCAACTAGTGCTGCTGGCAAAGTCTAAAGACAGTGTGGTTGAGGCGATAAAGCATCAATACCTACCTTGGTTAGGCATTATGTGGCACCCTGAAAGAAAATCTTCATCCTATGATTTAGATTGTAATTTAATTAAATCTCACTTTAAGAGAAAATAGAGAACCTTATGCAAGTTATTGTTTTAGCAGCTGGACAAGGTAGTCGTTTAAGACCATTAACGAATACTAAACCTAAATGTATGGTTGAATTGCTAGGTAAGCCATTGCTGGATTATCAACTCGATGCATTTGAGAAATATGATCTAGAAAGTGTGCTGATAGTGGGCGGCTATAAATATGACAAGCTAGAAACTCGTGGCTTACCAGTGGTTGTTAATGAGAAATTTGCTGAAACGAACATGGTGAATACACTATTCTGTGCCGCAGAGTTTATCACTGATGGGCAGGATCTATTGCTCGCTTACGGTGATATTGTTTATGACGAGCAAGTTCTCGAAACAATATTAGCAGATGATTCTCCTTGCTCCGTGGTGATAGATAAGGACTGGAAGCGCTTATGGTCCTTACGAATGGATAATCCACTCGATGATGCTGAAACTTTAAAAATTAACAAGGAGGGCTACATCTCAGAAATTGGCAAAAAGCCCACATCATATGCAGAAATTGAAGGTCAATATATTGGTTTGATCAAAATAAGAGCTGACTATGTAAACAAATTCAAAGCAGCTTGGAATGAGATGGAATCTGAAATTATTTTAGACGGCCAAGATAAAAATAATATCTATATGACTAGCTTTATTCAGTATTTAATTGATTCAGGCATTAATTTCTCACCCGTTTACATCAAGAATGGTTGGGTTGAAATTGATACTGTTGAGGATCTAAATGCTTATGAGAAGTTAATATCTGAAGGCAAGCATAAAGATATATTTAAATCTATTGCGAGTGTTTAACTCGCCTACAAGTGACAAGCCTGTGATAAGTGTAAGCCAAAAAATCATCCTCTCTTTAAAAAAATTGCCCAAGTCTATTTCTCAAAAAAAGAAGTGGTACCGCACTCTATTGAAAATTTACCTATCTCGGATTCTTCAAGAGAAAGAAGTAAAGCGAATACGAACAAACGTTAGTAATGGGGAAAAAATTAAAGTAATTTTTTTACTTATGGATATTCCTCTATGGAAGACCGACTCATTATATAAACGCTTGGAAAAAGACCCTCGTTATGAAGTTATAATTGTCGCCATCCCCAGAACAAATCACCCGGAAATGATTACACACGTGGATGAAGTATATGAGCATTTTAGTAAGCTTAGGTATAATATTGTTAGTAGTTGGGACAAAAAAAATAAGGTATGGTTAGACTTGTACAAAGATATACAGCCCGATATCGTGTTCATTACCAACCCCCATAAGTTAACTCTGCCACAGTATTACATTAAAAAATTAATGGGTAAGCTCACCTGTTACGTGCCATATTTTGAACAAATTTGTGATGATTACTCTCTACATTTTAACAATGATACCGTGAACTATTGCTGGCGTGTTTTTCAAATCAATGAACTTCATAAGAAAATTTCTAAGGAGTATGCTGTCGCTTCTGGAAAGAATGTCCTCGTGACAGGCTATCCTGCTATGGAACCTTTCTATGATAAGGAATATGAACTAGCTCAAGCCTGGAGAGATAATAACAAGAAGAAAATAATAATCGCTCCCCACCACAGTATTGGAAATTCAACGCTATTGGCGAATGCAACGTTTGTAGAAAATGCCGATTACTTTGTTGAGCTGGCAAAAATTTATAAGGATGAAGTTGATTTTGCATTTAAGCCTCACCCTTTATTAAAGCAAAAACTGTATGAACATGAAAACTGGGGGAAAGAACGTACTGAGCAATATTGGGAGTTTTGGCGAAAAAGTGACAATACACAGTTAGAAAATGGCGCTTACATTGACTTGTTTATTGGCTCTGACGCCATGATTCATGATTGTTCGTCTTTTATTATAGAGTATCTCTATGTTAAAAAACCTGTTCTGTATCTAAACAATACGATTCGTTCTGGCTTGAATAAATATGGTCAGTTGGGTTTTGATGCCGTGCCTAAAGCACAGAAATCATCAGATATTGAAGACTTCATCAAAGCTGTTATCAGCGGTCAGGCAGAAAATATTATGGATATTACAGCTAAACTTATACCAGAGGTTCGACCCTCTGTTGCGATAACAGAGCACTTTTCAAAATGTTTTGATTGTGAATTAAGCAAATGAATTCTGAAATAATTCTAGAAGAGATAAGTGATTACTTATGTAGCTTAAAAGAAGGCCTGTCTTCACACTCAACATTAAAAGCTACAGATTATTTTGATTTAGAGTCATTCTTGCTAGGTTTCAATGTTAAGAACTGTACACATGTTGAATATAAAGTTATTGACCGCTTATGTAAAAAGATCGATGTTGCAAATAAACTAAAAAGGAATTATCAGGCTGATCTCTCCTTACCATATGATGAAGAGGTGCTTAACGTATCCTTTATTGAGTTATATGTTCTTAACCTGATACATCTAACTATAACGCGCAATGATTTTAAATTTTTAAATACGCTGTTGAAGGTGCAAGCAAATGTATTGCCGGGTTTTAGTTTGAATAACGTGATCGATGACTTTATTGAAGAGGCGGTTTTGGCTCTGATGGGGAAGAAGTCACAGCCATGAAAACAATAAATGCTATATTGATGATTGATCCAGCTAGCCCCACCGGACATTATTATCTGGAATACTTACATGCTTCAGGATACCGACTTAAAACAATTTTGGTTTTTAAAAAAGGTATGGCGCATGATATCAAGTCATTTCGTAAAAAGATAAAAAGGCTTCTTTCGAAAAAACATCGAATTACAGATAAAAAACTAAATAAAATTAAAAAAGGTATTAATGATCAATTTACCATTAATATTAAAAAGACCTACAACTATCGAGATTACTGCGACGAGCTTGTTTATATAGATGCTTTGGCTGAGGGGCCAAACTCACAAGAAATAATTGAGTTTATTGAGCGGTCAGATACTAAGTATGTAATTTTTAGTGGCGGCGGCATTTTAAGGAAAAAAATTCTATCTATAAACCATAAGCAATTCATTCATGTTCACCCCGGTATCGTTCCCGATATCAGAGGTGCGGATTGCTTCTTCTGGTCAGTATTAGAAAAAGGTAAACCTGGTTACTCTTGTTTTTATATGACGCCAGAAATCGATGAAGGAGCAATACTCTTGAGAAAGGAGTATGACTTACCAAACTTAGAACTTCTTAAAATCATGCCACAAGAGCTAAGCTACAAAGCAATACTGGACTCATTAGACCTTCATTATCGGGCTGAGTGCTTAACGAGTTTGATGAAACAATATATAGGTAGCTCTGGGAACCTCGAAAATTTAACGTCAATACAGCAGAACCCAAATGACGGCAGAACATATTTTTTTATGCATACTAAGTTAATCTATAGTAAGACAGCTTAGATTGTTTGTACTCTAACTGGCGGGCTTATTCTTTATTCATCTTCTTATACGTTCTTATTGCCGTCCGGAAACTAACACCCTTCAACAAAGCATGAATTGCCGCGAGTAGAGATAAATTGCTACTCAGGCTGGCGAGCCACTTCACGCTTATTCTTCTTTTTAACAGTAAGTTTTTAGCGCCGGCATGATTAATTTTAGATAAATCTGTTAGATGGCTTTCAATATCTGCGAGCTCTCTGTTAGCTTCAGTGGTCATTCTATGGCGTTGCTGCTTTGTGGTGCTAATATCGAATGCTGATATACCTACCTCAGAGCGGTACTTTATCAAGGGCTTATGAAGGTAGGTAATACCCTTTCGGAAATATGCTCGGAATACATTAACTCGATCTTCGTTAATGATATTTTCAGGGATTTTACCGAAAAAGTTAATTAGGTCTGAATCATATGCGGCACAACATCCGTATACTTTTGAGCGCCTATTAATAATACGTTGTAGCGTGTAAGGCTTTTCTGATTTCGATTGAGGGTCGAAGGATTTGATGACAATGCCATTAATATCAATATCATCGTGATTGGCTAATAACAGTGACGGTTTGTCATTTTCTAGCCAAGCCTTATAGGTTTCTTCGAGCCTATTAGGATAGGACTCGTCATCACCCGCTTGTATCACTATTAGCTTATTTTCAAATTTACCAACAAGCTTGTTAAGCTGTCCCACAAGGCCAATATTTTTTTCATTATGTATATATTCAACGTTCAGGCCTTTCGGGGCTTGAGGTAGAAGTTCTCTGATGGCTTCATCGGTGTTATCCGGTGAGGCGTCGTCCATAATAATTAAGGAAGACGGAAAGTACGTCTGATTAAAAGCACTAGGGAGTGTGTAAGGAATATATTTTTCTTGTTTATAGGTCAGAAAAACGAAGATCACGTCCTCAAGTACTTTTACCTGCGTATTATGCGTTGCTATCACGATGCTACCCTGAGAACTTGTTGATACAAGCGATAACTGAATCAATATCTATTTGAGACATCGTGGGCGACATAGGCAAGCTCAGAACTGTTTCAGATAATTTCTCAGTGATGGGAAGGCTTAAATTATTGAAACTGGAATAAGCTTTTTGCTTATGGGCTGGAATTGGGTAATGCACTAAACTTTGTACCCCAGACTCGGCCAAGTGCTTTTGTAGCTGCGTTCTTTTCTGGGTACGGATAACAAAAAGATGCCACACATGGCTTTCTTGATCTGTACAAATAGGGAGCTCGATATTGCTATTGGATATCCCTTCGAGGTATTGCTTAGCAATTGCGCGCCGAGCTTTTATTTCGCTGTCCAAATATTTGAGTTTTACCCGCAACATGGCCGCTTGTATTTCATCCAGACGGCTATTTAGGCCCTGAAACTCATGTAAATATCGCTCCTGAGAACCATAATTACGGAGAGCCTTAAGCGTCTCAGCGAGGGTATCATCATCGGTTGTGATGGCACCGGCATCACCTAATGCGCCTAATACTTTACCCGGATAAAAACTAAATGCCCCCACATCGCTCCATGCTCCGGCTTTTTTCTGTTGAGCGTTAGCGCCATGGGCTTGGGCGCAATCTTCCAAGACTAGAATATCGTTTGCTCTAGCCCAGTCAGAAATTTCCTGCATGGGAGACAGTTGGCCATACAGGTGTACAGGCATTATGACCTTGGTTTTTGAGCTTACTGCCGCTTTTATATCTGCTAACTCAAGATTAAAGGAAATAGTTGAAGGCTCAACAAAAACTGGAACCAAGTCGTTGTCCGTGATGGCCAGAATACTCGCAATATAAGTATTTCCTTGGACAAGAACTTCATCACCAGGTACTAGCTTTCCTTGTTCGATCCAGGCTCGGAGAGTAAGCCGCAAGGCATCTAGGCCGTTGCCTACGCCAATACAATGCTTTGTGCCACACCATTGAGCAAACTCTTTTTCAAACAGGCTTAGCTGCTCACCTTGGATATACCAACCCGAATCAATAACTTTAGCGCAAGCCTGTTTTAATTCGGCCGAGTATTGTGCATTAATATCTTTTAAATTGAGAAAATCTACCATCACTGGATATCGCTCGTATAACGGATTATTTTTGCTGGGTTGCCAGCCACAATAGCAAACTCTGGTACATTTTGAGTGACGACTGCGCCGGCACCAACCATTGCGCCCTTTCCAATAATAATGCCGGGCAAAATTGTCGCATTGGCACCAATAGTCGCTGACTCATGAAGGAGAGTTTCGGGAAACTCATTCGGGTATTGTTTAGAGCGAGGAAATTTATCATTGGTAAACGTCGCGTTAGGCCCGATAAATACATTATTCGCAACTCTTAAACCATCCCATAAAAAAACCCCAGACTTAATGGTCACATTGTCACCGATGATGACATTACCCTCTACTAAGGTGTGGGCACAAATATTGCAATTTTCACCGATCGTCGCGCCTTCTAAAATGACTGAAAATTGCCAGATACGTGTATCTTTTTCTATCACAACTGACGCATGCACGTCACTTAACGGGTGTATAGACATAATATTTAGTTATCACTCGGCAGTCGAATATACATAGTATTGAGGTGCTTCTCGAAGCTATTATAATCTCTTATATAGTCATCTTCAGAGTATAAAGCGTCTGCAGCTACCATCAGTACGCAATTGTCGGAGAATGCCCTTATTTCACGCCACACAACGCCAGCCATATATAAACCTTGATTGGGATTATCTAATAAAAATGACTTTTTACCACCCGCGTACTCAACATCAATAAAACAAGACCCTGAGACACAAATAGCCATTTGTTGTAGGTCAATATGGGCGTGAAAGCCTCTTTCTGCGCCGGGACTAGTCTCAAACAAATAGTAAACGCGCTTTATATTGAACGGAATATTTTTATTTGATTCAAGTGATACGAGTTTGCCGCGTTGATCACTAATTTCAATAAAATTTACGAGGCCAACCTCGCTGACCTTCTTATCTCTCATGCTTGATAAGTTCCATCAAATACTGCCCATAGCTATTTTTCATTAAAGGTATTGCTCGTTCTCTAATTTGTTCAGCGCTTAACCAACCGTTGTTATAGGCAATTTCTTCTAAACAGGCAATTTTGAAGCCCTGGCGATGTTCGATGGTTTGAACAAAAGAACTGGCTTCATGCAAGCTATCATGCGTACCAGTATCAAGCCATGCAAAACCACGACCTAAGAGCTCAACGCTTAGGTCTCCGCGTTCTAGATAAGCATTATTTACACAGGTAATTTCTAGCTCACCGCGAGCAGAGGGTTTGATTGATTTAGCAATTTCTATGACGTCGTTGTCATAAAAGTATAAGCCGGTAACTGCGAAATTCGATTTCGGCTCCTGGGGTTTCTCTTCAATTGACAGTGCACGCATGTTTTTATCAAACTCGACGACGCCAAAGCGTTCAGGGTCTTTCACCTGGTAGCCGAATACGGTGGCGCCTTCTTCTCTCGTTGCAGCTGCTTGCAATTTGGGGGTAAAGCCCTGGCCATAAAAAATATTATCACCAAGTACCAGGCAAACACTGTCATTCCCTATAAATTTTTCGCCAATAATAAAGGCTTGTGCCAAGCCGTCAGGGCTAGGTTGTACTGCATAAGAAATATTGATACCAAGCTGACTACCATCTTGAAGTAGTCGCTGGTAGCCGCTGATATCCTCTGGTGTGGAAATAATCAGCACATCTTTAATGCCGGCTAGCATGAGTACTGATAAGGGATAAAAAATCATTGGTTTGTCGTAGATAGGTAGTAATTGCTTAGAAACCCCTTGGGTAATCGGGTAAAGCCGTGTGCCTGAACCACCAGCAAGAATAATACCTTTCATAATTTATTCCTTAACTCCAAGACGTTCTCGACTATAAGAGCCGTTTAATACCCGCTCCCACCAGTCTTTGTTATTTAAATACCACTCAACTGTTTTGCGAAGTCCGGTTTCAAAGGTTTCTTCCGGTTTCCAGCCCAGCTGTGTTTCGATTTTGCTGGCATCAATCGCATAGCGCATATCATGCCCCGGCCGATCTGTTACAAACTTAATTAAACCTTCAAAACCCTGTGAGTTTCCGCTTTTACGTGAGTGAGGATTCTCGGGAACTAGGTCTTCCAACAGGCTGCACAGTGTTTTAACTACATCTATATTGGCCTTTTCATTATGACCACCAATATTATAGGTCTCGCCAATGTTGCCTTCAGAAGCAACCAGGTAAAGTGCCTGTGCATGATCTTCAACATATAACCAGTCTCGGATTTGCTGTCCGTTTCCGTAAATGGGTAAAGGCTTGCCTTCTAGGGCATTGAGTATCATTAAAGGGATAAGTTTTTCAGGAAAATGATAAGGGCCGTAGTTATTTGAACAGTTAGTTATGAGGGTTGGCAAGCCATAGGTGCGTAACCAAGCCCGAACCAAGTGGTCGGAGCTGGCCTTACTCGCTGAATAGGGCGAGCTTGGTGCATAAGGCGTATTTTCGGTGAATAAATCATCAGGACCTTCCAGATCACCATAGACTTCATCGGTAGAAATATGATGAAAACGGAAGCGCGATTTTTGTTCAGTCTCAAGTGAAAGCCAATAGTTACGGGCGACCTCTAGCAAGGTATAGGTGCCAATGATATTGGTTTCGATAAAGGCGGAAGGCCCATCGATAGACCGGTCAACATGACTTTCTGCCGCAAGGTGCATGACTATATCAGGCTGAAAGTCAGAAAATGCTTGTGTTAAGTCAAGCTGCTTGCAAATATCAATTTGTTCAAATGAATACTTATCAGAACTTGAAACCGAGTCTAAAGAGTCAAGATTGCCGGCATAGGTTAACTTGTCAATATTGAGCACACTGTGTTGGGTATGCTTAATAATATGTCGAATGACAGCAGAACCGATAAAACCTGCGCCACCTGTTACCAAAATATTCATAAAATTATGCCTTGATAAATGAGCACTTTTAGATGCAATGCTTGTGAAAATTAAGGGCGAGCTAAAACTGCAAGATACTCCTATTCCTTGGGCGGTTCTTTTTCTTAACAATATGCTTGGCCAGTATCAAGTAATAGAGCCATCGTTGTAAGTTCTTTTTACTGGCAGAAATGGGACTCTTTTTAGATGTGAAGATGTCTTTAAAACGTTGGATGATTTTATCTTCACTACAGAAATCGGTTTCTTTATTGGCGACTAGCAAGGGTTCGGATAAATACTGTCGGTATAGACCTTCGTCTTGATCGACTTTTTTGACATGTTCAATCACCGCATCCATAGATTCAAAATCGTGGTAGTTTATAAAAGCTTTAGTATTAAAGTCATTACCAATTTTAGGGTCACCCCAGTAGATAGGAATGGTATTGGTGACGAGCGCTTCCATCAATTTTTCGGTGGCATATCCTGGGTGGGATGAGTTCTCGAAAGCAATGTTGAATTTGTAGTCTGAAATGAATTTGACCTTATCAGGCACTCTTCCGCCGACATTGTTTCTGACTTTACCACCGGAATCGACTTGTCTGTATTTAGAGAGTTGATCAAACAAGTCTATTCGTTCTTTGGCCTTGGCGTTTGAGTTCACGAAACTACAGAATTTACGATCTTCTGCAATAACTTTGTCTGGATCTCTAGCTTCAAATAATTGGGGGTATTCTGTATAAAGCCTATAAACAGGAAGACGAAAGTTACGTTCATTTACCGGGTAATCGAAGGAAAACGCGTAATCACAATGATTAAAATTTGGGCGCTTATTCTCCCCAGTATAGTAAATACGTGGGCAGCTGTATTTTAAGTGCTCGAAGCCAAAGCAAGAATAGATGACAGCGTCAGGATTTTTATCTGTGATTTCAATTTCAAAGGCTTTATCTAAAAGGCCATATAAGAATGACCCCTGAATATTTTCCCGAGTCAGCGGAAACCAAAAGTCAGTAAACATCAATTTTATTTGTGGCTTAGACAACTTAAATCCCCGGTATTTATATACAGACCCATGCCTGGAAAATAGTTTTCAGGCATTTACTTCGTTGATGCAATTTATCGCGTGTACATTGTACACTATAAAGATAAGCCCTTTATCGCACGGATTAAAGAATAAAACGATGGTTTGTCACTAGCTATTTTCTTGTAAGATCCAAGAGCATACCTTTAAGCTCTTGAATCTCATCATGCAAGTCTGAAATAGTGGGCTCATCCGGATGCTCCTCTGCCCGTGCTTTAGCATGCTCCTCTTCCATAACATTAACCACGATGCCAATGACCATATTCAAAAAAGCAAATGCGGTGAAGAAGATAAACGACAAATAGAACACCCAGCTCATGGGATACACTTCCATCGTCTCATATTGAATATCAGTCCAATCTTCAAAGGTCATGATCCTGAACAAGGTCAACATCGAAATCGCAATATTCCCCCACAGTACTGGGTTTATAGACTGGAAGAGGAAGCTGCCTATCGCCGCATAAATATAAAAGATGATGAACATTAATAACATCACATAACCAAGCTGAGGCAAAGCTTTTAGCAGAGAGTTAATTAATATTCTCAATTCGGGAATCACCGACACCATCCGCAATACTCTAAAGACGCGCACAAGGCGGGCAAGCAAGGCCATTTCTGAGTCATCTATCGGGATCAAACTAATCACTACGACCAAGGTATCAAAGACATTCCAGCCGCTTCTGAAAAACTGCCGTTTTACAGGTTCAGCCACAAAACGAATCAGGATCTCAACCAAAAAAAACAAGGTGATGAATAAGTCCAATAGCTTGGTAAAAGCGACGGCATTATCTGATAAATCGTAGGTTTTGGCCCCAATTTCTAGTGCTGAAATAATAATGATAAAAATGACAAAGAACTCAAAGAGTCGATTACTCTTTAATTGGAAAAACTTGTTTTGAAGCGTTGTATAGTTCATTTTTCGAGTAGGCTAATTCTAAATTGACAATGATCGGCCGGCTATTTTACTTGTTATCATCAACGACGCTAGGCATTTATTGGCCTTAATGCTAAATAGTTGAATAAGTGGCTA
>Ga0105353_1001036_pt1 | contig 14432 bp, 10 predicted proteins | sample EN1Hudsemesocosm_2_FD_83657 | JGI IMG/M metagenome (GOLD analysis project Ga0105353, IMG submission 83657) | Methane-oxidizing microbial communities from mesocosms in the Hudson Canyon - EN10B Hudson Canyon | ecosystem: Environmental > Aquatic > Marine > Cold seeps | place: Hudson Canyon...
CTAAGCGGCTAGCTTCTGAAATAATATGCCAGGTTTTAGCTTTGTCGGCAGGCATCTCGTTTATTTTTGTGCTTTCGAGTATGCCTAATGTTTGGCTCACAGTAATTGCTCCAGAGCTCGGTGGCCCCATGCCACAAATATTGTATTGTCTGTAAGTGGAGCAGGTTGGGGTGCGCTCAATTACTTTATATTGCTCAAAATCTTGAGTACTTAAATGGCCAGGGTTGGAAGACTGCTGCACTTTTTTTGCAATCGGGGTGCTAAATTCTGAAGTATAAAAATAGTCTCCGCCTTTTGCAGACAGCTGCGTCAATGTATCGGCATAAGGTTGGTTCTTTAGTGTTTGCCCCGCTTTAAGTGCCTGTTCATTTGGTAAGAAGTAGTTAGCCGTTGTTTTATCGGACATCAGACGAACATGATCATTTTTAATAGCGTTGGCTAATCTTGGGCTTACTTTAAAACCATTAGAGGCGAGTGATTCGGCAGGTGAGAGCAGTTGACTCCAATCTAAGTGACCATACTTTTGGTGAGTATCCCAGAGTAATTTTACGGTACCTGGAGTGCCAACAGAGCGTCCACCTACTACCGCATCAAAAAATGCTAAGGGCGTTTGGTCTTCTGCAAGAAATAAATCATTCGGTGCTGTCAGTGGGGCTGTTTCTCTCGCATCAAAGGTGGTGAGTCGCTTAGATTTAGCATCATAATAAACAAGGAATGCGCCGCCACCTAATCCTGAGGATTGTGGTTCAACAAGGCCTAGTACAGTTTGAGCTGTTACCATGGCATCAATGGCATTACCACCTTGTTTTAAAACTTCATAAGCCGCTTGGCTCGCCAAAGGGTGCGCCGTGACAGCGATATAGTTTTGTGCAATAACGCTATTTTTTTCTTGTTTTGATGTGCCTGCTTCAGGGGCAATTAAGTCAGTTACCTGTTGAGCTGAAATGGATAAAGATGTGGTCAGAAGCAGCAAAGATGGCAGAAGATAAAATAGGTGTTTCATAGACAAATCCAGGTTGAATCGGTAGTACATACTTTGTAGGAAATGAAAATCTTCTCAGAAATTGAACTGCATAGCTAAGAATTAATCACATTTTAGTTGAGGTAAGTTTTTATACAAGTCGAGCGCTTCAGGGTTGGCTAAAGCTTCCTTGTTCAACACCTCTTTATCATGAATGACATTTCTTACCGCCAGCTCAACAATTTTTCCACTCAATGTTCTTGGGATATCCTCAATTTGGATAATTTTACTCGGAACATGTCTTGGGGTTGTATTTGTTTTAATGGTTGTTTTAATCAGTTCTTGTAGTGAATTATCGAGTTGATAGCCCTCTTTTAAACGCACAAACAAAATAATTCTCACATCATCTTTCCATTGTTGGCCAATGGCGATTGATTCAAAAACGGATTCAACTTTTTCAACTTGACGATAAATTTCAGCCGTGCCGATCCTGACGCCGCCTGGGTTTAATACCGCATCGGATCGCCCGTGAATAATTACTCCACCATGCTGGGTTATTTCACCATAATCTCCATGCGCCCAAGTGTTGGGAAAACGGTTAAAATAAGCTGAATGATACTTTTTCCCATCCGTATCATTCCAAAAACCTGTTGGCATTGATGGAAAGGGCTGACGACAAACTAACTCTCCTTTGCTTTGTTTGTCCATGTCTTGTGAGTCTTGTTGATTAACTGGTTTGCCTATTTCACTAAAAAAATCGACGTCCATGCCTAGACCAATACATTGAAGCTCTCCACGATACACAGGAAGAATAGGGCATCCGAGCGCAAAGCAAGAGATGATGTCGGTGCCACCAGAAATACTGGATACACATACTGAGGGCTTCACCTGCTGATATAAATAATCAAAACTCTCATGGCTAAGTGGCGATCCGGTAGAGAGTATGGTTTTTAGTGCGGTGAGCTTATGTGTACTAATGGGTGTTAATTCAAATTTCTCACACGCGGAATAGTACTTCGCGCTTGCGCCAAAAACATTTATATCTTCTTCATCAGCAATATCAAAAAGAATACTCTTTCGGGGGTGAAAAGGTGAACCGTCGAAGAGTATTAGACTAGCGCCGAGGGCTAAGCCAGATACTAACCAGTTCCACATCATCCAACCGCAGGTTGTGTAATAGAATAAATTGGCATCAGCCTTTACATTACTGTGCAGTGAGAGTTCTTTTAGGTGTTGTAACAGTGTGCCGCCAACACTATGTACAATACACTTCGGTTTACCGGTAGTACCTGAGGAATACAGTACATATAGCGGGTCATCAAACGCCATCGTTTCATATTGAAGCGAGGTTAAGTCTGCATTGTTTGCTAGAAATAGAGTGTCCCAGTGTGTGGCGTTTAATTCAGTGGTTCTCTGGGTAAGCTGGGTGTCTTCTTGCTTTAAATAAGGCGTAATGATTAACGACTCAAGGCTTTCTAAAGCATCTGATATTTGCTTAACGCGGTCTAATGATTGAATACATTTTCCAGCATAATAATAGCCATCTGTCGCAATGAGTACTTTGGGCTTAATTTGCGCGAAACGATCTAAGACACCGTTAAATCCAAAGTCTGGGGAACATGATGTCCAGATAGCGCCTAGGCTTGCGGTCGCTAACATTGAGACAATCGCATAATGACTATTCGGTAAAAAACCGGCGACACAGTCTCCTTTTTTTACACCTAATTTCTTTAGATGGTTAGCTAGAATAGTGACTTTTTCAGTTAATGTCTCATAAGAAAGTACATTTCTTCGCCCATCCTCACCACGTTCAATGATGGCTGGGCGACTATCTTTATGGCGTAATAGGTTTTGAGCAAAATTAAGTTGGGCGTCAGGAAACCAAAGTGCGCCAGGCATCGCTTCTGGTTGGTCGACTAGCGTTTTTCCCATGTCACCTTGAACATCAAAGAATAGCCAGATTGCTTTCCAAAATAGCACTTTATTTTGGATAGACCAACGGTGAAGTTGCGAGTAGCTACTGCCTGAAAATTCAAAATTATCACGCAGGTATTGCATAAAAGAAAAGAGCGAGCTGGCTTCAATTTCTTTTTGAGAAGGTTTCCATAAAAGAGCCGGCTCAGATTTATCAATAGCATTAAACGTTTGATTGGTATTAGGGTCACTGATAGGCATTATTATTGTGCTCCTTTTAAGCTGTCTTCATGACTCATATTGATAGAACCGATGGCATTGGATACTTTTGAATTATTGACTCGGGATAAAGTATTACAAACTGTCTGTCCAGCTGAGATTAATTTGTTTAAATCTACACCTGTTTTTAAACCAGCACCTTCTAACATATAAACGAAATCTTCGGTCGCGACGTTACCTGACGCCCCCGTCGCGTAGGGGCAACCACCCAACCCTGCTATGGAGGAGTCAAACGTACGTAAACCAAGCTCTAATGCGACATATTGATTGGCGAGTGCCTGGCCATAGGTATCATGGAAGTGAAGCGCTAGTTGATTTGGCTTAAATTCATTTAGCAGGTCGCTTAGTAGGACTTTCGTTTTATAAGGGGTGCCGACGCCAATCGTATCCCCTAGAGAAACCTCGTAGCAACCAAGTGCTAAAAGTTGTTCGGTAACCTTGATAACGTGTTCAGACGTTATCGCGCCTTCATACGGGCAGCCTAAGATACAGGAAACATAAGCTCGTACTTTAAGTTTGTGCTTGTGTGCTGATTCGATAACAGGTTTAAACCGTTCAATACTTTCAGCAATCGAACAATTTATATTCTTTTGGCTAAATGATTCGGACGCTGCTGCAAAAATTGCTACTTGGTCTGCATTTACCTTAAGTGCTGCGTTAAAGCCTTGAAGGTTAGGGGTTAATGCTGAATAGGTAACGTCTTTATGGCGTTTGATACCTTCAAATACAGCGGCGCTATCAGCCATTTGTGGCACCCAGCGTGGCGACACAAATGAACCTGCTTCAATATGCTTTAATCCCGCGTTGGATAATTGGTTTATCAGCAATATTTTATTGGTAAGTGAGATTGCATTTTTTTCGTTTTGTAGGCCATCTCTAGGGCCAACTTCAACGATATTGACATAATCGCTCATGAAATTCTCCAGCTGGGAAGGCGTTTATCAAAAAATGCAGACAAGCCTTCTTGTCCTTCTTCAGAAACACGGAGTTGCGCAATTAAATCACTTGTCATCTCAGCTGGGTCATCTTGAGGCCGGCTTAAATCAAATATTAATTTTTTGGCGGCTTTGCAGGCATTGGGGCTAGCCTGTATAAGTTGAGTTAGGGTGTTATCAATAGCTTCATCAAGTTCATTTAAGGGGGTTACTTGATGAAGTAAACCGTATTCATTTGCTTCTAACGCGTTGAACACTCTCGCCGTTAAAAACAAATCTCGACAACGCCTCGCACCCATGGCCTCTACTACGTAGGGGCCAATTGTAGCAGGTGCTAAACCTAGCTTGACTTCACTTAAGCAAAAACGGGCTGTATCACTTGCGATCGCTATATCACAGCAGGCGATTAAACCTATTGCTCCACCGTAAGCGGCACCCTGTACTTTGACCACCGTTGGGATAGGTAGAGTGTTTAACGTAGACATAAGCTTTGCTAAATTTTGGGCATCAAGTCGATTTTCAGCGTAGTCGAGTTGACCCATACGTTTCATCCAATCTAAATCAGCGCCAGCACAAAAGTGTTTACCTTCTGCTTTTAAGATCAATATACGAATACTTGGGCTATTAGCGACTAAGTCTAAGTGGGCAAGTAATTCATTAATTACATGGTCATCAAAAGCATTGTGTTTTTTTGGCTGATTCAATGTGATCGTCGCGACTGAATCATTCACGACAAAAATGGTGGATTGCTGCTGTGATGATTGAGTCATTTCGTTTACCTAAAAGTTAATTAGCGATGGGTTGTACTAGTCGTGTTATTTATTTGCTATGAAGTAGTAAAGCTTTACATCCTAAATACACCAAACTGTGTTTCTTCTATTGGTGCATTAAGTGATGCTGATATAGCTAAGCCTAATACATTACGTGTGTCACTAGGTGTAATGATGCCGTCATCCCAAATTCGAGCAGTCGCATAGTACGGGTGAGCCTGTTTTTCAAATTGTTCTAATATGGGTTGTTTAAGGTTTTGCTCATCTTGTTCCGACCAAGGGAGGCCTTTTTTAGCCATACTGTCTTTCTTTACCTGTGCTAAAACCCCAGCCGCTTGCTCACCACCCATTACAGAAATTCGGGCATTTGGCCACATCCATAAAAATCGAGGATGATAAGCGCGTCCACACATTCCATAATTACCGGCACCAAAGCTACCGCCAATAATAATCGTAAATTTAGGTACTTTTGCACAAGCAACGGCATTGACCATTTTGGCACCATGCTTGGCAATACCACCTTCTTCATAAGCCTTACCCACCATAAATCCGGTAACATTCTGAAGAAAAACTAAAGGTATCTTTCGTTGGCAGCATAAGGAAATAAAGTGTGCGCCTTTTTGAGCAGACTCAGAAAATAAAATACCATTATTCGCAATAATACCCACTGGGTATCCAAATATATGCGCAAAACCACATACGAGTGTTTCACCGAAATATTGCTTAAATTCAGCAAAATCTGAATTGTCTACAATTCGGGCAATAACTTCTCGAACATCATAAGGTGTTTTTAAATCACTTGGCACGACCCCGCCTAATTCTGAGCTGTCATATTTCGGCGGCTTAATGGGCTTTCGGGTAATTTGTTCAGGTTTGATCCAATTAATATTGGCAATGCATTCACGGGCAATTTTGATTGCATGAGGCTCATCATCAGCATAATGATCAGCGACGCCGGATATTTTGCAGTGAATATCGGCACCACCCAGTGCTTCAGCACTAACTTCTTCACCGGTTGCCGCTTTTACTAGAGGAGGGCCCGCTAAAAAAATCGTACTATGGTCTCTTACCATAATGCTTTCATCAGCCATCGCAGGTACGTATGCACCACCTGCTGTACATAATCCTAAAACGACCGCAATTTGAGGAATGCCTTTGGCAGACATGTTCGCTTGTCGATAGAAAATATTTCCAAAATCATCTTCATCGGGAAATACTTCGTCTTGGCGAGTTAAGTTAGCACCACCAGAATCGACTAAATAAATGCAGGGGAGGCGGTTTTCCTCGGCGATTGTTAACGCGCGTAAGTGTTTTTTTACTGAAAGTGGGAAGTAAGTGCCGCCTTTAACCGTGGAGTCATTGGCGACAATCATGCATTCTGTACCGTTTATTAATCCGATACCCGTAATTGCTCCGGCGGCAGGCACATTGTCTTCGTATACTTTGTACGCAGCTAGTTGAGAAAGTTCCAGGAAAGGTGAGCCAGGGTCTAATAGTCTTGTTATTCGCTCTCGTGGTAAGAGCTTACCTTTTGCATGGTGACGTTTTTCAACTTCAGGGCTAGCAGAAAGAGCACTGTCTCTGATTTTTTGATGTAAGTCTGCCACTAGGGTATCCATTGAAGCGGAACGCTCAATAAACGCTTGTGAATTTGTGTCGATTTTAGAATGAATCTGCGTCATCTTTTTAGCTCTTAACGATTAGCGCTTAATTACAGGCTCTATTTGGACAATGTACAGCGCTACACTTTTAATGCATGGCGCTATATTTATCATTACTTTTTTAGAGTGCGAAGGAATTATTTGGTTTCTTGAAATAATTCGCGACCAATTAACATTCGTCTAATTTCAGAAGTACCTGCACCGATTTCATAGAGTTTGGCATCTCTTAATAGCCGTCCGGCAGAGAATTCATTGATGTAACCATTACCACCTAAAATCTGAATCGCATCTAATGCCATTTTTGTAGCTGCTTCAGCACAATACAAAATAACTCCTGCGGCATCTTTTCGAGTTGATTCGCCTCGGTCACAAGATTGCGCGACACTATATAAATAAGCTCTACAGGCATTCAGTGTGGTATACATATCAGCCACTTTGCTCTGTATAAGTTGGAACTCTCCAATAGCTTGGTTGAACTGCTTTCGTTCATGTATGTATGGGACGACGAGGTCCATACACGCTTGCATAATGCCGATAGGGCCTGCAGCAAGCACAACGCGTTCATAGTCTAAACCACTCATTAGAACTTTTACGCCAAGGTTTTCTCCACCGAGAATGTTTTCAGCGGGTACTTTTACATTGTCGAAAACTAGTTCACATGTATTTGATCCTCGCATACCAAGTTTGTCTAATTTAGGAGAACGACTAAAGCCTGGTAAGTCACGATCTACGATAAAAGCAGTAATGCCATGCGGACCTTTTTCAGGGGCTGTTTTAGCATAAATGACATAAGTATTTGCATCAGGCCCATTGGTGATCCACATTTTGGTGCCATTCAGTATGTAATGGTCATCTTGTTTCACTGCTTTAAGCTTCATACTGACCACATCGCTGCCAGCATTCGCTTCACTCATGGCAAGGGCGCCAATGTGTTCGCCTGAAATTAATTTTGGCAAATATTTTTCTTTTTGTGCTTGCGTGCCATTTCTAAAGATCTGGTTAACACATAAATTAGAATGCGCACCATAGCTTAGGCCAATAGAGGCACTACTCCTTGAAATTTCTTCTATGACGATAACGTGAGCTAAATAACCCATACTGCTACCGCCAAACTCTTCTGATACGGTTAAACCCAATAAGCCCATACTGCCAAATTTGGGCCATAATTCATTTGGAAACTCATTGTCACTATCTGTTTTAGCCGCAAGTGGTTCGATTTCTTTATCAACGAAATGTTTAACTTGCTCCTGAAGCATGTTGATGGTTTCGTCATGATTAAAGTTTAGCGATGTGTACATTGGGTTGACCTCTTTCTTGTTTTACTACCGTTGTTAAGTTGCGAACCATAGAGAAGCTTGCTGACCTATAGCATTTTATTTAGCGTTTAAATAATCTAAACAGCGTTTCTCAGCTTCATCTAGTTCATGTTGCATAATCTGAATATCAGAGACTTGCTGAAGTAAGCTTTTTCTCCGTTCATTAATTTTTTCCATAAAACGAGTGAGTTGCTTTTTATTGGTCGTTTCAGGGTCATATAATTCGATCAATTCTTTAGATTCCGCTAATGAAAAACCTAAGCGTTTACCCCGAAGAATTAGTTTTAAACTAATGCGATCCTGATCTCTATAAATCCTTGTCTGGCCTTTACGAGTAGGGTGCAGTAAGCCTTCGGACTCATAAAAACGAATCGTACGAGTGGTAATATCAAACTCTTTAGATAGCTCGCTGATGCTAAATGTATTCGTCATATCTCGATTTGTGTGATTCATAATGTGTTTAAGGTAATTGAATGGTACTGCTAGTTTACGTAAACGTCAACTTGAGAAACGTCGCTATATTTAATTACTAGCGTTTTGAGTTGTCAGGTTGAGACAATCATGCCGCAAGCGTTTGTGGCATGATTGGTGTTGGGGGCTTAAGTAGCTATGTTTGTTACTGACGGTTAGTCAGTAAAGGTTAGTCTTGCTTGAGCTTCTTCGGACTGATCTACTTTAGGAGAGCAAAGTAATAAACGCGAAGACCCAATGCCTTGTTCACCTACCATGTAGTGTTTAAAAGCATTCATGCGGGCGAGTGATAAGTCTTTTAATTGCTGGTGCTGCTCATTACTTAGTTCAACAGCCGGTTTTTCAAGCTTTAAGTCTTGTGGCGTTGAATAAGCACAAATCGTAAGCTCTGTTTCTTCTTTTTCTTTCATTAGTGTTGAAAACTGATCTAAAAATGGTGCGGCTTCAGCGGGTATATCTGCTTCACCTGCTGTAAGTGGCAAATCATTAAAACGAACTTTCAATAAATACTCACCTGCAACAAGGCTGACACTTACAATATTTGTATAAGGTACAAATGTTGTCATTAAGTAGTCTCTTGCTGCCGACATTGTCGCGCGTTTTACTAATAAGGTTATAAAACCTTGAAGGCTGAAATCAGGCGCTGTTGTACTGCCTTTTAATGGGACATCTAATTCAATATTGCCATCGGAGTCTTTGAGCATCCCTAATGCATAATTAAAAGGTATTGAGGTTGAAGAGGCTAGCATTTCGTCATTTGGATTATTTGCAGCACCAAGCTCAACACCTCTTAATAAAATATTTGTTTCACCATTAATATCGGTGCCCTCAACGGTAACATCAATTCCTAAGTCCAGTTGTCCGCTATCAAATTCATATGCGAGTGCGTCTTTAATATATGTAGAGAGTGTCGGTAAGCTCACTTCGTTAAATAGTGCGTTTAATTTATAAAAAGGTTTGGCTGCAAATGGTTTGGAGTCAGCGTTCACTTTAAAGTGAGCGTACTTGTTACTGCTGCCATTCATCGTGAGAATTGTTGGCTGTTCAGGCTTTTGATTATCTAAAGGGCCAGCAATAAATTGTTTGATACTAATCGTGCGCGTGATAGGTGGCGTGACACTTTCATCAATTAACTTAATATGGCTTGTATCTTGGAGTTTAATTTGGTTCACAGCAAGGGCAAAAGAATTAGCGTCTGTGTTGTTTTCTGGTTCTTTTGTTGGCTTTATTTCTGAAGATGTTAAGTTGTCACTTGAGGCTGATTCTTGAGTCGGTTGAGTGGCATCTGTGTCTTGTAGTGTATTTAGCGTTATAAGGCCGGCAATTTCAGCGTTTTTAGTTTTCTTTATATCAAGCCCTAAACCGAATATGTCTATATCGTTGACAGACAAACCTTCTTCAGAGAGTTTGATATCAGATATATTCACTGATGCAAAACGGGCTAAGGAAGGCGTGTCATCTTTGTTATCGTCTGAAAAATTAGCTTTGTTTACAACCAGTTTTTTCAAGCTAATCTGTTGTTTCGCGTCAGGAGATACTAATGATATTTCAGGAATAGATAGCTGGCCAATATTCGCTAAGCTCAAATGAGTTTGCTCTGTATAGGCATTGAGGTGTTCTAAATTAAAACTGACTTGTCCGTTTAGGCTGGGGCGGGGTGAATCAAGATGCAAGTCTGCAATATCAACATTTAATGCATTGCTCATTAATTGCTGCTTTTCAATGAGTACATTCGCACCTTGGCTATGTATTAGAAGGTCTGTTAAAGATAAGTCAAAATCGGTGAACTCATTTTTTATCGATTGTTTATTAAGTTCTAGTTTATGTTGATAAGTCAGTGATAAAAGGCCTGCCTCCAGCGCATTTGGGGCAGTTTGATGGTTCTTGACCGGTTCTTCAGGAAATATAAAGTGGTTAAATTTGGCTAGATCCAACTTGTTAATTGCTAAATCATAGTTGATGTCACCATACAGGCTATCTAGTCCAAATTTAGCGTTGAGATTGATCGGGCTGTCATTTAATTTTAAGGCTAATGAGAGCTTGCCTAGCTGTTGTGTTTCATTCAGATGCATTTGGCTAAGGTTAATTGTAGATAGCGCTAAAGTATGAGTGTTACTCAGCCAATCTAGGTTAATTCTAGAGTTAACTACGTTTACATTCGGAACGATTACTTTGTAATTATTTGGTGTAGCACTTTGCTCTGTTTTATCAAGTGGGGGAGTCTCGGGACTGGGGGATAAGGGCCAGCCAGCAATACTTACTTGTTCAGCAGACTTGCTGACATTTAGTTCGAAACCATCAATTTCAACTTTGCTTACATAAATAGTATTGTTTAGTAGTCGCCATAGACTGAGCTCTATCTCGGCAGATGCAAGGCTTAGCTGAGGTGTCTGGGTTGCATCATCAAGTCGTGACAGCTCAAATTCTGAAATATAAATATTTGTCATAAACGGGTTATAACGAATAGAACTTTTTTCAGCCAAGGCAAAATTTTCAGTTGTTAATAGTGGCGTCAAAAAATAAGAAACAACCCATGGAGAAATGAACCATATAAGACCGGACAATATTAGATAGCTCGCAAAAGCCCATTTTACAATATTCACCAATATCTTTGGCATACCTTTTCCCGCTTAATTTATTAACAACAAAAAATTTTGGCGATTATACGTGAACCTGTGATTTTCTTCCTCCATCTTAGCCTTATAATAAGGCTTCAAATTTAAAAAATTATTTGCCCGTTATGCGTATTGATAAATTTATTTGTAAAAGTACTGAGTTGACTCGAATTGAAGCGAGTGAATTTCTTCAAGCTCAAAAGGTGTGCGTCGATGGTAAGGTGTTTACTAATGGCGCAACACAAGTTCATGAGGATAATTGCATCACTCTTGACGGGGTGGTGCTCACCCCGCGTCCCTCAAGGTATATCATGGTGCATAAACCTGAAAACACTTTGTGTTCAAATGTGGATGAAGCTTATCCGTCTTTGTTTCACCATGTTGGTGTTGAAAAAGCTTTTGATCTTCATGTGGCTGGACGGTTAGATGCTGATACAACAGGCTTGGTGCTTGTCACCGATGATGGACGATGGTCATACAATATCATCACACCACACAAGCAATGTGAGAAAACCTATCGTGTTACCCTTAGAGACGTTATAAAAGATGAGGTTGCTTTAAAATTTCAGCAAGGCATTCTACTTCAAGGACAAAAAAAACCAACATTACCTGCAAAATTAGAGGTAGTGAATGATCGTGAGGTATTGCTCACTATTACGGAAGGGAAGTTTCATCAAGTTAAGCGCATGTTCCGAGCCGTTGGCAATCGTGTGAATGCCTTGCATAGAGAAAGCATCGGTAATATTCGCTTAGATATCGGGCTAGGGGAGTGGCGCTATTTAACTATCGATGAAATTAATTCATTTGGAAAATAGAAAGCTCAGTTCGATCTAGTATTTACTTCTATTTTTTAAAAATAAAGTCGCATAGACTTTGTTGATTGTAATGCAACTCTTCGAAATCTACTGTCCTGATAAAAACCATATTTCGTTTTTGTCATCATAATAGCTGAGGTAAACGATAGAAAACTTCTTAGTTTGAAATTACGTTGATAAATCTGAATATTTGTAAGTGTTTAAAAAATATAAAGTATTTGATGAACTTTTATGTCTAACATTGGTCTTAGATAATCAATCAACGATTATTCTCTACTTCGTTATAAACGACGTAGAGAATATAGTGTGAATGTGTATTTCAAAATTATTCGAAGAGAGTTTTCGATGGGCAAGGTAGATTTACTCCGTGTCATATTTATTAGCTGGACTTTGTTAGCATTGTTAGGATGCGGGCAATCAAATACGGTAAAACTAACCATAACGGGTTCTAGTACTATAGCTCCACTTGTAATGGAACTGGGGCGTGCATTTGAGAAGCAACAACCTGGAGTTCGTATCGATGTGCAAACTGGTGGTTCTTCTCGTGGAATTGCAGATATACGCGCTGGAATTTCAAATATAGGGATGGTTTCTCGTAACTTAAAAATATCTGAAAAAGATCTATTTCCGCATACGATTGCTTATGACGGTATCACGCTCATCCTCAACAAGTCCAACCCTGTCAGCGTTCTTACAGATGAACAGATTATTGAGATCTTTCGTGGCAATATTAGAAATTGGGATGAGGTTGGCGGTCCAAATCAAAGCATTACAGTCATAAATAAAGCTGAAGGGCGTTCCACATTAGAATTGTTTCTTAACTATTTTAAATTGGAAAATAGAGCAATTAAAGCTGATGTAGTTATTGGTGATAACCAACAAGGAATTAAAACCGTTGTCGGTAATCCGTGGGCGATAGGCTACGTTTCTGTTGGCGCTGCTGAATATGAAGAAAAACACGGTTCGGCAATAAAATTGTTAGGTGTTGGTGGTGAAAATGCTTCAATTGCAGCAGTTAAACAAGGTCATTACCCGTTATCTCGCCCACTAAATATAGTGACTGTGGATAAGCCAGAGGGATTAACAAAAGCGTTTATTAATTTTGCCCAGTCGTCGAAAGCTTCAGCATTTGTTGAAGAACAATATTTTATTCCTATCAATGCGCACTAATCGCTTTGTTCAGGTCAGTTTGAAAGTTTCGGCTTTACTTGCAGCCAGCGTACTTTTGTTCATTCTTTATTTTTTAGTACAAGAAAGCATACCGCTCATTAAAACATTGGGTGTGGGTGCTTTCTTTCAAGGGGGTTGGTACCCGTTAGAGGGTGAATATTCTCTTACACCTATGTTGTTAGGTAGTTTATATATAGCGATTGGGGCTGTTGCATTAGCCGCTCCATTAGGGATCGTGGTGGCAATATTTGGCCAGTTTTATGCGCCGGTGCTCCTTGGGAAGGTGTATCGCGGAATGGTTGAGTTATTGTCTGGCATACCTTCTGTTGTTTATGGCTTTTGGGGGTTAACGGTGCTGGTACCTTGGATTACGAACTGGGTGCCTCCTGGAACTAGTGTTCTAGCAGGTATTATTGTCTTGGCAAGGATGGTTTTACCCTTGGTGGTACTAACTGCTGATAGTGCAATCTCAAACGTTCCTAGGGACTATATTCGTAGTGCTCAAGCGTTAGGCTTAGCGCGTTGGGGGATTATTTATCGTTTAGTATTACCCGTTGCATTGCCTGGGATTTTATCAGGCATAATGCTGCAAAGCGGTAGAGCGCTAGGCGAAACGATGGCAATACTGATGGTTACTGGCAACGTAGTACAGCTGCCAGAAGGCTTGTTTAAACCAGTACGTACACTTACTGCTAATATCGCACTTGAAATGGCATATGCTGTTGATAGTCATCGTGTCGCATTGTTCATTAGTGGTTTGTTATTACTATTAATGACAGTGTTCATAGTAAGTATCGCGCATTACTTAAAAGGGAGGCGTTTTGCTTAATAATTGTCGACCAGACTTGAATAGTTTCTTGATCTGGCTAGTGGCCATATTAGTTGCTGTGCTACCGATCATGATGTTGTGGGAAATAGTGCGTGATGGCTTACCACATTTGACTTTATCATTCTTGCTTGATGAACCTTCAAATGCAGGGCGTAGCGGAGGTATTTTTCCAATGCTTGTTTCCACACTGTTGATTTTAGGTGTATGTCTTCTGGCTGTTATTCCTATAGGTTTGGGGTGCGCGCTATATCTTAGTGAATGTATACAAGCTGAAAACTCTATCGCTCGCTGGGTGGGCTTAAGCCTTGATGTATTAAGTGGCGTACCTTCTATTGTATTTGGCCTATTTGGCTACGCCGTTTTTGCTCTTCATTTAAATTTAGGTTTTTCTATTTTATCAGGAGGATTAAGCTTAGCTTGCATGGTCTTACCACTTTTTATTCGTACTACGGAGCATGCTTTAAGGTCGAGCCCACTAGCCTATAGGCAAGCGGCTGAGGCCCTCAATTTAAGTTTTGCGGGGTTTGTTGTACGTATATTAATTCCATCAGCATCCCGAGGTATAGCCGTCGCGCTGATTATTAGTATTGGTCGGGCGTTAGCTGAGACGGCAGTACTTATATTTACTGCGGGTTATGTTACCCGAATGCCTTCAAGTTTGTCTGATTCAGGGCGTGCACTCTCTGTTCATATCTA
>Ga0105353_1001037_pt1 | contig 14419 bp, 8 predicted proteins | sample EN1Hudsemesocosm_2_FD_83657 | JGI IMG/M metagenome (GOLD analysis project Ga0105353, IMG submission 83657) | Methane-oxidizing microbial communities from mesocosms in the Hudson Canyon - EN10B Hudson Canyon | ecosystem: Environmental > Aquatic > Marine > Cold seeps | place: Hudson Canyon...
AGCCTGTTAGACGCCTATGTTTATGGCTCGGTTGATGTAGCCGAAATGCCTCTAGATGTACGCTTAGGCCGCCAGGTAATTAGCTGGGGCGAAAGCACCTTCATTCAAGGGGGAATGAACTCCTCTAACCCATTTGATGTAAGTGCCCTGCGTCGCCCAGGCGCCACTTTAAAAGAAGGCATACTGCCAGTGGGCATGGCCTATTTTAATCTGGGGGCCAGTGAAAACCTCAGCATCGAAGCCTTCTATCAATACGAATGGGCCAAGACTGAAGTGGATGGTTGTGGAACTTTATTTGCTGCCGACTTTGCTGCATCGGGTTGTAACTTTGTCACCGTGGGTGGTCTAGCGGGAACCGATGATGCGGGGGCTTTAGCAACCGGTTTTGCCGCCGAGCGTAACGCTGATATTGAAGCTAAAGACGGCGGTCAATTTGGCCTGTCGGCGCGTTATTTCGCGGAAGCCTTAAACGATACCGAGTTTGGTGTGTACTTCATGAACATCCACTCTCGAGTGCCCATGGTTAATGGGGTTCGTTCCAACATGCCAGGAACCGTGGCCGGAACCAGCACTATCAGTACCTCACCTGTAGGTGGGCCATTTGTACCCTTGGTTGCCGCCACTGGACTTGAAATAAATAACCCGGCTTACCTCATTGAATTTCCGGAAGACCTTAAATTCTACGGTTTAAGCTTCGCCACCAACTTGGGCGGCACCGCACTGTCGGGGGAGGTCTCCTACAAGCCAGATACTCCCATCCAGATCAATGCTAACCACGTATTGTTTGGGGTATTAACCGAAGCCCCCGCCGTTGCCTCTGGCATAGCACTACCATTTTCTCAGCGCGTAATCTCGGCAGAGGCAGGTGGCATGGTAAAAGGTTACGACCTGCTAGATGTAACTCAAATTCAAGTAACTGCGTTGCAATTTGTTGAGCAAATACTGGGTGCTTCGCGCATGACAGTGATTGCTGAAGTGGGCATGACCCTGGTAGATGGCGCTGAAGACTCTGATTTTCTATATGGCCGCGACCCGGTGTTTGATCTGGGTGTCGCCAGCGAGGGGGGTTATGTGACCGACACCGCATGGGGCTACCGTGCACTGATGGCCCTTGATTATTCAGATGTATTTGCCGGTGTAAATCTTAAGCCTACTATGACCTTCAGCCACGATGTGGAAGGTTATTCTCCGGTGCCAGCTCAGCAATTTGCCGAGGGTCGTCAATCACTGGCCATGGCGGTAGAAGCCACTTATCAACATACCTATTCAGCCAGCCTGGCTTACAAGATGTTTGACGGCGGTGAATACAATGCCAGCTCAGACAAAGACTTTGTTTCTCTAAGTGTTGGTTTCAGTTACTAAGCCCATCTAAAAATAATTAGAATTTTATAATAAAAGGATAAGGAAAAGAGTAATGAAAAAAATTATGAACGCATCACTCACCACGGCCGGTTTATTGGCTGCAGCGTTACTGGCAAATCCAGTGCACGCAAAGGTGTCAAACACTGAAGCTGCCCAACTGGGTAACACCCTAACCCCCATGGGTGCTATTAAAGCAGGTAATACTGCTGGCACCATTCCCGCCTGGACCGGGGGTCTTAACACTGACAACACTGAACGCAGCGCAGACAGTGGTCGTCCAGACAATATTTTTAAAAATGACAAACCATTATTTGAAATTACCAATGCCAACCTGGCTGAATATAAAAATAACCTAAGCGATGGGCAGTTGGCCATGTTTAAAAAACACAGGGATTACAAGATGCCTGTGTACCAAACTCGCCGTAGCGGTGCGTATCCAAGTAACCTTTACCCGGTGATTAAAAAGAATGCCACCTCGGCCAAGTTGGTAAAAGGTGGTGATGGCTTGGAAAACTTTGAAGTGGCCATTCCATTTCCTATCCCTAAAAGCGGTGTTGAAGTTATTTGGAACCACATCACTCGCTACCGTGGTGGATCGGCCGAGCGTATTGGCAGCGTTATGCCGGTTCAAAGTGATGGATCATTTGTTCCCATGAAAATTTCAGACCGCTTAGTGTGGCCTGAATACTTAAACGGTGGCCGTGATACTAAAAAAGATGACAACGTATTATTTTACTACCTGCAACGAATTACCGCCCCGGCGCGTTTAACCGGTAACTCTTTGTTGATTCACGAAACCATCGACCAGGTAAAAGAAGCCCGTCGCGCTTGGGTGTATAATTCAGGCCAACGTCGTGTACGTCGTGCTCCAAATGTAGCCTATGATGGACCAGGTGCTGGTACCGATGGTTTAAGGACCACTGACAATTACGATATGTACAACGGTGCACCTGATCGCTACAACTGGAAATTGGTGGGCAAGAAAGAGATTTACATTCCTTATAACGCTTACAAGTTACTGGATACCAATACCAAGTATGCTTCCATGGTGCAGGCTGGCCATCTTAACCCGGACTACCTACGTTATGAACTGCACCGCGTTTGGCAAGTAGAGGCCACCCTTAAAGAAGGCGCCCGTCATATCTACGCCAAACGTACTTTCTTTATTGACGAAGATACCTGGGGGGCTGCCGTAATAGATCAGTACGATTCAAGAGGCGAGCTTTGGAAACTATCGGAAGGTCACGCCATTCAGTTTTATGATGTGAACACTCCGTGGTTAGCCGCCGAAACCATTCATGACATTAACTCAGGCCGTTACCTAGTAACCGGTTTGAGCAATGAAGAACCCAAGTTCATGGTATGGGGCGGTAAGTCGTCACGCCGTGAGTTTACTTCTGCGGCGCTTCGTAGAATGGGGCGTTAAAGTAAAATCGTTTATTTCTGTGTGCCTTGGCCGAACTTTTTAGTTCGGCCTTTTTTGCCTGCGAATAATGTATCAGTTGTAACTAATTTACTATGAAGGGCTTTAATCGATCTATAAATCTGAATTAAACCGTGAATAGACATTTCATAACAGCATCTTGTGCGCGAAACTGAATGGAAAATACACCTTTATAACGGCTGAATATTCCACTACGTCACAAACCAATGCAGTGCCTATACCATTCACCTAAGATTGATGATTACGGGTGATAGGGGACAACTTAACCTACTGGGCTTCGGCTATAGTCTATGACATTAAAAGGGAGTCATTGTGCTCCTTGGAGCACAATTAGTTTTATGGGGGGGGTAATACAGTTAAGATAAATGTACTTTTTGGGGAAGGGAGGACAAGAGATCAATATTTCTTGAGAATTTTACTCATAGACAGCATATTTCGATAAATCATAAAATAGGCAGTTTGAGATTTTGTGTCCACCAGATGTTTTCTAATAAAATTGAATTTACTGTCAATTTTTCGCAATACGCCAGGTTCTATGGCAGATGAGTTACTCGCTAGCAAAAACTGAATATCCTGGTTAATAGTATCCGCCACCTCAATGGGGTTAAATTTTCTGTGATGCTCTGTCATATCTGTGGTTCCATAATCAGAACTCACCAAATCCAGAGCACGTGCGGCCAGCATAGAGGACAAAACCTTAATACGGGCAATTGCACTTAATACAGAACGATTATTTAAGTTAGAATTATTTTTGTACTGTAAATACACGCTGGTAAGATAATTACGGTACTCTATTCGAACGGCGCCAGAAAAATATACGGCCTCTCCTTGATTGTATTTAAATTTAAGGTCATGTTTTAAGGTTCGCCAGACATTTGAAAATTCCGCGTACTCACTCTTGCTCACTCCTCCCATGGAGACATCGGCCGATACCTGATACCGATTAAATTGCTGTAGATATTCCTTATCACCGTTAGACAGCATGTGCATATAAAATGCCGACATACCTTGCGACGCTGACATTAAATGTTGCTCCATGGGTGCTAGAGCCCATGATGAAACCGTGCATAAATTTAACACCACAAATAAAGAAATAGTTTTCATGTCTTAGTCGCCGAGATAGGTCTTATTTTTCTTTAACACCATACATGAGCCACTGGACAGACTCTTATCATCCTATGCCAATTCAGTGTCAAATCACCAAAATCGATAATAATTCAGAAAACGGCGAGAGATTGGTACGATACTGACAATAGATAACGGCTTTACGAAAAAGTATTAGGATGGGGCACGTCTGATAAAAATAGATAGAGCCCTTCCATTTCCAATGCGCCACTAATAGGTGAACAACGTGGAAATGAAAGGGTTTAAAAGGAAGTTAATGTGCCTGTAAAATCATATGGGCCGCCTTTTCGGCAATCATAATGGTGGGGGCATTGGTATTACCGCTTACTAACTTGGGCATAATAGCCGCATCCACCACCCGTAATCCTGTTAAGCCATACACCTTGAGTTCGTTATCCACCACCGCCATGGCATCATCCACGGTGCCCATCTTACAGGTGCCCACCGGGTGATACTGGGTATCGGCACGATTGCGAATGTCTTTCTCTAATTGCACATCGTCACCTGCGTCTACCTGGTAGAGCATTTTTTTACGAATCCCGGCTAATGGTTGACCTTGCAAGATGCTTTGCATTTTTTTAGCACCGCGCATGATTATTTCCATGTCTTTTTTATTGTCAAAAAAGTTGGGGTCTATCGCTAAGGTGTCCTCTGGGTTAGTGCTGTTGAGTTTTACCTCGCCAATACTATCCGGGCGCAATAAAGTAATGTGGCAGCTGTAACCATGCCCTAAATTCAATTTACGGGCGTGATCATCAACAATGCCCGGCACAAATACCAGTTGAACATCGGGGACCTGTACCTCATCGGTCGATGTGAAAAATGCACCAGACTCTGCCAAGGAAGTGGTTACCTTACCGGAGCGTTTATTTTTCCATTCAAACATGGCCTTGGTCATTTCAATGCCTCCGCGCAGTGAGACACCAAAGGTATCTTCTTTACTGGATACCCTGAAGGTTTGCACATAGTCGATGTGGTCTTGCAGGTTCTGCCCCACACCAGGCAAATCGTGTACTGTGGTTATGCCTTGTTCCTGAAGGTGACCTTTAGGTCCCACCCCAGACAACATTAATACTTGAGGCGAACCAAAGGCGCCGCCGCTCAAGATCACCTCACGTTTACAGCTTATCTGCACGGTTTTTTTGTCCTTTTTATAACGAACACCCACCGCCGTTTTGCCTTCAAATATTACTTTTTGGGTAACCGCATGGGTGATAACCGTAAGGTTAGGTCGATCCATATTAGGCGTTAGGTAAGCCTTGGCTGCACTGCAACGTTCGCCATTTTTAATGGTGCGCTGATACATGAAGGCCCCTTTCTGCTCGGCCCCATTGTAGTCGTCGTTACGTTTGATTCCATGCTGCGCACAGGATTGAATAAACATTTCGTTAACATTACTGGCCGCACTTGGGTTACTCACCCCTAGCGGGCCATCTGTGCCATGCAATTCATCTTTAAAATATTCGTTGCCTTCAGATTTTTTGAAAAAAGGCAGCACCTCGTCATGGCTCCAGCCCTGATTACCCAGTTCGCTCCAGTTATCATAATCCCACTTATTGCCACGCACATATAGCATGGCATTGGTGGACGAACTGCCCCCTAACGTCTTGCCTCTGGGCTGATAACCTTTGCGGCCGTTAAGGCCTTTTTGAGCAATGGTTTCAAATGCCCAATTATTAATCTTGGTGGGCAACATGGCCGCCACCCCCAAAGGCGCATGAATTAACACCCCCTTATCCGGGCCACCGGCTTCCAGCAGGCACACACTAATGTTGGGGTCTTCCGTTAGGCGTGCCGCCAGAACACAACCGGCCGAGCCGGCACCCACTACGATATAGTCAAAGGTATTGGTCATATTAGTCTTCTTATTTTAATACATGCTAAATTTATTTACGCAGTTCCCTGCGTAAAATTTTACCTACCGTGGACTTGGGTAATTCATCCAAAATGAATACCTGTTTAGGGACTTTATACGCTGTTAGCTCTTGTCTGCAATGGGTAATAATATCCTGGGTGGATAATGCTTTATTTACCGCAATGTACGCGCAAACACTTTCACCGCTTCTATCATCCGGCTGCCCCACTACAGCCGCCTCGACAATATTTTCGTGACGGGTGAGTACTTCTTCCACCTCATTAGGATAGACATTAAAACCAGACACGATAATCATATCTTTTAAACGGTCCACAATTTTAATAGCACCTGTGTCCAAAATTTTACCTATGTCACCTGTCTTGAAGTACCCATTGCTGATCACTTTTTGGGTCTCGGCGGGCATGTTCCAATAACCCTTCATCACCTGCGGCCCCTTGGCCACAATCTGTCCTTCTTCTCCTTGCGCCACGCTCTGGTCGTTCGCATCCCAGATTTGTATGTCTGTGCCCACCACCGCTTCTCCCACCGAACCTACTTGTTCATTACCTGGTTCATTAAGGCACAATACCGGGGCCGTTTCCGACAGGCCATACCCTTCAGAAATTGAGCATCCGGTGGTATCTCTCCATGCCCTTACCGCATCACTGGTGAGGGCCGAGCCACCTGAGATCGTTAATTTAAGCGCTGAAAAATCCAGTTGTTTAAATTCTTCAGTAGAACACAAACCCACAAACAGCGTATTGATACCGGAAAACCCGGTAAATTTAAACGGCTTAATGGCCCCGATAAAGGCACCCATGTCTCTTGGGTTGGGAATTAACACATTAAGATTACCGCGACTAAAAAACACCATCATGTTCACTGTAAATGCATAGATATGGTAAAGGGGTAAGGGGCATACAAATATTTCCTGGCCCTGTGAGCATTTGTCACCCAAGCGGTCCAGGTTCTGCGCAGCATTGCTTAAAATATTTCTATGAGTAAGCTCTGCGCCCTTGGATACCCCGGTAGTACCCCCTGTATATTGCAGCACACAGGTATCATCTAAATTGATATTTTCCCGTTTATTAAGAGTGAGGTTAGCGCCCTTGGCCATGGCCTGGTTTAAGCTTATGCAGCCCGCTACCTCTTGTTTTTCATGACTGGTGAGATCTTCTGGATTACAAAATATAACGGTTTCAATATCCGTATCTGCTTTTACTTCTTCCAGTTTTGGCAATAAATCTTGCAAGGTGATGATGGCCTTGGCACCGGAATCTCTAAACTGATGACGCATTTCTTTGGGTGTATACAGGGGGTTGGTGTTCACCAACACTAATCCTGCCCGCAAGGCGGCATAGGCCGCGATGGGATATTGGGTAATATTGGGCAATTGAATAACAATGCGATCTCCGGCTTTTAAACCAGATTCCTGCTGTAACCAACAGGCTAGTGCTCGTGATTTACTGTCTATCTCGGCAAAGTTCAGAGTTTGACCCAGACAGCTAAATGCAGGGTTAGCCGAGTATTTACCAAGCGTGTTTTCAATGAAATCACCTAGGTTATTGATACCGCTTGCAATTAAATCACTCATTATTCTTCTCTCTTATAATTTGTAACAGACAACTATCAGCGGGTTAACCATTGATCCCCCTGTTAGGGATAACCACATGGTGGCCGCTACGTTGATACATGTACTCAGCCCAAAAGGAATAAGCATTGTTATTAGATTGGCTTTTATCACACGCCTGGCAGTGCACACTAGGCAGCAAATTAAATGCTGGACGCCGAACTGGCAGTATCGAATATATGGCGCCATTTTGGAGGGTGTAAACGCGCCAGATGGTTGTCTTTAAGCTATTTTTAGACGGCTAAGATCATGACTAAAGCGCAATAGTGAGTAAGAAAGCAGGCCCAAATGGTTGTTTGAGCCTGGACAGCTTATGGTAAAGAGAGAGGTGTTAGTTGGTTTTTAACTGCTGGCTACGATACTCCCCTGGGGTTTTACCAGTCCAGCGTTTAAACGCACGGTTAAAATTACTGGTATTTGAAAACCCCACTAGGTAACTGATTTCACTGAGGCTTAGATCTTTTTGTTCGATGTAATCCAATGTGAGTTTTTTTCGGGTATTTCCCAGGATATCTTTGAAACTGGTGCCCTGGTCATGCAATTTACGTTGTAAATTACGCAGGCTCATATTTAACTGTTTCGCAATATCTGTTTGCGAAGGGGCGCCCAAGGGCAATACATCACAAATTTTGGCGATGATCACATGGCTAAGGTCATCCTTGTTAACCCGGCTTAAAAACTCGTTAAGCAATTTTTCATGGGTTTGGGTGATAAGCGGATTACTGCCCAACAATTGAATATTGGCCTGTTCGAGATCAAACACTATTTGACTGGTGGGTTTATCGTATTCTAATTCACATTGAAAAAAGTCGGCCAGGTATTGGGTATCATAATGGGGTTTAGGGTAAGAAAAAACCACCTTATTAGGCACTAAATCCTGAGCGATTAGATTCCTGGAAAACTGCACGATAATAGCCAAAAATGTTTCGGTGAGCTCCCTTGAAAGCACCGGGCGATCACTGTCTTCATGGGTAAATACATCCATATCAAATATCAAGGATGAATCATCTTCGATCACAGACAGCTCACTGGTATTGGATACCACGCGCTTATATTGTGCAATGCGGCCCAAAGCATCCTGCAAGGTATTAGAAGACATCATGGCATAACCCAACACATCAAACATGCCAGGATGAAACTGATTGGCCACCCGAATACTAATGTCGTTTGAGCCCGTCTGGTGAATGCAATAATCCAGCACCTTGGCAAATTTATCCGCTGAAATTCTGGAGTTCTTTTCCTCTATAACAAGCGGATCTATGCCTAATTTTTGTAAGGTTTTCGTAGAATCTATATTGTATTCTTTCATGACCCTAATAAAGGGAATTAGCAGCTCGCTAAGAATTAAAAAATGTTCTGTCATGTCTTAACCAAAAATTCATTCGATTTAAATTTTGCACATTGAGTGCAATTTAATAAGGTGCCATTGAGGCTTACTGGATGTGTAAACTAATGTTCAGGTAACCGATTAACTTTCCGGTGCTTAAAATACCTTTTCAATCCATGCCTAATGTATCAGTACGATATTTTCCAGGTGCTTGATTGGTCCAGCGTCTAAAAGCGCGATTAAAGTTACTGGTATCTGAAAACCCAACCAGGTAACTAATTTCGCTAATACTTAAATGCTTTTGGGTGATGTAACCCAGGGTCAGATTTTTTCTAATATCATCTAAAATTTCCTTGTAGTTTGTACCCTTCTCATGCAGTTTTCGTTGTAAATTTCTTAGGCTCATATTGAGTTGCATGGCAACATCCGTTTGTGAGGGGGCGCCCAGTGGCAATGTATCGCAAATAATAGTAATGACCATGTTAGTAAGGTCATCTTTATTGACCCTACTTAATAATTCGGTGAGCAATTTCTCATGAATCTGATTGATCTGTGGATTACCACTTAATAAAGGAATATTGGCTTGCTGTGAATCAAATACCAACATGCTGGTGGCGGCATTAAATTCCACATCACATTGAAAATAGTCATTTAGATAGCGGGTATCGTGATCGGGTTTTGGGTAACACAAAAAAACTTTTTTAAGGGCCAGGGTTTGGTCCACCAGTTCCCTGGAAAATTGCACTATGGTGGCCAACCAGGTTTCAACCACACTTAATGAAAGCACCTTTTCATCGCTGTCGAGACGGGTGAACAGATTCATGTTAAAAATTAAATCGCTGCCATCTTCAATCAGGCTGAGTTCACTGGAATTTGATAGTACCTGCTTGTATTTTACGATCCGCGCCAGGGCATCTTTTAAGCTACCCGACGACATCATGGCATAACCCAAAACATGAAACATACCCGGGTGAAATTGTTTGGCTACCTGAATGGAAAAGTCGTTTGAGTCCAGTTTCTGATTACAATAATCCACCAAAAAATTGAACTTTTGTGACGATATTCTTGCCTCTTGATCTTGCAGAGCAAGGATATCAATGCCGCAGGCCTTTAAGGCTTGCTTGCCATCTATATTGCACGCCTCCATGGCCCGGGAGAACGGAATAATCAAGCCACTGAGTGCCGAGTACTGCTCTGTCATGATGTTACCAAACGATTTTATTCCCTAGATACTAAGCCTTTTGCGCGAAATGACAACAAGCTGGCATGGCAAGCTTTTATGTTTCGGCCGTGATTGGCGTATCGTTTCAGCGCGTGTTTGATACCTCCCAAAAAATAATAAGAGTAGTCATCGATGAAACAAAATCCCTTTAAAATTAGTCTGTTAGCCAGTGCCATTGGGGGCCTGTGGGCAGTTCCATCCTATGCAGCCGACTTCTATTTTGGTCCCGACCAAGGTGTAGCGGTGCAGGTTAACTCACAATTATCTCTAGGCGCCAGCTGGCGTACCGAAAGTGCCGACACCGCCTTATTTGGTAGCGTTAACGGCGGCACCGGCGGCTCCGCCACCACGGATGACGGTAACCTTAACTTTGATAAAGGTGAGACCTTTTCCCAAATTTTAAAAGGCTCCCACGATGTGCAAATGACCATGGACAACTTTGGCGCCTTCACTCGCTTTAAGTACTGGACCGATGCCGAATTGGCAGATGGCAACCGCGCCCACGGTAACTCGGGCAGTGGTTATGCCGAAAATGAGCCCTTAAGCGATAGCGGCTTTTCAGACAACGCCAAGTTTTCCGGCATTAGCCTGCTGGACGCCTATGTGTACGGATCATTTGATGTGGCTGAAATGCCGCTGGATGTACGCTTGGGTCGCCAGGTGGTGAGCTGGGGGGAAAGCACCTTCATTCAAGGGGGCATGAACTCTTCTAACCCGTTTGATGTGAGTGCCCTGCGCCGTCCCGGTGCCACTTTAAAAGAAGGCATTTTACCGGTGGGCATGGCGTATTTTAATCTGGGCGCCACTGAGAACTTAAGCATTGAGGCCTTTTACCAGTATGAATGGGCCAAGACCGAAATTGACGGCTGCGGCACTTTGTTTGGCGCCGACTTTGCTGCATCAGGTTGTAATTATGTGACCATCGCCATCGACGATGCCTCTGCCCTAGCAGCCGGTTATGCGGCCGAGCGTCAAGCAGATGTGGAAGCCCAAGACGGTAACCAGTTTGGTTTGTCGGCTCGTTATTTTGCAGAACAACTTAACAACACCGAGTTTGGTGTATACGTGATGAACATTCATTCCCGTGTGCCCATGGTGAACGGCGTTCGTAACAGCATGCCAGGCGTTACCATTGGCAATAGCGCTTCTGGCATTGCAGGGACAACTACCAATGCGGTACTTGGTGCTCCTGATGCCAACGGCGATCAATATGGCCAGCCTTTTATTCCGTCATCAACCCCCACTGTAGGTGCAACATTGTCGCAGTTAAACCCTGCCTACTTCATTGAATTTCCCGAAGACTTGCAGTTTTACGGTTTAAGTTTCGCCACCAACGCAGGCGGCATTGCCCTGTCCGGTGAGGTTTCTTACAAGCCCGATACACCCATCCAGATCAACGGAAATCACGTGCTGGCCGGTGTATTAACCGAAAACACTGCCGCCACACCTTTTGCCCAACGCGTTATCGATACCGCTGCCGGTGGCGATGTTCAGGGTTACGATTTGTTTGACGTGACACAAGTTCAGTTTACCGCTCTGCAATTTTTTGATCGGATACTGGGTGCGTCACGGGTCACTGTGATTGGTGAAGTGGGCATGACTCTTGTTGATGGCATTGAAGATTCAGAATTTGTCTATGGCCGTGACACTTTGTTTGGTTTGGGTGTGGCCAGCGATGGCGGTTATGTAACCGACAGCGCTTGGGGTTACCGCGCTCTGGCTGCCCTTGATTATTCCGATGTATTTGCCGGGGTAAATCTTAAACCTACGGTTTCGTTTTCCCACGATGTGGAGGGTTACTCTCCCGCTCCTGGCCAACAATTTAATGAAGGTCGCCAGTCTCTAGGGCTAGCGGTGGAAGCCTCTTACCAACAAATGTACAGCGCTAGTTTGGCTTACAAGATGTTTGATGGCGGTGATTACAATGCAAGCGCCGACAAGGATTTTGTTTCTTTAAGCCTTGGCATCACGTACTAGACCAAAATAAAAATAATCTGAAGTGGAAATATAAATGAACATAATGATGAAAAAAACCTTCGCCACCGCGGGCTTATTAAGCTTGTCGTTATTGGCGGCCACGGCGCACGCAAAAGTATCCAACTCCCAGGCGGCGCAACTGGGTAAAACCCTAACCCCCATGGGTGCAGAAATGGCCGGCAACGCCGCCGGCACCATTCCGGCTTGGACCGGCGGTCAAAATAGCGACAATACCACCAAGAGTGCCGACAGTGGGCGCCCCAGTGATATTTTCAAAAGTGATCAACCCTTGTTTGAAATCACCAATAAAAACCTGGCGAAATACAAAAACAACTTGAGTGCCGGCCAGCTGGCCATGTTTAAAAAGTTTCCAGATTACAAAATGCCCATTTATAAAACCCAACGCAGTGGCGCTTACCCAAGCGACTTGTATCCGGTGATTAAAAAGAACGCCACCACGGCAACCTTGATTCAAAACGGTGACGGCTTAGTAGATTTTGATGTGGCCATTCCTTTCCCTATTCCACAAAGTGGTGTTGAGGTAATTTGGAACCACATAACCCGTTACCGTGGTGGCTCGGCCATTCGTACCGGTACCGTAATGCCAGTACAAAACGACGGATCATTTATCACGGTGAAAATGTCGGACCAATTGGTATGGCCTGAATACCTAAGCGGTGGACGCGATGCTAAAAAAGATAACAACGTATTGTTTTATTACCTGCAACAAATTACCGCCCCGGCTCGTTTAACCGGCACCTCGTTGTTGGTACATGAAACCATCGATCAAGTAAAAGAAGCCCGCCGTGCTTGGGTGTATAACTCCGGCCAGCGTCGTGTTCGTCGTGCGCCTAACGTGGCATATGATGGACCGGGCGCTGGTACCGATGGCCTAAGAACGTCAGACAACTATGATATGTTCAACGGCGCACCCGATCGCTACAACTGGAAGCTGGTAGGTAAAAAAGAAATTTACATTCCTTATAACTCTTACAAGTTACTGGATACCAATGCCAAGTATTCCACCCTGGTACAAGCGGGTCATTTAAACCCTGATTACCTAAGATACGAACTGCACCGCGTGTGGGAAGTACAAGCCACGCTTAAGGAAGGCTCGCGCCACATCTATGCAAAGCGTACCTTCTTCATTGATGAAGATACCTGGAGTGCTGCTGTCATTGATCAATACGATGCCCGTGGTGAACTTTGGAAATTATCAGAAGGCCATGGCGTGCAATTTTATGATGTGAATACACCCTGGATGGCTGCAGAAACCTTGCACGATTTAAACTCCGGCCGTTACCTGGTATCGGGTTTAAGCAACGAAGAACCTAGATTTATGGTGTGGGGTGGCAAGGCTTCCCGCCGTGAGTTTACTTCGGCTGCACTGCGCAGAATGGGCCGATAAACACTTAACCCGTTTTCAAATGTTTAGGGCTGGACCGTCATGGTTCGGCCCTTTTTTATAGTTTTTTATTTTTAATTCCAGCCAATTAATATCGAAACAATAGTATTCAGATAAGCCAATGCATAACTCTAGGTACGAGGCTGCTTGCAGGCGACTAACTTTAACTGGAGCGATGCTGTAGGCTAACGATTGTCGCCTGCAAGCAGCCTCGTACAGAGAATTGCGCTAACTCAACGCCGAAACATGGGTGGGGGGGTGGACAGAAAATCAAGAGAGTAAAAAACCGGGGCAACCAAAGCTGCCCCAGAAAGGGTTCACGCTTAGCGCTTACCGGAGCGACGCAGGGCGGATGCGGTGAAACTTTTACGCTTTACCTGCATACCAAATTTGAAAGGATCGGTTTCTTCGTTGTTTAGGTCCACCATGTAACGACCTGAAAACAAATCATAGTTAGTGGTAGACACATACCAGGGCGTGTTGGCATTTACGAATTGTAGGGCATGACCTTCCGAGGCGCGCCATAGTTGGCCACGGTTATCGTAATTATCGCTAATGGCAATTTGCCAGCTGTCTTCATCTACGTAAAAAACACGCTTGCCATACACATGGCGTTGGTCTTCTTTTAGGGTGGCTTCTACTTTCCATACGCGATGCAACTCGTAGCGAGTGTAATCTTGATTGATGTGACCCGGCTGTACTATGTCACTGTACTTAACTTTTGGATCGGCTAGCTTGTAAGAGTTGTAAGGAATGTACACTTCCTTTTTACCCAATAATTTCCAGCTGTATTTATTGGGTGCGCCGTTATACATGTCTACTTGATCCGAGGTGCGTAAACCTTCACTGGCTTGTCCCGGAGCATCATAGGCCACCTGAGGGGCTCTGCGCACTCGACGTTGTCCTGCATTATATACCCAGGCCATGCGAGGCTGATTCACCTGGTCTATGGTTTCGTGAACCAATAAAACATTACCGGTTAAACGGGCCGGTGACTTAATGGCCGAAGTGAAATAAAACAAAACGTTATGGTCTTTTTTGGTATTAATGCCGCCTTTTAAATATTGCGGCG
>Ga0105353_1001044_pt1 | contig 14391 bp, 12 predicted proteins | sample EN1Hudsemesocosm_2_FD_83657 | JGI IMG/M metagenome (GOLD analysis project Ga0105353, IMG submission 83657) | Methane-oxidizing microbial communities from mesocosms in the Hudson Canyon - EN10B Hudson Canyon | ecosystem: Environmental > Aquatic > Marine > Cold seeps | place: Hudson Canyon...
AAGGTATCGTTTGAAACACGCACATCATACTCCGCGCTATCAGCTAAACTTAAGTTTGAAAGCGAAAGGTAAGCTTGCGTGGCACCCACAATATCGACACCATTTTTACGCCATTGATACGTAATAGCTGAAACACTTTCTGCACTGACATTTAAAGTCAAACTATCCTCAACAAACACTGACTGAGACTGGGGATGAAAGGAAATATCAAGTAAATCTTCAGGTGAGGGTTCAAGGACGGGTGCTGCCGCAACCAACAAAGATGCCTCTGTATTTTTGCTCACATCATTTGTCATCAAAGATACACGGTATAAGCCTTGATCAAGCAGAGTAGTACTTGCGATTGAAAAACTATCACTGGTGGCGCCTGAAATGACTTGATCATCAAAATACCACTGATAAGCAATCACCTGGCCATCGGTACTACTTGCTGACACCGAGAAGTTTACCGCAGTGCCTTCTGAGATATCTTGAGAAACCGGATGTGCCGCTATCGTGATATCCGAAACCGGTGTGGTGGTTTTAGTTTTACCGCCGCCTTTCCCCCCTTTTGTAGAACCGCCACCGGAACCACCTGTTGAGGTATCATCCTTCCACGCGGGTTTTGCTGATGCCATTGAGCCATTTAACGCTAGCGCCATAAACATCACAAACAGGAAAGACAACTTTAGATTTGAATTCGAAAGACTACGTAGCGACAACATTTAAACTACCTCACATAAAACAATGTGAGACTATTAAATGTGAAATATCGTTAAAGCGCTAAAATAAAGTCGCCATTTTACAGCAAAAACCGTCAATTTTTCGACCATTCTGACATATTGCGAACCAAGTCAATTAGCTAATGAGACTTCCCCACTATTCCCTCTGCGACTTTTTGTCACTGTTACATCCTTTGATTGGTAAGTAAAACTCATTTTTTACCTTTTACCTTTTACCTTTTCCGACACAAGCTAGCTGAGAATAATCGTGGATATCGAGCCCGAGATCGTTCAGGCGCAAAACTGGCCATTTATGGGCAGGGTTTTGGTACTACAGTCTGATTTATGTTCTTTCATTTGGTGTCGCCTAAAGCAGCGTTATTATGCTTGATCCCCTCATTGATTTGGCCTTACTCGCCTGTGCGGAAAAAACTAAATGGGCAATTAAATATGACAGCACAGCTCTTTTTATATACCTGAGGGGTATTTGTTTACTTTGCTTTCCCGCTGCGCATGACTGCTGAGTTATTGTTCAGGTGAGCTGGGAACCTCGTATCAATGATTCACTCAATAAAAATAAATAGTGGAGAATATGTTATGAATTTACAAAATACCTCATCGTTTTTCAAAAAGTTATTTCTAATTGTCGCGACAGCTGCCTTTGCCCTGTCATTTTCTATATCTACTCAGGCCGCTAAAGGTGGTAATGGCGGGGGCGGCAGTGGTGGTGGAGGCGGGCCTAAATCCACCACACCAAACAACATTGCCGCCGCTGGCGATAGCATTACCATGGCATTTGCTGCTGACTGCACAGGCAATGTATGGCTTTGGGATCTGACGTGTTTACTCGGCGGAGACCAACCTGAGCATTCATGGTTTGATGGCTGGTCTTCTGCGGTTGATAGTGTGCATGACCGCTATAAGTCATTAGATCGAAAAATAAGCGCTAACAAAGATGCAGCCATGTCAGGTGCCGAAATGCGTGGTGCTGGCGATCAAGGTGCTTCGCCAAATTTCGCGGCACAAGCAGCTGACATAGTGACGCAATCTCCCTTGCCTGATCATGTAGAGGTTTTGTTAGGTGGCAACGATATCTGTAATCGGGATTGTGTCGATCCGTCAAACTGCTCAGACCCACTTTTCACCAATACCCAATGGCGTGAAGCGGTTCAAGCAGGCTTGGATACTTTAATGAATGGCCTGCCAACAGGTTCAACGGTACAACTAAATGGCATGCCCAGGGTACATGATTTGCGCCAGGCTGGTTTGCAAAAGCAATCTGGAAACTCAAATGTTAACTGTGAATCGGTTTGGTCAACTTATGATATCTGCCGTATCGTCACCAATGGTGGTAATTTGAATGGTGAATCTGCGACTGTACGTCATGCCGCTATTGCAGCGACGCAACAAGCATATAATGAAATTCTAGCGGAAGAAGCGACCGCCTATAACAGCAATGTTAATGGTAAGAATCCAAGAGGCATTGAAGTAGTCTCTGAATATGTAGATGAAAATACGCCATCTGGCGGTACATTTCAGTTTAACGGCAGCAACATCGATGGCGGTGATTGTTTCCATCCAAATGTCGCGACTCAATCTTTAATTGCTGATTATGCATGGTCAGGTAATACAGATAAGTAACCCGCACAGCGAATTCAGATACGGGTGTTCCCAGCACCTTTATACAGAATAACTTATTTCAAGTGACTTAGGACAGAGAGCGCAAATAAAAAATAACAATTGGAGAACGACTATCAATTAGCTTTAACCTGAGATCGGTTATACTAGAGCTCAACTATATTTATTGCTGACTCAGGTTCATTGATGAAACGTCCTTTCATACAGACTCTTCTGCTCTTAAGCCTCATTTTGCCGCTTGAGCTGTTCGCAAAAGAGAAAATACTCTGGGTGAAGTGGAAGCTGACGCCGGAGTACATGGAAACTGGCAAGTTTGAAGGGCAAGGCTTTCTAGATAAATTTCTAGAACATACCATGGCTTTAATGCCTGAATACGAACATGAATCTCAATTCCAAACCCTGAATCGTATCAACTTATCCTGGGCGCAAGGCAATGTCTGTTCATTACATTTATGGTTGGGCTATTGGCCCGATAAAATCATTTACTCCAAACCCTATGCCTTTACGCCACGCTTTGGAATCATTACCCGAAACGATTCAGAACTAGCGAATGAACTGGGCGATAAACAATCGGTATCACTTGAATACCTGCTCAACAGAACAGACTATAAGATGGGAATTTTACCGCTCTATTATGAAGGTACCCGTAATGCCAGATACCCTCTCTTAGCACCTTTCATTTCACCGCATTTAAATTCAAATAAAGTCTTTGAGTTTGACAATGGCAGAAATGAGATGACGATAAAAATTATCGATAAAAGGCGCGTTGACTACATCATCAGGCAGCAAGTCACACACTTCAGTGAGCTACGTATTGATGGCCGCCCAGACAATTATAAATTTTATTCTCTGGATGAGGGGAAACGTCATAAATTAGTGGCAGGCGCCTGTTCAAATAGCGAGTTAGGAAAGTCAGTAATTAAACAATTTAATACCCTGATAAACGATGACTTTCACAAAAAATATTTAGGCTTCAGACAAGAATGGGATAAAAATAATCTAAGCTTCGAAAAAACCTTCAATGATTATTTTTTCAAAGGCATCGCTAACCCTATCATAACTGAGTGAGGTGAAAAAGTTCAGAAAGGCGCTACTAACAGCCCTTAAATACCGCCTCTCTTCGCTCTACAAATGACTGAATACCTTCTTTGAAATCTTCACTCGCCATAATCGGTTCAAGCTCGTTAAATAGCAGGTTAATCGCCGCGTTTTCACCTTGGTCTCTGGCGATTTGAGATGAACGTAAACTGCCCTTCACTGCTAATGGTGCCGCTTTAGCAATTCGCTCAGCAATAGCCATCGCCACACTGAACTGTTCCCCGGTATCACATAACTCTTGCACCATGCCCATACGATAAGCATCTTCGGCCGACCACTCGTCACCCGTCATCAAGTAGCGCTGAGCATTCGCCCAACCGAGCTCTCGTTGCAAGCGAATTGTCGCGCCACCACAGGCATATAGACCGCGCTGAACTTCCAATTGAGCAAAGCGGGTATTCTTAGCCGCCACCCGAATATCGGTATTCAACATCATCTCGACTCCACAGGTATAACAAAACCCCTGCATAGCCATCACAATGGGTTTTGAAAGCTTTGGCCCTGACAAACCAAAAGGGTCAATAGCGCCTTCGGGTAAAGGTGGCAGTGCCCCCGCAGATAAGGTGGCAGACCAATCCGTTAATTCCAGCCCTGCTGTAAAATGCTCGCCTTCGCCATAAAACACCCCCACCCGAAGCTCATCATCACGATGCAGCAAGCCGTAAGCATTGGCGATGTCATGATACATGTCGACCGTCAGTGCATTATACTTTTCAGGCCGGTTCATCATAATTTTCAGGATAGGGCCAGCTGTTTCGACTCGAATAAAACTCATTATTCTCACTCACATAAAATTTGAATTGACGTGTATTTTTAATACTTATGCTTAGTTCTTTAATACCGACGATTAGTTCTTTAATACCGATGATTAGTTCTTTAATACCGATGATTAGTTCTTTAATACCGATGATTAGTTCTTTAATACCAATGCTTCGGTCTTCAATACCTAGCCTTCGCTCTTTAATGGCTTAGTTTTTTAGAACCAGGCATCTTGCATAGCAAAACAGGTATCATCACGGCCTAAGAGCAAGTTCGCATCATGCTGAATCTGAGGCAGCTCCCACTGAAAGAAATATTGCGCTGCCTGAATCTTACCTTCATAAAAAGATTTATCATCCCCTGCACATGACACTTTAGACAAGCCCTCGTCAGCCGCTAAAGCCTGGCGTAACCAAAGCCAAGCTACGACCACTTTACCGACCAAACTTAAATAGCAACTGGCATTGGCAAGGGTTTCATTTACCCCTTCTTGTTGTAAATCTCCTGCTAACTGCAATGTCACTTTTTGAATGAGCAATAGAGCATCATTCAAACTCTTAGCCCAGGCTCTATATCGCTCACTGCCTTCTTCGCCACGGCGAATGTCGTGTAACATGCGCTTACTTAAAAGTTGCAAACCCAAACTATTATTCTGCCATACCTTGCGACCTAACAAATCCAAGGCCTGAATACCATTGGTACCCTCATGAATTGGGTTCAAACGATTATCACGCCAGTACTGCTCTACCGGGTATTCACGGGTGTAACCTGCTCCCCCTAAAACCTGAATTGCTAAGTCATTGGCTTTTGGGCCATATTCTGAGCACCAGGCTTTAATTACCGGCGTGAGTAAATCCAATAAAGTATGTGCATTTTTTGCTTCACTAACATCTTCATGGGTATTCACATCATCCAGCAATGAAGCACCAAACAAACATAAAGAAAGCGCCCCTTCGACATACGCTTTCTGGGCCAACAACATACGCCGTACATCTGCATGGTGGATGATAGAAATAGGTTCTGAACTAGCGCTCTGAGTGGCGAGTCGACCCTGAATACGCTCACGCGCATAAGCTAAAGAGTATAGATAACCACGATAGCCAATCATCGTCGCACCCATCGCTACGCCGACTCGCGCCTCATTCATCATTTGAAACATATAACGCAAACCTTTATGCGCGTCACCAATCAGATAACCGACACACCCCTCATTCTCACCAAATGACAATACGGTCGACGTGGTACCCCGGTAGCCCATTTTATGAATTAAACCTGCCAGTGCGACGTCGTTTCGCGCTGCAATATTCCCTTGGGAATCCAGTTTAAATTTAGGCACCAAAAACAGCGAAATGCCCTTCACGCCCGCCGGTGCGCCTTCAATTTTAGCCAATACCAAATGCACAATATTATCGGTCATTTCGTGGTCGCCACCCGAAATAAACATCTTGCTACCTTTGATCAGGTATTCCCCCTCTGACGACTTATCTGTCGGCTTGGCTATCGTCCTGATATCAGCCAAAGATGAGCCGGCATTAGGTTCAGTCATGGCCATGGTGCCGCTGAAACGGCCTGTCATCAGCGCGCCGAGAAACTGGTTCTTCAGGGTTTCGCTCGCGAAGGTTTTAATCAGGTTCGCAGCCGCCGTGGTCAAAAAAGGGTAACCAGACGTCGAAGGATTCGCGCTGGTAAAGTAACCCATACACATCGACATGATTACTTCAGGAAGCTGCATACCACCTTGTTCATAATTTTCTCGGCCTGCGATAAAACCCGCTTCTGCCAAGGCATCAAATGCAATTTTCACCTCATCAATGATAGTCACTTTTTCACCGTCAAAGGTCGGCTCATGGCTATCTAACTTAGCATTGTGTGGTGCAAACAAGTCTTCAGCAATTTGCCTGGCGGTGTCTATCGCAGCATTAAAAGTCTCTTCATTATGTTCAGAAAAGCGAGGCCGCCCACTGAGCTTGGCACTATTTAATACCTCAAAAAGCTGAAACTGTACGTCACGACGATTCAACAACTCACTAGACATAATAAAACTCCACATAAAAATAATGTTGAAATAGAGCTCAGGGTAAATGTACATCATTAGGCCTAAGCTTTTTATGATGATCACTTTCTCATAATCTAAGATGATCTTTAATTGTCTCATATGACATAATGTGTGCGATTTACGCCACCCTATCTTTACAGGTAATTTAAGACTTAGGTAAATACTGATGCGACATGTGACCATATTTGGCTTTGACTTTGCCTTCGCCTCTGCCATTACCGGTATTGCCGACCTACTCGGCGCAGTCGGCGTGACCTGGAATTACATACATGGCCATAGTTTAGAAAAAGAGTTCATGGTGAATATTGCCACGCTTGACGGTTCAGCGGTAAAGTGCGCAAATGGTTTGGAAATAAAAGCCCACAAGTCTCTCTCTGAGGTAGAGCACACCGACTTACTGATCATTCCTACCATCGCAGGCGACATCCAGCAAACACTTAAATTAAATCAAGCGGCCTTACCCTGGATCAGAAAGCACCATCAACAAGGCGCTGATATTGCGAGTAATTGTACTGGCGCATTTCTACTCGCAGAGTCCGGTTTATTGGATCATAAAAAAGCCACCACGCACTGGGGCTTTGTTGATGAATTCACCCGGCGTTATCCCGCCGTGGATTTACAGCCAGAGCAGCTCATTACTTCTGATGGCTCAATTTTTTGCTCTGGAGGGGGCATGGCCTGGTTTGATATGGCCTTGTTTTTAATTGAGCGCTATTGTGGTTTTGACGTCGCCATGGCTAGTTCAAAGTCGCATGTCATCGATATGGGTCGTGGTCATCAAGCCGCCTACAGCAGCATTCCCGGTAAACGCTATCACCAGGATGCAGCCATTCTGAAACTTCAGGACTGGCTTGATATACATTATCAAGAGAACATTAATATTGATCGTTTGGCACAAAAAGTGTCAATGACAGAGCGCACCTTGAAAAGGCGCTTCAAGAAAGCAACGGGAGACAGCCCTATCCACTATTTACAAGGCCTCAGAATAGACGCGGCTAAGAAAATACTCGAAGGCAGCCGCAACAGTATTGAATCGATCACCCATCAAGTAGGTTATGGCGATGTGTCATCCTTCATTCGTTTATTCAAAAAACATACTCAACTTTCACCCAATGCCTACAGGGCCAGGTTTGCACGTCGATACATTTAATTTCTTAAAGCGCGGTCACTTTATCCAAAATCGTCTATCACTCACAAAATATTAGACTAAACTTAGTCTGTATTTAAAGGGCACAAATTAAATTGGCCCCGCATAGTAAGAGAGATAGTTTATGGATGACATTTCTAGGTCAAAGATTCTTATTTGTGATGACTCCGTGACCAATGTATTGCTACTTAAAGCCTTACTCGAATCGGAGGGGTATAGCTCCGTCAACTCACTCACTGACCCGACTCAGGTACTACCGACACTTGAGGAAAGCGACTATGACTTACTTTTATTAGATATCGAAATGCCGCTCATGGATGGCTTTGAAGTCATGAAACAAATTGAGAACTCTGCTTCAATCAAAAAAATGTTCCCTATACTTGTCATCACTGGTTCTCAAAAAAAAGAAGTACGTAACCGTGCACTCGCCTTAGGTGCTCAGGACTTCATAAATAAACCCATTGATCAGGTTGAAACCGTTCTGCGGGTTCAAAACATATTAAAAGTCTACTCAGCGTATAGAGTACAGGAGAATACTGTAGAGCAGCTTGAAAAATTGGTACAAGCGCGTACGCAGGAGCTTTCAGAAGCCAATACCTTCCTGATTGAGCGTTTGGCCATGGCGGCAGAGTTACGCGACAAGGAGACTGGTAAGCATGTACTCCGAGTTGGACAATATGCTCGCCTACTCGCTGAAGCCAGTGGCTTGACGTCTGAGTTATGCTTTTTAATTGAAAAAGCCTCGCCACTTCATGACGTTGGCAAAATAGGTATTCCTGACGCGATTCTATTAAAGCCCGGCCCGCTCGATAAAGAAGAACGGAAAACAATGAATAGCCATGCTGAAATGGGCGCTAAGCTGCTTCGTTCTCACTCTTCAATGCTGGTGAGTATGGCCGCAAGCATCGCGCTCTCCCATCATGAACGCTGGGATGGCACCGGTTATCCTACAGGGTTGATGGGTGAATCCATCCCCATTGAAGGTCGTATAACTGCAATTGCTGACGTATTTGATGCACTCACCACTATTCGTCCCTATAAAGTAGCCTGGGAAGTCGAAAATGCACTTGATTACCTTAGGGATAATTCAGGCACGCATTTTGACCCAACTCTAGTGCGCTTATTTGAAGAAAATATGGATAAGGTTCTGGAAATCAAACGCAACTATGTTGATGAAGAAAACAACTTGCTTGAGTTCAAGCAGCATTATTCCTCGAAGAAGCTCATACAGCCCAGCGTTAAATCAGCTACAGAAAATACAGACTTAGAAAGCTCCTCAACGGAGGTCTCAAGGTGATTTGGCTGCTAGGTCTGAATTGATACAGTTTGGTTGATACGATTTAATTATTGCTTCAGAGCAATCCGATTCCGGCTAGACTCTTTAACACGGTATAAGACATCATCAGCCGATTTAATCAGCTCACTCGCTGAGACCTGTTTATCCAGCTCGGCAATACCACCACTCACGGTGACATAAGCTTCAACATCAGAATGCGCATGCGGGTAAGCAAGTTCCTTAAAAGCATCTACTATTCGCAGCCCTACTCTTTCTGCTTGAGCTGCTGTGGTATTCGGCAAGATCACGGAAAATTCTTCTCCGCCATAACGTGCCACAATATCATCAGGCCGACACATCGCTTCCTTCAAGGTTTTACTCACTACTTTCAAACAATCATCGCCCGCCTGATGCCCATAATTATCATTGAAAGGTTTGAATTTATCGACATCGACCATGATTAAACTTAGAGGGGATTTGTCTTTACGCGCACGTTTCATTTCAAGTTCAATGGCATTATCAAAACCGCGACGATTCACCAGCCCGGTTAATTGGTCCTGATGAGCGAGAATTTCCATCTTGATTTTGGTGCCGTGCAATTCATCCTGTATTGCCGCGATTCTTTCCATCGCATGAACCATCGCCTCAAGCACTTCGGGCACAATAGGTTTGAAAAGATAAATGTCACCGCCCGATTTAATCCCTTCAGTGAAAAATTTAGGGTCGGTTTTAGCGCTGACAAAAATAATCGGGAACCAGGTATCGTTATTCTCACGAATTTTTTTGGTCGTTTCAAAGCCATTAATGCCCGGCATTTCAACATCCATCAGGATCAGATCAACTTTTTCCTGCTTACAAATATCGATCGCTTCCTGCCCGCAAGTAGCCTCAACGACATCATGCCCAAGAGAAGCGACCACCGAAATGGAAACCATACGCATGGAACGTTGATCATCTACTACCAAAACTTTCATTTTGCACCGTCGATTAAAATAACTTCCAATAAGTATAATCCAAACAAACGAAACTGCTGAATATTGTCACCAGGCAGAAAAAATAAACGAGAACTCTCAGAAGGAACTAAAGTAGAACAAAACAAGAACTGATGCCGGCCTAATGAATAACGGTATTAGCTAGTTAACCTATGACTGTATAAAACAAAAAACTATAAGGGTGCCAGGAAGGCGTTGACTTCAGTAAAAACTTGCTCGGCAACGGCGCCTCTTACAATGCCATGTAAGTGAAAGTCTATTTCCTGATATTTTGCATTGTCTGGATTAAGTGCCTTAAAAATATCCCGACTACTACTCACATCGACTTTTGGGTCTTTATCAGCATGTATCACCAAGGTGGGTATTTTAATATCAGACAAGCCCGAACGCACTTGTCTCATCAAGGCTTTTATTTCAACAATACTGCTAACCGGACAACGTAAATAGTTGATATGAGGATTATCAGCATGATTGGTCACAAATTCTTTTCGATATAATTTTGTGCTTAACAAGGGGTTATCAACAAAGCGCAGTAACTTATTCCAATAATTAACAGGGCCAGCAAAATTCGCTGAGAATTTCTTGAATTTCAAGGGTGCACTAATACTCACTAGGGCAGCAAAATCATCTGGTTTGTTAATTACTTGATGCAAGGCCACCGCGGCCCCTGTCGAGAAGCCCGCAATCACAATACTGTCACAGCAGTTCTTAAGGATGTTATGACCACGATTGACCGACTCAACCCATTCACTCATACAGCGTGCCGATAAATCATCAGCAGAAGTACCATGACCGGCCATTCTAGGCGCATAGACCGTATAGCCTTGAGCATACAAAAAATCAGCCCACTCCCTGACCTCTTCAGGGGCAGCCATCAAGCCGTGAATAAGCAATACACCTAGCCTGGATTCAGGGCGATGCAGTAAGTAGGGTTCACCAATATTTTTAGCTTTGGTTTCACCTTCAAGATAATGCCTTTGATAGTCATCGTTGAAAAGCTCCAACTCCTTTGTCAGCAAATACATACAATTAGGACTTAAACTCATTTTATACCGCTGCTGTCGCTGAAAAAGCACTGTAGATCAGCGCATAATGACAAACACCACCAATCAAAACCATCACATGAAATAGCTCATGAAAGCTGAAAATACCGGGTAACATCAAAGGTCGTTTAATCGCGTAAAAAACAGCGCCCAAGGTAAATGCCCCCCCTCCCGAAAACAGTAAGATCGCTTGTTCTGTAGTCATCGCATCAAGAATTTGCTGGATCGGAAAAACCAGCATCCAGCCCATCAACAGAAAAATAATAGCGTAAATCATCCGCGGCGCACGGGGGAAAAATAATTGGGAACATAAACCAAATGCCACTAGAGCCCATTGAATAGAGATCATCGGCAAGCGCCAATTATCATCTAAAAAGAAGTAACAAACCGGGGTATATGAACCCGCAATCATAAAGAAGATAGCCAAACGATCCATCTTGCGCCAAAACGACAACTCATTCTCCTGCTTCTTGAAAGCGTGATATAAAGAGCTGGCCGAGAACAAGAAGGTAATCGATAAACCGTACACCAAGGCAGTGACGATCATTGAAGCCGAACCCGACGCAGCGGTGATCAGAAATATTGTCCCAATGATGGCCGCAATAGCACCAGCCAGATGAGAGTAGAAATTAAAAGCTTCTTGAGTTTTGACCATGTTTTTTACCACGTCTTTTTTAATGCGTTCATCAATATGTTTTCAAGGTGATCATCACTTATAATCGCTTGATTAACATTTGTACGCTGAGATTTGACTCAAGTTTAATCACCCTACCTAAATAAAAATAGCGATAACCCAGCTTTTACAAAAGTTTTACATAAGACATATATCAACGCTGAAGGAGTGATAAACTAATAACATGAACCGATTCAAACTCATGCCCAACTCCATTTTCCTATTCATCTTTTCGCTGGTAACGCTGGTTACTTCGTTTGTACTTTATATATATTGGTATATAGAAATAAGCAGCGGTCTTGATGAGCTCGTGACGAAGTTTCATATCGACCCGCAACAAGTCACCGAATCTCAAACCGCACTAGTCATTGTCGTGCTCACTTTACTGGTCAGTTTAATCGTCACGGGTCTATCGATGAGTTTTGTATACACCCAAAAAATGCAACAACTCTACCGTTTACAAAACAACTTCATTAACAACTTCACCCACGAACTAAAAACGCCCGTAACCTCCTTACAACTCTATCTGGAGACGTTTTTAAAGCACGATTTAAGCAAAGAGAACCAAGACAAATATGTTCGTTACATGCTTCGCGACGTACACAGACTCTCCGACAATATCAGTAATATTCTTGACTTGGGCAGAATAGAAAGCCAAAACTTTAAAGACGAGTTTATCGAACTTGATATCGTCACCTTTATCAGCGATTTCTATGAACATAACGCCCACCTGTTTAACCGCCTTGACGTCAGTATTAAAACGCCAACAGAGACACCTGTAAATCTCGCCATCAGCCAGCGTTTATTCGAGATGTTACTCATTAACCTTGCCACCAATGCCCTAAAATATAATGAATCAGCACAACCTCAACTCACCATTTGCATCACGCAACAGCAACAAAACCTACAATTGAGTTTTCTGGATAACGGCATAGGCATCGAACGTTCGCAGCGTAGGAAAGTGTTCAAAAAATTCTATCAGGTAGGTCACTCCAACGTCCGCTCAGCCCAAGGCAGTGGTTTAGGGTTATACCTCGTACAAAACATTGTTAAAGCACACCATGGAAAAATAAAACTCAGCCCTAACCATAAATACAAAGGCAGCGAATTTATCATCAAATTACCGCTATCCAGCAAACGATCCATGGCCAAAACCGCCCGAAAAATGATGGGGCTTAAATAATAAAATGAACACGTTAGCAACAATATCAAAGAAAATACTAGTGGTTGAGGATGAACGTCATATTGCCGAAGGCATCAGCCTTAACCTGGAACTACAGGGTTACACGGTTGAAATTGCAGAGACCGGTACAGCGGGTTTAATCGCCTGGAAACAATGGCAACCGGATTTGATCGTATTAGACATTATGCTGCCCGGTGTAGACGGCATTTCGGTACTTAAGAGTATTCGCCTAGAAGATGACCGTTTGCCTATTCTGATTCTATCGGCCAAAAGTACCGCAGAAGATAGAATCCAAGGCCTGAGTTACGGCGTCGACGATTACCTGTCAAAACCCTTCAATTTGGATGAATTTCTACTACGTATAGAACGCTTGATCAAACGTGACAGCTGGTTAGATAAAACATCCGACACCGATACCCCCATTAACACCATTATCCCAATGGAGCACTACAGCTTCGGCAACAATCAGATAGATTTTGTGCGCTCCGTCGCCCTATGCAAAGGCGAAGAAATCGCCTTAACCGAACAAGAGCTTAGACTATTACGACTGCTGATCGCCAACAAAGGCAAAGCCCTTTCAAGAGGCGAAATACTTGAAATAGCCTGGGGTTTTTCAAAAGACCTCTCCACCCGCACCGTCGACAATTTCATGGTGCGCTTTCGCAAATATTTTGAAGACGACCCCAAACGCCCAATTTACTTCAAAAGCCGTCGTTCAGTGGGATATGTGTTTGATCACGAGTGAGTTTGTAATAATACGAATAACCAACTCGCCTTAGAGGGTGCGCCGTGTGCACGGCGCACAGTTAAAATCAAATCACCCGCCGCAAGGGCGCGCCACAACACCATACTTCGTGCCTCCCCGCTAAGCGCTCCAACATCCCATCGACAATTAGTTTATGAACTTCTGCGCCACTCACTTCATTAATCTGGCGAATAGCTGAGGGACTAGTGATGTTGATTTCGGTGATATAGCCACCGATAAAATCCAAACCGACCAGAAAGATCCCCTGTTCCAATAAAAACGGTTTGATCGTTTCAATAATATGCCGCTCACGAATGCTTAAGTCACTCGCTTCACAACGTGCGCCCTGATGAATATTCGCCAAGAAGTTCCCCTTCTGTGGTAAACGGTTTACCACACCCACCGGTTCACCATTGACCAGGTATACCCGTTTATCGCCTTCTGAAACCTCGGGTAGAAACCGTTGCGCTTGAAGCACCTGCGGCTGCCCAAAAGCATTCAACAAGCTGGCTGATAATACCTGTTCAAGATCACTCTGCTGAGCACTTAACTTCACCACCCCTCGGCCAGAACAATCATCCAAAGGCTTCACCACAATATCGCCATGCTCTGCAATAAAGGCCAATATCTGCTGCTTACTTTGCGTTACCAAAGTAGCCGGTACAAACCCCGGCCAACGTAAAGGCAGCATTTTTTCGTTGAAGTTGCGCAATGCCTTAACAGGGTTAAACTGCACAACAGACTCATCGAGAAAATCGAAAATATAGGTAAGGTGTAAATAGTTCTGATCAAAAGGTGGGTCTATACGCGTTAATACTGCGTCAAAATCATTCAGTGAAGCCTGCTCGCTTGGCTCCTTTTCGAAAGGGTTAATCGCACGTACTTCAGCAACCAGTCCCATCGGAATATGGTGCTGCAAAAAAATATCCTCTTGCCCCAACCAGAAGACGCGGTGCCCTCTCGCTAACAATTCATCCATCAGTAACAAAGACGTTTCCGTCTCTAAATTTAATGTCTCATATGGGTCCATCACAAATACAAATTTCATCTTTACACTCCTCACTCTTATGCGCATCGACA
>Ga0105353_1001050_pt1 | contig 14331 bp, 18 predicted proteins | sample EN1Hudsemesocosm_2_FD_83657 | JGI IMG/M metagenome (GOLD analysis project Ga0105353, IMG submission 83657) | Methane-oxidizing microbial communities from mesocosms in the Hudson Canyon - EN10B Hudson Canyon | ecosystem: Environmental > Aquatic > Marine > Cold seeps | place: Hudson Canyon...
ACGGTGCGGAACTGTCACCAGAACACAACGAACGTTCATACTTACGTGATGTAGTGTTGGTGCAACGTTTAGAAGCGTCCATTAAACGTATTAACCCGTGGATCAGTGATGAAAACTTGCGCAAGGTGGTGCGTGAGTTGACCCACCCGAACTTCGCCGGTTTGATGGAATACAATCATTCAATCTACCAAACACTGGTCAACTACATATCGGTTGAACAGGATCGTGGAAAGGGACGTAAAGGGCAAACTGTCAAGATCATCGACTTCGACAATCCTGAAAATAATGAATTCTTATGTACCAACCAATTCAAGGTTGAAGGTGTTAACCAGAATATCATTCCCGACATTGTTTGCTTCGTGAATGGTTTGCCCTTGGCGGTGATCGAATGTAAGTCACCGTACATATCCAGCCCCATGCAAGAAGGCGTCAACCAATTACGCCGATACGCCAACCTTCGTCAGCCGCATAACGATGAAGGTGCGGAAAAGCTTTTCTGGTACAACCAATTGATGGTTTCAACGTGCCGAGATCAAGCCAAGGTCGGCACCATAAGCTCAACAGGTCAACATTACGGTGATTGGAAGGATGCCTACCCATTTACTGATGCTGACCTTAGCGGCGTCATCGAAAGCGAGATAGAGTTATCGTCACCCGTTTGCTATGCCGGTGACTTTGCTGAGCCAACACCCGTGACGGCACAAAAGCGATTGTTGGCGGGTATGTTTAGTCGCGACAACTTTTTGGACTTAGTGCAGAACTTCGTCATCTTTGAACCCGTTGACGGCAGGTTGATCAAGAAGGTTGCACGGTATCAACAGTTCCGCGCAGTCAATAAGGTCATACAGCGCCTTAAGACAGGCAAAGATCGTAAAGAGCGAAGCGGTATAGTGTGGCATACACAAGGATCGGGGAAAAGCCTGACCATGGTTATGCTTGCCGTGAAGATGCGTCGAGACTCTGAACTGAAGCAATACAAGCTGGTGTTCATTACCGACCGTACTCAATTGGATGAACAGTTATCTAATACCTTTCGTGATGCCCAAGGTGAAACCGTATATAACGCCGGTTCGGTGGCTGAACTGAAGACCCTGTTGAAGAAAGATTCTTCAGACCTTGTGACCGCCATGGTACAAAAGTTTCAGGATGCTGAGAAAGAAGGTGGCTTTGAAGACCTAAACCCAAGTGACAAGATTATCGTGTTGGCTGATGAAGCCCACCGTACTCAATTCGGTGGTTTAGCAATGACCATTAATTCAGCATTGCCCAATGCACCTAAGATTGGTTTCACGGGTACACCGTTACTGAAAAATCAAAAGATGGATCAAGCCTTTGGTGGTTACGTTGACCAGTACAAAATAAACGAAGCGGTCGATGATGGTGCAACGGTTCGCATACTTTATGAAGGTCGAGAAGTTCAAACCGAAGTTGCCGGTGATTCACTTGATAAACTTTTTGAGGAATACTTCGGAAAATATACCGAAAATGAACAACGTGAGATCAAAAAGAAATATGGTGTTGAAAAGGCTGTACGTGAAGCACCCGCACGTATTCGATGGGTGTGTATCGACCTGTTGAAGCATTACCGTGAGCATATTCAGCCTAACGGGTTCAAAGCAATGATCGTGGTGGGTAGCCGTCACGCAGCAACGATATTTAAGCGAACATTGGATGAACTTCAAGGACCACCATCGGAAGTAATTATCAGTGGCGACCATAATGATGAACAATACATTGCACAATACACAGATAAGGTTCATCAGAAGAAAGTCATATCTGAATTTAAGCAACCGCTAAGTGAAAACCCAACCGCATTCCTGATCGTGAAGGACATGTTATTGACCGGTTTTGATGCGCCGATTGCCCAAGTCATGTACATAGACCGGAAACTTCAAGATCATACGTTGATGCAAGCTATAGCGCGGGTGAATCGAACCTATAAAAATAAAGCATGTGGCTTTGTGGTTGACTACCATGGTCTGTCACAGCACTTAACGGATGCGCTGGATATGTTCACCAGCGATGACGTGGAAGGCACGTTCCAGTCCTTAAAAGATGAAATTCCAAAACTCAAAGCAGCCCATACCCGTGCCATGTCATTCTTTAAGAATGTTAAGGGAAATGATGTTGACGATTATGTGTTGGTGCTGAAGGATGATGACATTCGTGCACAATTTGAAATCGCTTTCAAAAGGTTCGCCAAGCAACTCGATGTGATCCTACCCGATACGGCGGCAAAGCCTTTCATAGCCGATCTGAAGTTATTGGGTAAAGTTCATAATGCCGCACGTAACCGTTACCGTGACGATGGTATGGACATATCTGATGCTGGTGAGAAAGTTAGGCAGTTGGTCGATCAACATATCTTAAGCACCGGTGTAAATCCTAAGATTGCGCCGGTTGACCTGTTAGCGGCTAACTTCAAAGAATCTATCGAAAAGGTTAAGTCACCCGAGTCCAAGGCTTCTGAGATTGAATCCGCTATCAAACACCATATAACGGTGAACTTGGATGAAGACCCCGAATATTATAAATCACTAAGTTTACGACTTCGTGAAATTATCGAGAAGACTGCTGGTAAGTGGGAACAACAGCTCGAAATGTTGCTTGAAATGGTCGACACCATTGATACCGAGCACCAGCAAGCTGCCGATGACCTTGGCTTATCCGAGAATGAGTTTGCCTTCTATAACATCTTAATGGCTGAAGTTGTTGATGCTAAAGGTGATGTGGTGGATGACTCGGTACATGAAGAAATTAAAGAGACCACTCAAGCACTAGTCGCGGTGTTCGATGAAGCTACGAAGATTGTTGATTTCTTCAACAAGCCTGATGAAGTAAAACGTATGAAGAAAGAAATCAAACGTGCGGTGTTGGATTGTTCATTTGGTGATAAAGCGATTGTGGGTATAGTGCAGGATCGATTCATGGACTTGGGTAAGGTGAAGTTTAAATAGTGTCTAACATATTCACGCTTTCATCAGGATTAGCCGAAGAGGATCGTTTTACCGGTTCATTGAATTATGTCATCGATAGTCATCCGCACATTGGTCAGGCTATGTGTGACCACCTGTTGTTATCCGCTGGACTTGAAAAGGCGGCATTTGTTCGTTCGACTGATCACCCTCAAGGCACAATGGAAGATCGTCCTGATTTCTTATTAGAGTGCGAAGGCATCGATATAGTGTGTGAGCACAAGATTAATAGTCCATTGGGTAAGAGGCAATTGGAACGGTATCTAGCATTACAACGTTCTAAACCATTCGTGGTGGCATTAATCAGTAATGGTGTTTGTGATGTACCAAAAGCGGCAACTGATCATGAACGCTACATTTGCCCACTTAACTCTGATATTGCTCACTTTAGCTGGCAGTCACTTTACCCATTGATTCAGGGTGATGGTAATCGATTAATATCTGATTTCTTAGAATATATGCGAAGCTTGAGTATGAAGCCTATTGCTTGTGAATCATGGAAAGATTTATTTGATCGTTCCGATGTTGCAGAAGCGTTTGGTCATCATTGGCAAGAGGTTAAGGGTTACTTTAAAAATGAAGGTGCTACTTGTCGCATTGATCGTAGTAAATTAGCTATTCAGATAGGGCAACCAAATGATTGGCTACACCTAATGTATGTGTTTGTATCACCCAACGCTGAACCAAGGCATGAAGGTATTGATGGTCCGTATCTAGGTGCAAGGTTGTATATCAATAGCACTAAGTTTCCTGATTATGTCTTTAATGGTCTTGGTCAGGAGTTTGAGTACGGCGAGCATCAGGTTTTTACTCGAACACGCGCTGGTGTTGCTGGTTGGAATAAAGATTTGGCGCTTGTTTCAGACTATTACACTAGCCTTGATGAAGTGCTGACGATCAATTCTGACATTCTTAAGCGGAACTTAAAAGAGTTTGCTGTTGCAGTTTATGAACATGCAACCAAAAGAGTACAAGGCGTATGATTATCGAGCCTGAGTACATTGAAGGTAATGGCTTCATTACCGAAGTCATTCGCACTAATCGTATTAAGTCCGCCACTATTAAAGTGGAAGATGGCATCGTGTCGGTCGTTGTTCCAAAGCAATTGACCAGTGACCGTATTGAACGCCTATTGTCTGATAAGCAAGATTGGATCAAGACCAAAATTCGTCATGACCGTGAAGCCTTGCCAGCAACTCAAAAATCATATGTGTCAGGTGAAGCATTCTCGTATCTCGGTCGAAACTATCGGCTCAAAATTAACCATGGTAGTTATGCCCCTGTAAAACTTTTTCACGGTCGATTAGTTACTACGATGCCCGAAGGCTTCAATCATTACATGGTGCGTAATACCTTAGTGCGTTGGTATAAACGCCATGCTGAAATCAAGTTTAATGAAAAGGTGAAACGTTATTCTGAAATAATCGGTGTGAAACCAGCTGGTGTAGCGATTAAAGACTTTAAGGCTCGTTGGGGTAGTTGTTCAGCTGAAGGTAAGATCGAGTTCAACTGGAAAGTCATCATGGCACCTAATCGCGTTGTGGATTACGTTGTGGTCCATGAACTTTCACACCTGAAGCAACACGATCATTCACCTTTGTTTTGGAAGCTAGTTGAGCAAACTCTTCTTGATTATAGGGAGTCTAAGGAATGGTTAAAAATGAATGCTCGAACTTTGGAGTTGTAAACCTATGACACTACCGCCACCAAGCCATAATATTGAGTGGAAAGACTACCAAATAGACATGCCTACTTTTGAGCTGTCACCAGTAGAAAAACCAGACATGTCCCCATTTCTTGTGCATATGACTGGTAAGAGCCAAATCAAAGGAATTCTAGAAACTGGTGAAAATGGCATGGAACTTATTAACTCATGCGTTCCTTCCCAAACTAGAAGTAATTGGTATAGTGAAAACGTAGTGTGTTTCACTGATAGCCCTATTTTGTCGATTGTTTATATAGTAAGTAGTTCTGATTTCAGTCCATTCTCATTAGTATAAATTATTTGATATAGATAGAATGCATATTATAGTAGCAGAGTGCCCACTTTTGGATGTGACGATTTTACTTGTGATTTTATGTAGATGCTTATAAAGCACACGGAACTTAGTATCAGTAACTAATGTTATCGTGATATTTCAATAAAGTGAAAACTACAAATTTTTCGAAGAATAGAATAAAAAAGGTTTACAGTGGAAGTAATATTATTTTTTGGGGCTTTGTGGCTTATTTCCACTGTAATTACGGCAGTGAAGAAGGATAGAAGTAATCCGTCCGACACATCCACAAACACTCCACCCCCTAGGCATACCCCACCCCCTAGAAGTCGTCCGACAAAAAAACAGAGTGACCAAACATTTCGTCCTTCGGCTCGCTCACCTGCAAGTAAAAAAATCAGCTTTAATAGCACTTCATCGTCAGGTGGGGGAAGCAATCCCCTAGCTACAGTTGAGCTAGATGGATTGCATGATGCCTTAACAGGCGCACCGTTGGACAAAGCACTTGGCTTATACCAATGTCAGGCATGTAAAGTCTATTATCATACTGAAAGCCTTCAGATACTGCGTGAAGCCAATGATTCGAAATGTGCCTCATGTCAATCAACCAATATAATTTCGGTTGTTGCAGGTGGTAAAGCGACAGGTGGTAAGGACTACACTCCTAACGTCGTTACTCTTGAGAACTATAAACAATTTGAAGGAACGGTCGTTACCTTTGAAGGTCTTGTGCACAGAGTTAATGAAAGCCGCCGTGGAAATGACTTTGCTGTTATGTTTGAAGCTAAATCATGGGGTAGTGGGTTTAAGCTGGTGTTCTTTAGAGAGGGGGTTCGAAAAGTAGGTGGTAAACCATATATTACCCAACTATCAAGAAAAACGGTTAAAGTTCGTGGACTTTTAGTTAAGCATCCTAAGTTTGGATATCAAATTATTGTTTCTGAAAAATCAATGATATTGGACGTAAAGTAATGAAGTGGAAAGAAATTGATACAAATTATAAAAATCAACTTGAAAGGCTTATAGCTCAAAACCCTTACGAAAGGTTAGACATTGAGTATGGTTCAACCATGCCTGAAGTTAAAAAAGCCTATAGAAAGAAAATGAGTTTGTATCACCCTGACAAGACTGACAACTTTATGTCAGACCATGGTGAAGAAGTTTCCAAGTTACTTAACCAAGCAGTAGAACAAATAAAAGTGGAACTCGGATGATGAATATTGACCGTTACCAACGACACTCACTAATAGATTGGTTTTCTCAAGATGATGTGAAGGCGTCTTCATTTGCTGTAATAGGTTGCGGTGCAGTGGGTAATGAAGTTGCCAAAAATCTTGCTCTTCTTGGCGTAGGAAGGATAGACCTTTTTGACTTTGACACTATTGAAATTCACAACTTAACACGAAGCGTTCTTTTCAGGGAAAGTGATGTTGGGTTAAACAAGGCAGAAGTTGCTGGCAAGCGGATTAAGGAACTTGACCCTAACATTGATATAAACGTCTACTCTGGTGACTTTTGGGACTTATTATCACTTGAACAAGCAAAGTCCTATGATTGCATTTTATGCTGTGTAGACAATTTTGAAGCGCGCATAAAATTAAATCAAATATGCCTTATTACTGGAACTAATCTCATTAATACGGGCATCGATAGTAAGTTCAGTCAAATAGAAATCTTTCCTTTTAAATCAGGTAAATATATTGCTTGCTACGAATGTAATCTTCCAAACAGTGCCTACGAACGAATGCAAAAACGGTATTCTTGTGGTTGGCTAAAGAAAATTTCTTTTATCGAAAAGAAAATTCCAACGACCATTATCACTTCAAGTCTTACTGGTTCACTTGCTGCTGCCAATGCACTTAACTTGATTAAAGATGATTCACAACATAGTGCCAAGCGAATACTGATTGATTCGTTTACCGGAAACTCGACATTAAGCACAATTGAACAAAGCTGCACATGTCCAGCTTGCTCTGTAATGGCTGATCACATTTCTATTGCCAAAGGGTCAGCCAAAATTGAAAGCAACCATTTTTTGGACTTAAATGAAGCGGATAACATAACCACCAGCGACCCTATTTTAGTTTCCTATCGTTGTGTTGAATGTAACCCAAATGAAGAAGATTCGACAAAAGTTTTTCAATGCGCGTCAAAATATGATTCATCTATTACTACTTGTAATACGTGCGAAACAGACAGCGTAGATGTAACAATTAAAGATAGTTTTTCCATTGATGAACTAATAGCTGACTTTGCAGGGATGGAAATACCCGCAAAATTTATTCGCTTTGACAACAAAGATAGAACAACCATTATTGAACTGGAGTAAATGCCAATGTCTGAAGTAAACGTAATTATTAGAACCGCTGATCAAACCCGAAAAGCAGAGGTATCACTTGATATAAGCAATACTGGCGCTGATGTAATTCAAGCTTCTGTAGATAATTGGTCACTACCTACCGATACAGACTACAGTCTAGTAAGTACAAGTTCGGGAAAAACTATTACACCAAATTCTACTTTAGGTAAAAATGAGATAAAAGACGGTGATATTTTAGAAGTCCAACCAGTTCTTGTCGCAGGATAAAAAATGAGTATATCTGCTGAACGTATCAAACAAGACCTTCGAAAAATTGATGAACTTTCTAAGTCTGTAAATGGGCGTATCAAAGTTAAATCTACGTCAGGCAATCCAGTTAGTAAAATTTTATTGGAAATCGACTACCCAACCGCCCCTTCAAAAGATTACCCGAGAAAGGTTCAACAAATAACGGAAGTTAAAATAGAGTTGCTTAGCCGTTATCCATTTCAAGAACCTTCAGCTACTATCACCACCCCGATTTACCACCCAAATGTATACGGCTCTGGTAAAATTTGCCTTGGAAAAAAATGGCTTCCAACCCAAGGTCTTGACCTTCTTGTTAAGCGAATAATTCAAATAATCACATTTGATGAAGCAACAATCGACGAGTTTGATCCAGCTAACGGATCAGCATCAAACTGGTATAAAAGTGCAGTTATAAAACATCCAGAAGCATTCCCTACAGACAAGCTGGTCGTCATAGAGCAGCCTACAAAAAAAATGTCGTGGAATAATGTAAGTAACAGTGCAGATCAAAGAACCGTTGTTTCTTGTCCTGAATGCAAAGGCTCATTGCGAATTCCAGCTGGTAAGAAGTTAAACGTGAATTGCCCTAAATGTACTCATAAGTTTTTAGTGACAACATGAAATGGAATAACGTCAAACCGGATATTTCGGCAAACCACATCAATCAAGTGATTAAGGGGTGGTCGGCAATTGATTTGGTTAAGTTAATTAGCCAAACAGCTGATTGCCCTTTAGTCATTTGCCCTGATCAAATTCGCAATAAGATTTTGAAACACTTACAAACCGATGATGTTGAACTTGGCGGACTTTTGGTTGGTAGCATAATAAGCATTGATGACCTAAACGAAGGGATCGTGGCTATAGTCATTAAGGATTCAGTGGAAAGCCGCGACTTTGATTCAACATCGGTGTCATTGAGTATGAATCCAGCCGTGTGGCAATCGGCTAATCGCTTAAGCAATCCTAAAACTTTTGTGGTTGGCTGGTATCACAGTCACCCAAATTTAGGGGCGTACTTTAGTGGTGTGGATAGAAAAACCCAAAGAGACTTTTTCAATTCTGAATATAACTTGGGTCTTGTCATTGACCCTATTAGGAGTGAAGAAAAGTGGTTCATCGGTGGCGAGTCAAATGAAGTTAACTCAAATAGCATAAAGAGTAATTTAGATGGCTTGGCGATGGTATAAACGGCTTCGGTTATTTGGTGGGTTAAATACCAATCTAACTAACAATGGTGTTGGTTGGTCATGGGGCATTGGCTTTCTTCGTTTCGGAATATCGCCAAATGGTAGAAGATGGATTTCTATTGGTATCCCTGGTACTGGAATTAGATATTTTAAGTATTTAAAAAGTACAACAAGCCAGCCATATTCAAATCAAACAGATGAGTCTATATCACCAGAGAGTTTACATGACCGGCAACAAGTTAAACCGATAACAAAATGGAGAAACTTGAAGTAGCTACACATAACTATTGAATATCTAACAGATGTCTTCTGGAGTAAAACTGTTCATTCGAAATAAATGAAAGCGAAGAATTACTCATAAACTTAGCAATATAAAAAATGAATAAGGGTTTATATTAATGAAAGTTGGTGCCGGTGGTGTAATGAAGTTAGCAGAAATGATATGCGGTGATGAACCTTTTTCATTTTTTCCTTATCGTAGTTCATCATACTTGACTCGTTTCTTTGTTGATTTGGATCTAGACTATGTCCATGACGGATCAACACGTCGCCATTGGGTTAATGATGCCTTGAAAGAGGTTAATAGTCAGCCATCGAGTGTGCCTTCAATGCCATCCACCTCTATGGTGAAGGTTATTGAAAGCTTATTGCATCCTGAACATTTCTTATCAGACCCTAACGTGGACCATGGTAAGGCGCTAGAAGCAGTTATCAATTTGTTGAAAACTTATGATCTAACCTTAACCCAAAAAGCAAACGGTCAAGTTACTTTATCCCCCGCTCATGGTGAATTTGTTTCAACATCACATGAAACCCCACCTGTTGAAAAACTGATCACGTTTAAACCAAGTGTATTTAACGTTCCCAACAAACCTCAAAATGACAAGCTTATTTCAGTCATGATGCCCTTCAATTCTACATTTAACGGCACCTATGACGCCGTGAAGCGTGTTTCTGAACACATGGAACTAGAATGTTTACGAGCTGATGATATTTGGGATAACTCGACATTCATACAAGATATTTTCGACTTAATTTTTTGTGCAAAGGTAATTGTGGTTGATTTTACTGGTCGAAATCCAAACGTGATGTATGAAACAGGTATCGCTCATACTTTAGGGAAAACTGTTATACCAATAACTCAGTCATTAGACGATATACCTTCAGACTTGGGGCACCATAGGGCTTTAAAGTATTTACCTAATGAACAAGGCTACAAAGATTTAAGTAACGAGCTATGGAAGCGGTTAAAAGTAATATTTGAGATGAATTAGTTCATGTCTATTAAAGCTATCTTATGTCGTACCCCTGTATTTTCGTTTGAGTATACCCCCGAACAATGGGACGAACTGAAGTCAAATTACAAGTAAAGCGGTGATAGTCTGATGATGCATTGCTGCGATACACCCGCAGTCCCAAAAACAACAGAAGGAACGAACAACATGTTAAAGGGATTATTAAGTCTCGCCGTATTATCCACATTATCACTGACCGCGAATGCTTCATTCATTCAAATTAATGACAATATTCAAGATCATGGCGTCTTTACTCGTGATTTAACAACAGGCTTAGATTGGCTTGATGTTACCGAAACTCGTGGTATGAGCTATAACCAAGTTCAGGGTCAAATGGGCGCGCGCGATATCTATGAAGGGTGGCGTTATGCAACATACTCTGAATTGGATACATTGATTTTGGACTTCGGATATATCCCAAGTACAACCAATTGTACCCATGGTAATTTGGTGTGCGATTATTCTGTCGGTGGCGATAGCCAACTCGTTGAATTAATGATTATGACGCTTGGGGATACTCAGGATGCTTATTTTGATTCAATTGACCACTTTCAAGATATTAGTACTGATGGTGCCGGTTTAACTTACGGTCTATTGAGCACGCAAATAGGTAATACTCGAGGGAATCAGGATATAGGTACTATATTTGATTTTGAAACCACTTATAGGGCTTCAGGTGATGATTATACTGATGAACCTGATAGTGTAAGGACGGTAGGAATGAATGCCAGCCAAGATTATATTAGTCCGACTATTGGTAGCTTTCTTGTTCGTGCAACTGAAGTGCCTGAACCTGCAACACTGTCATTACTGACATTGGGGTTAGTTGGATTGAGTTTCGCTCGTAAGCAAAAGCGAATTTAACAATTCGAATTGATTTATCGTTTACTTAGTTACTTGTTGAGGCTGCAATGTAACGATACAAAGTAGCTTTACCAATTTCAGCGGCTTTAGCGGCATCACCCTTAGATAGCAAAGGGTTGTCTGATAATAGCTTCAAAGCCTTCTCACAAGCCGCTACAGTCTTCTTTGATTGTTGCTTGCCCTTGTACTTGCCAGCTTCCATCGCGACCGCTATACCTGCGGCTTGCTTCTCTTTCATCAACTGTACGTTCATTTCTTCAACACTTGCCATGATAGTCAAAATCATTTTACCCGTTGCTGACGTTGCATCCACAGATTGACCACCAAGTGAGTGTATTATCAAGTTCACTCCAATCATATTGAAGTTCTCAAGAAGTACTAAAAAGTCTTTGGTAGACCTATTCAATCGTGACATATCGTAAACAACCAGCGTGTCACCCTTCACAAGTTTCTTAAGTAGGTTGTTGAGTATTGGTCTGTCCATGTTGGTAGCGGACGCTTGTTCTTCAACAAGTGACGCATCAGGGTAAGCCTTCATCAATAGTTCAGATTGTGCAATTACGCTCTGTTCCAATGTCGAAGTTCTGCTGTAAATATATTGCATGTTAATTTCCTTTACTGTCTCATTTAGAGACTCTAATGATAATCGTATCACTAAGGTCTGTCAATGATCTATATGAGACGAAGCCAAAGGTGTCTCACTTAACCATGCTCATATGAGACATGTAAATAATCGACCAGAACTGAATTGTATAAGTAAGTATGTATGTACAAATAAGTGTGCAACTAATAAAGGTATGAATAATGAAACTCAGTTCAATGTCACCAGAAAAACAGCGTCGTATGAATCGTTATCGACGTGAACGTAAGGATTTCCGCTTAACTACATTCGCAACTTCAAAATTGAGGTCACTGTCAGACCAGTACGAAACAAATGAAACAGCAATTGTCGAAGCGGCAATTCATGGTTTGTATAATGGATATCGTGACAAATTAATGTCTTTTGAGCCGGATAAAAATGTGTTGGCGGTAGTAAATGAAGGTAAAGCAAAGCAGACAATTGCAAATAACTTGGGTATTTAGTTAGTAATTTTGAATAAAAATAGTATTTTTTCTAAAAAAACACTATTTCGATGATATATAGAATGTGGGCGGTTTTTCCGCTTTGGGTTTCATAGCCGCGCTATGAATAATTCCCATTCACCAAAAGGTTCAAAGCATGACCTTGATGGCGAAGCTGTATCTACTCATTAACAAATATAAGAATAAGAAGAGATTAACAATATGATCAATAACACAATGAACCACAATGAAACCAGTTTTACACCACAGAAGATGAAACAAGCTTACTCAAATATGGCATTTCAAACAAAGCCCACTGTTTTGCTAACGATAACCGTAAAGGAACCGAAGTTACGGTCACGAAATGATAATGGGCGATGGCTGGTTAGTGATGCACAGTTTTTGAAGAAGGCGAACGATTTAATGCATTGGGTTAATGTTGAGTTGTTCGGGCGAAAGTATAAGAAGAATAACAAGGGATTGACCGGATTTGGAAGCATTGAGAAGCAAGCTAGCAATCAACCTCATTTACACTTAGCCATCGATACCAAAATGCCACCTATGCGCTTCATCGCATTGAAACGAGTATTTATTGAAAAGTGTGAGAAGATTAATTTGTTTAATTCAAATGGTATCGATTTAAGTCTTATCGGCGGCAGTGAGGCGGACTACTTTCAAGTAGGTGCGTATGTTGCCAAAGGTGGCGATATGCTGTTCCTATCAGGTGACGGCATTATGTAATACATTTAATACCCATAGCTGGCATTGAAAAAAAACACTAAAAATCGTATAATTCACATCCACCTTCATGAACTTATTAGCAATAAATGGCAGCTAATAATGGAAGGTTTCAGTTATGCCCCACAATTTTAATACCATTCTTACCAGTTACGGTTTTATCACCAGCACATACGATTTTGATTCAACAACCTTGGGTTGGTTGCATGACCTGCATAATGCATTGCTTGATTCCGAAACAATTTTCGATATCGACCAGTGCCAGATAATTCAAAATTTGGATAACCCCAATGCATTCATTCGTTGCGAATTGGTAACCATCAATAATGACATTGATGCAGGTATCGAGTTCTTTCACCAGCGTTGGCGTTCCGAACTTCAGTACCAGAACCCCGTTCGTGAAATCATCGACGTTCAACAACGTAACGATACCGCCACCATTCAAGTGCTCACCATTAGCAAAGACAACGCCATGACGATCAGGTTAAACATCAAATAACGAGGTAACCAAGTGAATAGATTTAAAAAAGAAGAAGCCATCAAACATCGCGATGCCCGTATTGGTCTATCCGAAGTTGAAATTAAAAAACTAGACCTAGATGACGCTATTAAAGTAGAAGTTAATGAACTTGCCACCACCATGCACATCAAGAACTATCCAGAAGAATACGATTTAAACTATGACGACATTGTGGACAGCGCCCGTCGAACAAAGGGCGAAAATCCTATGTGTAAATCATATATTGAAATGGTCAATCTGAAGCGCAAGAATGAAGGTGTGACACCACTATCTAGTGCCGGTATATCAGTCAGTAACGATACATGGAAGCGCGCGTACGCTGAAGCTGAAGCCATTGTTAGGGGTCGTAATTAACCACGTTTGACCAATGTTTCCCCTCATGGTGAAGGACTAAATACCCTACAACACCATAGGGGAAGACTCATGAAAAAAACTAAAATACCATCACGGTTATCCATACCCGATTTACCGATTGAATTCATCGAAACGTATATTCAACTATGTGAGGTTTTTGGGCTAACGCGCGCCCAATTATTCATGGTTGTCACATCCGGTAACGGCTTGGTTGATGGTGGTGTTGATAAGGTGTTTCCTGATGTGGAAGCACGATTTGAGTGGACGGAACTTTTGATTAACAAGATTTTTTCGTTTGCGAATTCAAACTAAGTGAGGAAACCAATTTGACGAATGTGATATTAACTTTGATTGTAATTTTTATTTTGGTCTTATGGCTTTGTGTTTCATCTCTTTGTATCCACTACTTTAATGATTTTTGTGGTTGTGATGATGAATGGGAACATTTGCCACTTTGGTTTAGATTGTTGGTGCGAATATTCGCACCAGTATTGTTTATAGTGTGGTCACGTTAGACTGACTCAAATTCACTTAACAGTTCACCACGGACGATTTCAACGGTTTTCGGGGCATCTATTCCGATTCTAACCTGACCACCTCTTATCCCATTTAGATCAATTCTAATCTCGGTGATCGACCCGTTTGAGTCTTTAATATTTAAGAAGAGTTCTTCACCGGTACGGCGCGTAAGTGCTAGGTATCCATTACCCATAATAAAATCCATTTATAGT
>Ga0105353_1001060_pt1 | contig 14269 bp, 12 predicted proteins | sample EN1Hudsemesocosm_2_FD_83657 | JGI IMG/M metagenome (GOLD analysis project Ga0105353, IMG submission 83657) | Methane-oxidizing microbial communities from mesocosms in the Hudson Canyon - EN10B Hudson Canyon | ecosystem: Environmental > Aquatic > Marine > Cold seeps | place: Hudson Canyon...
AGGCAAATAATTGATAAAATGCAGCCAGGAGGGTATTTGTTTATTGGACATTCCGAGTCCTTAAAAGGCATTAATAATAACTTGGAGTCTGTGATACCGACTGTTTATCAAAAAAATTAGCGTGGATAAAAATTTTGAAGTTTATACCGCCGAGTTCCAAAATCTCTTCTCAAAACGAGCCTGGGATACCTACGAGTGAGAAGGGACAGGATACTGCCGATAATCGCTTTCTTAATCCCGGAGGATTTTATTTTGGCGGACCTGATTGTCAAATTCACACATTATTGGGTTCATGTATCGCGGTAACGCTATGGCACCCTAAACTTCATATAGGTGGCATGTGCCATTTCGTATTACCGGATTCGGGACAGGTAAAGAAGCAAGATTTTGATATCTCCCTATTGAACGGACGATATTTAGATGACGCGATGTTGATGTTTGATCATGCTGCTAAAGAACGGATGACACAGCTTCAGGAATATCAAGCTAAGATATTTGGGGGGAGCAATATGCTGATAAGTACAAAGTTAAGTCAGGATGATTTAATTGGCACCAAAAATATTGAAGCTGCGCTAAAGTATCTATCTGATAGGGGTATCCCTTTGTTCGTTGCAAATGTAGGGGAATCTGGTCATAGACGTATTATCTTTGATGTGGCAAGTGGTGATGTGTGGGTTAAACACGAACCTTTATTACAATTACCCCCTTTCAAATAAGAGGCCTTAGATGGGTATACGGGTTTTTATCGTAGACGATTCAGCAGTGGTGAGAAAGGTGCTGACTGATTTACTAACAGGTATTTCAGGTATCGAGGTGATTGGTGCGGCACAGGATCCTATCTTTGCAAAGTCTAAGATGGAGATGGACTGGCCTGATGTCATTATTTTAGATGTTGAAATGCCTCGTATGGATGGCATTACTTTCTTAAAACAAATTATGGCTGAACGGCCGACGCCGGTGGTGATGTGCTCAACGCTTACTGAGGAGGGGTCCAAGGTATCTTTGCAGGCATTAAGTATTGGCGCGGTAGAGGTTGTGGCTAAACCTAAGGCAAACCTTAAAACCTCTCTTCCTAGTGCTTCTGCTGAGCTTATTGCTGCCATTCGGACCGCTGCAAAAGCGAATATTAAGTGCGCAAAACTTAAAAAGATTCCTTCTGTATCTGCTGGGAGGAGCCCGACTACCTCAAAAATTGCTAGAGTATCGAGCAAATTAACAGCAGATGTAATGCTCAGCAAAAGCTCTGGTCGTCATGCACAAAAAGCTGGATCACTGATTGCAATTGGCGCTTCAACAGGGGGAACGCAGGCTTTGGAGTTGGTATTAACTGCATTGCCAGTTAATATTTTGCCCATACTTATTGTGCAGCATATGCCTGAGAAATTTACGAGGACATTTGCAGAGCGCTTAAATGAGCTTTGTCGTGTTGAAGTAAAAGAAGCAGAGGATAATGATGCTTTATTGCCTGGCCGGGTGCTGATCGCGCCTGGAGGCAAGCATATGATGCTTCAAACGACTCAATTCGGATCGTCTGTACAGATTAAGGATGGTCCTTTAGTTAGTCGGCATAAACCTTCTGTGGACGTGCTATTTCGTTCTGTTGCCAAATTTGCAGGCAGGAACGCACTGGGGATTATTATGACGGGTATGGGGGATGATGGTGCGAAGGGTATTAAGGAAATGAGAGATGTCGGTGCTAAAACGGTCGCTCAAAATGAAGCGACATGCGTGGTTTATGGCATGCCGCAAGAGGCGGTTAAGTTAGGCGCGATTGAACATGAGATTGCCTTAAATAAAATTCCTGAGCTGATGGTATCTCATAAGTAGCGTGTTATTTATTGCTTGTTTCGTCGAATTGGCTGAGGTAATGCTCAGCCAACTTCCACTGATCATCAGGGTTAATAGAGTAGCTAAAAGGGCGAGGGTTAGATTCGGACTCGATTAGTGCCTTTATTTGTTCATCGGCTATGACAGGATTATATATACGAAACAATAACTCGCGTGTTTTTTTCCAGGTGATTCTAGCCAGAGGAATAGCATTGCCATTCATTTTTAGCTCGGATTCGACTTGCTGGCAGAAAGGCTCTATTGCCTTAGCTTCATGAGGTAGTGTTAAGCCCTGCTCATCTTCCGTTTCTAATTCTAATATTAAAGAGAGTTGCCAGCTGAAAAGCTGGCGCTGCTCATTATTTAAATTAGCGAGCGGGGTATTGACGGCGGCATAGACCTGAGCGCCTTCATCTTCACGTTGAATGACAGTGTAGGATGGTTCGGGGGCTACAAATTTGGTGCTAGTCACGTTAGGGTCTCTCATTGGTGTCATTCACCATATCGGGATATGGTTGTAGTCTTTGGGTTTTGTGGAGATTATACGGCCTGACTTTTTATATCTAAAGCATTTATTCATGAAGTGCTTGTACTTTTCGCCAGAGAGACTGGTTGCTCTGGCAGGGCAGATGCTTGCTTTGCAAAAACTGATAGGCAAAGCCGTTAATATCATTGATCTCAGTCTGTTTCTTCAGACGAATATCCTGCAACATCGATGAGATATTATGCTTCGTATTATCTATAACTTCGTAAACTATTTGTTCTAGTTTGCCTTCTTCACAAGGGTAACCGGCGGCATCAAGCATGAGCGCCAACTCTTGTTTAAGCTTGGGCCAGGTTGTTTGAAAATATGGCTGAGTCATTAGCTCGCCATTTGGGCAATTAAGTAAGGCAGTAATAGGGTTGATCGCACAGTTGATTGCGAGTTTATTCCATAGCGAGGACCAGATGTTTTCAGTCTTTTTTAAGTTTATGCCCGGGTGTGCTAGTAGGGATAAACACTTGTCTAAGGTATCTGCGTTATCTACTTGAGCGTTTAACGCGCCTATCGAGGTGAGGCCTTGACCCGCATGTATCACTTTCGAGGGAGATACTCTATTAATGCCTTCCGTTGTGACGGCAGCAAATATCGCATTATTGGGAAATGCTTCTAGTATTGCATGCTGGCTGCCCAGTCCGTTTTGAAAAAGTACCAAACAGGTTTGGGGAGTGATTTGGTTTTTTAGCTTGTTTAAGGCAGGTAGAGCATCATAACTTTTGGTGCAAACCAAAATGATGTTAGATATGTTGGGTTCGCCTAGTGTTTGATAAACAGGAATAGAAAAGTATTTGCTGTCATTTATATACGGTAAGAACGGGGAGTGAAGCGAAAACTCAAGATTGGCCGCGGCTTGCGGCCGAGTTGAAATAAAACCAAGGGAGCGTGTGTTAAGTGAAACAGCTCTACTGGGAGTAGTTTTAGGTGGTGAAGAAGCCTTGAGTGACGTTTGTAAATGGGCTGCCCATAAGCAGCCCATAGCGCCTGCACCCAGAATATAAATCATAGTGCAGGCTTCCTGGTTTACATGTTTTTGATTTTATCTAACTGTTCAGCTAGCTTTGCGTGACTGTTTTTTGCATCACTAAGCTTAGCTTGTTCTTTTGCAACTAAATCAGCTGGAGCATTGCTAACGAATTTTTCGTTACTCAATTTACCTTCAAAGCGCTGAATTTCTTTGCTGGCTTTATCGATGGCTTTTGTTAGTCTGGCAATCTCGGCTTGGGTATCAATTAAGCCTGCCATTGGCACCAGTACTTCCATTGAACCAACTAATTGCGTCGCGCTCATGGGGGCTTCTTCTTGACCCAACCATACAATAGACTCTAGTTTCGCAAGAGACTTTACAAAGCCTTCATTCTCTTTATAGCGACGCTGGTCTTCATCACTGCCATTTCGAAGTAGCAATGGAATAGCTTTGCCCGGAGATATATTCATCTCGCCACGAATATTACGAATACTAACAATCACCCCTTTCAGCCATTCGACATCACCCAAGGCTTTAGTATCTATTTTAGATGCATCCGACTCCGGATAAGCTTGAGTCATAATGGTCGGGCCTGACTTGCCAGCAAGAGGTGCAATACGTTGCCAGATTTCTTCAGTGATATAAGGAATGAAGGGGTGTGCTAAACGTAGAATAGCTTCAAGTACCCGTACAAGAGTTTGTCGCGTGCCGCGTTTTAGCTCTTCACTACTGGAATCATCCGTTAAAATTGGTTTGGATAACTCCAGGTACCAATCACAATATTCATTTTTGATGAATTCATATAAAGTTGAAGAGGCTAAATCCAGGCGGAATTCAGAAACTGACTTCTCAATACTCGCTTCTGTTTCTTGTAAGCGGGAAATGATCCACTTGTCTGCAATCGAAAGTTCAATATTTTCGTTTGCTTGGCCGCAATCCTGATCTTCGGTATTCATCAGTACATAACGTGCGGCGTTCCAGATTTTGTTACAGAAGTTACGGTAACCTTCCAATCGCTTCATGTCCCAGTTGATATCTCGACCGGTAGATGCGAGTGAGAACAAAGTGAAGCGCAAGGCGTCTGTGCCGTGTGCTTGAATGCCATCAGCAAAAGCTTTTCGGGTACGCTTGCCGATTTTTTCAGCGAGTTGAGGCTGCATCATATTGCCGGTACGTTTTTCAACCAGCGTTTCTAAATCGATACCATCAATCATATCCAGCGGGTCGAGCACATTACCCTTTGACTTAGACATCTTGTCGCCATTCTCATCACGTATTAAACCTGTGACATAAACGTGTTTGAAAGGTACTTGTGGTTTGCCATCTTCATCTTTCATGAAGTGCATGGTCATCATAATCATTCTGGCAACCCAGAAGAAAATAATGTCAAAACCGGTGACGAGAACATCCGTTGGATGAAATGTCTTAAGACGCTCTGTTGCTTCAGGCCAGCCTAAGGTACCAAAGGTCCATAGTGCAGAAGAGAACCACGTGTCGAGTACATCCTCATCCTGCTTAAGTTGTACTTCTTTAGCTAAATTATTCTCACGGCGTACTTCTTCTTCGGTACGACCAACATAAATATTACCTTCAGTATCGTACCAAGCCGGAATGCGATGACCCCACCAAAGCTGTCGTGAAATACACCAGTCTTGAATGTCACGCATCCAAGAGAAGTACATATTCTCGTATTGTTTTGGTACAAACTGGATGTCACCATTTTCAACCGCTTTGATCGCAGGTTCAGCCAGCGGTGCGGCACGGACAAACCATTGGTCTGTTAATAATGGTTCGATTACAACACCTGAACGGTCACCATAAGGCGCGACTAAGTCATGATCATTGATGCTTTCAAGTAAACCAAGCGCGTCTAACTTGGCAACAATTTCTTTTCTAGCGGCAAAACGATCTAAACCCGCAAACTCTGCAGGTAGAGCAGTGTCATAAGCATCGGAAGGGTTACCGTTAGAGTCATATACTTCAGCTTGTTCAAGAATAGCGGCATCTTTGTCGAAAATATTGATCATCGCTAAGTTGCAGCGTTTACCAACCATATTATCGTTGAAGTCGTGGGCGGGTGTTATTTTTACGCAACCCGTGCCTTTTTCCATATCGGCATGGTCATCGCCGACAATAGGAATAAGGCGCCCCACAAGTGGTAACTCTATGTGTTTACCGATTAAGTCTTTATAACGAGGGTCTTTTGGGTTAACCGCCACGCCTGTATCACCTAACATGGTCTCAGGCCGGGTGGTCGCCACTACAATATAGTTATGACCTTCCGCTGTAAGCTGACCTTGGGCTAGTGGATAACGGAAGTGCCACATGTGACCTTTTTTGTCCTTGTTTTCGACTTCAAGGTCAGAGATGGCTGTGTGTAATTTAGGGTCCCAATTAACCAGACGTTTGCCGCGATAGATTAAATCGTCTTTGTATAAGCGGACGAATACTTCTTGAACGGCTTTGTAAAAACCATCGTCCATAGTGAAGCGTTCATTATCCCAATCAACCGAGGCACCTAAGCGACGAAGCTGGCGGGTAATGGTATCACCGGATTCTTTTTTCCATTCCCAAATCTTGTCCAGAAAGGCTTCACGACCTAGATCATGGCGAGTTTTACCTTCTTCAGCAGCCAGTTTTCTCTCCACAACCATTTGGGTGGCAATACCTGCATGGTCAGTGCCGACTTGCCAAAGCGTATTATTGCCTTTCATCCTATGGTAGCGTGTTAAAGCATCCATTATAGAATCCTGAAAAGCGTGCCCCATATGTAAACTGCCGGTCACATTAGGTGGCGGAATCATAATGGTGTAAGGCGTACCTTCGTTAGAAGGCTTGAAATAGCCGCTTTCTTCCCAAGTTTTGTACCAAGATTGTTCGATTTCGCTAGGCTGGTAGGTTTTGTCCATAGTCGCTTAATAATTGCTCGTTGTTTAGAGGGGGTAAGCACGCGTACTTAATCTAAAGTCGATGCTCGAAATGTGGGCCATTATACATGGCTGATGTTAATGGATGCTAGGCTGAAGTTAATTGATGCTAGAAAATAGGCTGCTTTTTCGGCAGTTTTATCTCATATCATGAATATGGACTTCAAATCCCTGTTGCTTGAGCTCTTTGTAGCGTTTTCGGGCTTCTTGAATATCTGCTTCAATATTCAAGATAATCAGGCATAAGCGCTGATAGAGATCAACTTTCTCAGGGATTGTATTGGCCAGAGAAATAAGAAGGTCTTGTTTGCTGGCTGTGCTAGTCAACGGCAGTTTTGTGTCAATTGTAATCGGAGTGGGCTCTTGATTTTCGTGGCCTATACAGTGAGGTAAAAAACTGTCTTCTTTAAAGGACCATAAAGCGCTGTTTAGCGCTTCGCTCTGTACTGATTCTGCTGTCTGTATATGAATTCTGGGGTGTAGTGAGAATGCCTTCTCCGTCAGACGACAACAAAAGTCGATCTGATCGGAGAAAGTGCTTCCTTTTAATAGATAAAAATCTACTCTGGTCATAAATTATCTGGCTACTGTTACTGAATTATTGTTGCTCGTTGATGTATATCTCAAGAAGCCTTGTTCAATAAGTATTGAAGTAACATTGGAACAGGGCGACCTGTTGCGCCTTTGTTTTTTCCGCCAGATACCCATGCTGTGCCAGCTACATCAAGGTGTGCCCAAGGGAATTCTTTTGCGAAACGGGACAAAAAGCATGCTGCAGTAATACTGCCTGCACCTTTACCGCCAATATTTTGCATGTCAGCAAATGGGCTATCTATTAACTCTTGGTATTCATCCCAGATAGGGAGCTGCCACGCTTTGTCATTGGTTTCGGTGCCGGCTTCAAGTAATTCGTTTACAATTTGATCGTTATTGCCCATAACCGCTGAAGTGCTGTGGCCTAAGGCAACGATGCAGGCTCCGGTCAACGTCGCGATATCTACGACTGATGCAGGTTTATATTTTTCGGCATAGGTAAGCGCATCACACAAAACTAATCGACCTTCTGCGTCTGTGTTCAGAATTTCAATGGTTTGTCCTGACGCTGAGGTGACGATGTCCCCGGGCTTAGATGCATTGCCTGCAGGCATATTCTCTGCACTGGCTATGATGCTAACAATGTTTAACTTTGGCTGAATTTGTGCAATTGCTGTCATGGTGCCCATGACACTTGCTGCGCCACACATGTCATATTTCATCTCATCCATTTGAGGGCCAGGCTTCAAGCTAATGCCGCCACTATCAAAGGTTATGCCTTTACCCACTAACATATGGGGGGCTTCATCTTTATTGCCGCCCTGGTATTCCAGAACGATTAGCTTTCCTGGCTCTGTACTGCCTTTAGAAACAGACAAAAAAGCACCCATGTTAAGTTTTTCAAGGTCGCTTTCTTCAAGCACTTTTACTTTGAAATTTTTGGATGTCTTAGCAAGATCTTCAGCTTGTTCAGCTAAATAGCTAGGTGTACAAACATTACCCGGTAGGTTACCTAGATCTTTCGCGGTATTTACACCTTTTGATAAGGCTTCAGCTAATGAACATGTTGCTTGTAAGTCTTCTTGTACTTCATTTTCACACTGGAAATCGACCTGAGTAAGTGTGCTCTTGGGCGACTTTTTAGTTTTAAATTGGTCAAAGTTGTACTGTGTATTTTCGATTTCATTAATACATGATTTGGTAAATAAAACGTGTTGTTCTTTTGTTAGGTTAGCTTTATCCAAAGCGATGGATAAATGCTTTATGTTGGTGTCTTTTATTTGAGAGGCTAATGCTTTAGCATTTTTTCTTAAGGTGTCGTTTGATATTTCTTTCTGGTCGCCAAAACCAAGTAATAAAACCCGACTAAAATTAGCATCAGCTAATGGCAAAACGAAGGCTTTGCCGATTTCACTTTCAATGCCCAGTGTTTCGATGCTCTTAGAAATAATGTTGTTAAAGTCAGTGTCAATTAATTCGCCGGTTTTGCATAAAGACTGATTGTCAAAAATAGGTAGGCAGACACAGTCAACTTTACTTTCTTTTACAGGTAGGGTGCTTGCGTTGTAATTCATCATTCTCTCTTATTGGCTAAACTTAAAATCGTGTTTGATAATGAGGTGGTTTGAAATTGCTTATCAGCATAGAATAGCAAGCGATTCATAAGGCTGCATTGTTCTTGTTGTATTTTTTCTTTTTAAAGTAAAGGCGTGTTCATTGATTATCTTTAAATATCTAGCAAAGCAGGTGCTGGTCTCGATGCTAGCAGTCACTTTTGTGTTGCTAATGATCTTTATGAGTGGCCGATTTATAAAGTATTTGGCGAAAGCAGCATCGGGCGGTATTTCTCCTGATATTCTAGCGTCTATCATGCTTTATCGCTTGCCCGGCTTTTTGGAATTGATTCTTCCTTTAGGTTTCTTTATTGGTATTTTATTAGCTTACGGGCGGATGTATCTAGAAAGTGAAATGACTGTTCTACATGCGTGTGGCTTCAGTCAAAAACGTCTTCTTTCTTTAACGCTTGTTTTTTCCGGTTTTGTTGCACTTATTGTTGCTTGGATGAGTTTGTATTTATCTCCCTTAGGTATGCAAAAAGTAGAGTACTTATTGGCTCAAGAGTCAAAGAAAACCGAGTTTGAAATGTTGTTCCCAGGAAGGTTTCAGGGCTTTAAATCTGGTAGTAGTGTGACCTATTCTGAGTCGATTAGCGACGATAAAAAAACAATGCTGAATGTGTTTATTGCAGAGAAATCTAAAAAAACAGACTCGCTGGATCTACTGTATGCCGAGTCTGGCACTCAGCGTCTCAATGAAAATGGCGAACGCTTTTTAATGTTGCATCATGGGCGACGTTATGAAGGCCGGCCAGGTGAATTAAATTATCAGGTAATAGAGTTCGACTCCTACGGTATAAGAATAGAAGAGCGAGATGCTGAAGAGCCTAAAATTAAAAAAGAAGCAATGGCTACTAAGGCGTTATGGGCCTCAACTGACTTAAGCTCAAGGGCTTTGTTGCAGTGGCGCATCTCATTACCTTTGATTGTACCTATTGTTACTTTGCTGGCCGTGTCGGTGAGTCGGGTGAATCCACGGCAGGGGCGTTTTGTGCACTTATTTCCAGCCATGCTGGTTTATGTCGCCTATTTGGGCTTGTTGATTGTTGCCAGAAAAAATATTGAGAAAGGTGTGCTGCCTGAGGCTGTCGGTTTATGGAGTGTGCATCTAACATTCTTTGCTTTATCTCTGATATTGCTAGGTAAGGATAAATTGAGAGTAGGTGTGCGCAAAAAAGCACGCGATGGACGGTCTGCAGATGCGTAGATTAGATCGTTATATTGTATCTTCTGTTTCTTCTGCCATGTTGTTGGTCATGGCTATTGTGCTTTCCTTAGATTTTTTATTTGCCTTTATCAGTGAAATGAATGAATTGACAAATGATTATCAAGCGCTTGAAGCATTAATGTTTGTTATGACGACTTTGCCTCGACGAATATATGATTATTTGCCCTTAGGTGCTTTTATGGGGTGTTTGGTCGGTTTGGGTGCCATGGCAAAAAACAGTGAATTAGTAGTTATTCGTGCCGCAGGAGTGTCAACGGGGCGAATAGTTTTGTCTGCTATGAAGCCCGCTTTGACCGTTGTCGTGATCGGTTTGTTGCTGGGTGAGTTTGTTGCGCCTTATACAGAAAAAATTGCCCAAAGTCAGCGAGCTGTTTTGCAGGGGGCGGAGTCAAATATCGCCACTCATCGTGGTCTATGGCATCGGGAGGGGCAGGTTTTTATGCACTTTAATGCTGTTGAGCCAAATGGTGTGCTGCACGGCCTCTCTCTGCAGTATTATGATGAATCAAAGCGCTTGTTGAAATCTCGGTTTGCTAAGAGGGCAATATTTCAGAGAGGTCGCTGGCAGCTTGAGAATGTTGTGCAAACTGAGTTTCTAGATGGTCGTACTTTAGTCTCACGCTTCCTAATACTCGATTGGGATACTGAGTTATCACCTTCTGTCTTGAATGTTTTAATTGTAAAACCGGATAACTTATCTATATCTGGTTTATTTACCTATGCTAAATATTTGCAAGAGCAAGACTTGAGCTCGGCTGAGTATATGATGTCATTTTGGAAGAAATTGCTTCAGCCTTTGTCTACGGCTGTATTAGTTTTAGTGGCTATTTCTTTTGTGTTTGGGCCTCTTAGGTCTGTCACGATGGGCTTTCGGGTATTTTCTGGGGTCGTGGTTGGTTTGTTGTTTAAGTATGCGCAGGATCTTTTGGGGCCTTCTAGTCTGGTATTTGGTTTTAATCCAATTTACGCAACTTTAGTGCCTATTATTGTTTGTTTTCTCGTGGGGGTTTATTTGCTTAGGCAGGCAAGGTGATCTTGCAGGCGTAGATTAATTTTTGTTTAGTAATGATCGCTTATTGAAAAGCTTGATCATATAACGTACTATCGTGAGGCAACTAAACTAAAATAATTGTGATGTAGGGATGCACGATCTCAGTAGTTATGGGGTATATGTAGGCCAATAGAATAATACAATTGGGAGAACATAATAATGAAAGGCTTGAATAAATTAGCCTTGATGGTAGCAGTTTCTGCTGCGTCGTCAGGGGTGATGGCTGAATTTCAGCTGATGGATGACTCTGGCATGAAAGATGTCACGGGTCAGGCTGGTTTGACCATCGATGTTGAAAACCAGTGGGAAATTGGAGAATTTGCTTATCAAGATGCGGGTTACTTGTTAATTCAAGGTCTGCGTATGGGGGGGAATTCCCTTGGTAATGGTACTGGGACTGCCGGTGATTTGCTTGATAATCTTCGTTTGGAGATAGATATTGCAGGTGATGGTACGGGTGGTAACAACGAGCTAGCATATGGTTTCTCGAATATGAGAGATATAGCACAAACCTATCTTGATAAAGGCAATTCGGGAACTGATTTCACCAATGTCGCTGCGGGGATAGATTCTACACGTGGTGATATCGCTATTGATGATAAGAAAGTTTATGGCGATGGTGATTTGGTTATCCACTTCGACTTCACAGATGGTTGGGCGAGTGAGGGTGGTTATGCTGCATATGATACTGCTGGTCGATTTGCTTCCGATGATTATGCTACGGCAGAAGAGGTTTTAGAGCATGCTGTAGATTTCCGTTTGGAAATTGATGCCATTGGCTTGGCCGCTAGTGATTATGTAGTGGGTTCGGCTGGTTTGGATATTGATTCAAATCACACCTCAGGGGATCATGAAGGTGCTGTTGGTACCACGACTTTAATTAGTCAATTGGGTATTCAGGGCTATCTAGGGCCAGAAGATCTTCATATCCAGAATAACGGTAATGGTTTTGATGGTACTGGGCCGCTAGGGGTTGGTACGGGCAATGCTGACTCTAAAATTTATTGGAGTTCATATTTTAAGATCACTGATATGGATATGTATATCGATATTGCAGGCGTTCAAATAAGTGATATGGAAATTCATAATGAGCGTGGAGATTTGACCGGCCTAGATGGTACATCCTCCTTTAACTTTGCTCACTCAATTCGTGAAATATACGCTGTTAGGAATGCTGTCGTTAGCATGCAGGATCTGGCTGCTGGTGGTGACGGGTATGTAGATGGTATTGCTATCAATACGCGCTTTAAAGGCGATATTGATATCGGAGCTATCTCATTTGGTGATACCGGAAAGTCGATTGGTCAAATCCATATTACCGATATGGAATCAACAACTAATTGGACTATATCTGCGCACTAATGTGTAGATGATTAATTTAAAGGCTCTCTTATATTAGAGGGCCTTTTTTTTACTTTCTAATTTGCTAAAAGCTTGTTCAGGCTTTTTCTTTTTGGGAGGCCTAGCTTATCACTTTCTTTTTGGGATTCGAACAATCTCACTTTCAGAAATCATACAGGGCCAGGTCCGGCTCTCCTTGTCAAAAAGTGACCATAAATAACCTAGCCCTAACAATCCAATTGATGGAATGGCTGTCATGAAACGTAATAAGGCCTGATTCCAGCTAATAAGGCTGTTGTCTTTGTTTTGTACGCGTAAGTGCCATACCTGCATGCCAAGTGTCTGGCCGTTTTTTGTCCAAAAATAACCAAAGAAAATAAATAATATAATGAATAATAAGGATGATAAAAGTGGGTCATGCATGGTTTGGCCTGAGTCGTTCATTACTTTGTATTCGTCTGCTCCCATGATGGCGCCACTGATTAGCATATAAATACCTGTTGTTGTCAAAAGAAGGGCGATACAAATTAAAGTGTCATAGAGTAATGCTGCTAGTCTACGAATGATGCTAAAAGGGATGAATTGATTTCTTGTTTCAGGAAAAAATTGCTTCATTTAACTTTGGTGGCCTGTATCTGAGGTTTATGTTCTTTTAAGGAATATAACAAATTCTTTCTATCTCTGCTTAGTCTATTGAATGGTGTAAAGAAAATATTAGTGAGGTCGATAACTTAAGGTAAGCATCGTTTTATGAAGAGGGGTGGAGTATGAATGGTGATATGGGTGGCATAAGTGGAATGCTTGGGTATAGGGAAGCGAATGTTAGTGAAAGTTACGTTTCAAGTCTTAGTGGTCGTGAAACTTCTTTTAAGTTCGGGGCCTTGGATGATGGTTTGGATCTATCTGTATCTGTAAAGTCTGTATTCCTTGAAAGTGAGCGTCTTGGTCAGCGGGTGTTTGCGCAATCCATAGAGGTGAATTTGTCTGTTAGTTCTCATGGCGTGGCGGGATTTGATGTGCCTACGCCAGTTCAGGTGGCGAGTAATGTATTAGGTTTTGTTGAGGCTCGCTTGCAGCAAGAGGTAGATCAAGGTGCTAATGAAGAAAAAATTGAAGGGCTGGTTGAGCAGGCTCGAGTAGGGGTTGAGAAAGGTTTTTCGAAGGCTAAAGATGATGTTGAGTTATTAGGGTTAATGAATGATGAGTTATCTGAAGATATAGGGAAGAGCTTAGCGCTTATTGATGATGGCTTGGGGGGTGTAGAGAAACGATTATTAGATATACAGAGAGCTGAGCGCTCGCCCGTTGATAGCATAATTGAAGAAGATGCTTTATTGACGGCTGGCGTTGTAAAAGATGGTGGCAAAGAGATTGGAAAAGTGGTTGGTAAAGAGAGCGGAAATGAAGGGGTAAGGGATAGTGCTAAAGGGGGGCTTGGCTTAAGTGCTTTTGATTTTTTTCAAAATCGAGATGTACCAAATAATGAGTCTCATGAAATGCCTACTGTCGGCTCTGGTCGTTCTTTTGAGGGGGAAAGCTCGGCTTTTTCATTAACAACTCGGGACGGAGATACTATTCAGATTCGCTTTGCTCAATCTGAAGCGGCTCAGTACAAGGCTAATGGGCGTGGCCAGCAATATCAGGTGGCTTATTCCGGGATGTTTGAGATAGATGTGCGGGGCGAGTTGGATGATGAGGAGTTAGCCGCTATTAATGATTTGTTGGTTCAGGTTGGTGAGGTTTCTAATTTGTTTTTTGAAGATCGTTTTCAGGAGGCTTTTGAGTCAGCTTTAAGCATAGGTTTTGATGCTTCGGAAATTGCTGACTTTTCGCTTGATTTGGCAAAGGCTCAGTATATAGAAGTGAGGGAGTATGGGCTTGCTCGGTCAGATCATCATTCTGTGGCAGTGGAGCGTTACCAGCCTCTAGTTGAAGTGGCTAATCGCTTCGATGATATGTTTGGGTTGCTTTCTGGTTTTGAACGTGATTTTGAGGAGGTTCGTAGTTTGCTTATTGAAAATGTTCAGGCCGACTTTGGTTTAAAGCAGGGCAGTGTGCAGCAGCAAGTTTCCCGGAATGAGCTTTTGGAGGGGTTTAGTGAATTTGTGGATGGCGTCTTCAAGGCTTTGCAGGGTTGAGGGTCGGGTCTATTTGAGGCTAATGGGGCGAAAGCCCCTTTTTTATTGGAAGGCAAAAAGTTGTAAATCCCGATTATCGCTTGATGTTGAGGTGGTAAATAT
>Ga0105353_1001070_pt1 | contig 14176 bp, 10 predicted proteins | sample EN1Hudsemesocosm_2_FD_83657 | JGI IMG/M metagenome (GOLD analysis project Ga0105353, IMG submission 83657) | Methane-oxidizing microbial communities from mesocosms in the Hudson Canyon - EN10B Hudson Canyon | ecosystem: Environmental > Aquatic > Marine > Cold seeps | place: Hudson Canyon...
CTTCGCTGTTTCACCTGGCGGCCCTAACTGTGGCTGGGGTAATATGTTGTTAGAAGGCCAATCTGGTTTACCAATGCACTTTCTTGCCACCACGACAAATGGAACGTCAGGCAATAAAACTTTTGGTATGACAACGGGCACTAATGGCTGTAATACGAATGGCTCTTTGACATACGGCGGTGCCGGCATGGTTGACCTGTCGGCCATTATGGATGAGTTCTCTAATGATGTTGCACGCGGTCATGGTGATGCATTAACAACAATAGCTGTCTCTTTCAATATTTCAGCGGAAGACCGTATGCACTTTAGTTCAGTCATGCAACAGAACTTTAATACTATTTTCCCTTCAGCTGAAGTGACTGCAGAAGACGTTATGGCTTCTGTTTTAGACGTGATGAAGTCTGACTCAAAATTAGCTCTGTACATTAGTTAATATAAAGACCTAGATTGATTTAACACATAGGTTAATCTAAATAAAAGAAGGTATTTACGCTGTAAATATCTTCTTTTTATTTACTTCCTTTCTGTTTTCTTATCGAACGACCCTATTTAATATTCTTAAGACCCGGCATGCTGATAAAACTCTCTGTTCATATCATTTTCACTGTGTTTATTTACACCTTCTCTATGCTCCTGTCTGCAGAGACTGTATCAAGAGAAAGCTTAATTACTGCACTTCAAAAAGAAGCCTTGGATAGAAGGCTCTCTGAACAAAGAAAGTGGCAGGATTTAATGCATTATCATACAACCGCGATAGTCGGTGGCGAGCTATTAAGTTACGTGGATGATCCTAGATTCTACTTCTCTTCTGAAGGGAAAACTAACCCTGAAAATGAATTGCATGAAACTATTCAAGCCTTATTTGATGATGCTAGCAGCGGCAATGCCCATCCCATTTGTCGATTCCCTGCACGACATGCATGGCTAGCAAAAGAGCTTAATATATCAAATAAGACTTTACCAAAACCATTATGCAGTGATTATATTGATTGGAAAGAACAAGTAAACGCGACACGTTTATCCTTAATATTTCCCTCCGCGTACATCAACAGCCCTTCATCTATGTTTGGTCATACCTTTTTTCGCTTTGACCCAAGAGACCTTGAAAAACGCACAGACTGGCTATCTTGGGCTTTAAGTTTTGGCGCTCAGTTAGATGCCTCTGATAATTCAATTGCATTCGCTTATCGAGGTATATTTGGCGGTTATCCCGGCATTTTCAACATGTCACATTATTTCAAAAAGATAAAAGAATACAATAACTTGGAAAACAGAGATATATGGGAATATGCTCTCGATATTTCCGAAAGTGACGTCGATGAAATGCTTTCCCATACTTGGGAGCTAAAAGAAATGGAGTTTGACTATTATTTTCTCGATGAGAATTGCGCATTTAGATTATTAGAGTTTATTGAACTAGTTAGGCCAGAGGTTAAACTCACCAACCAGTTTAATATGACCGCGATTCCTGCAGATACAGTTCGAGCAGTGATTGAAGAAGGTTTAGTCAGTACAGCCTCCTTTAAACCTTCTGCCACGACAAAACTAAAAAGTAGAATCAAAGCATTAAGCGAAACTGAAGCCACACTGGCAAGAGAGCTCGCTGATGATATCTTATTATTACAATCTCAGTCATACCTAGACCTAAGCCCTGAAAAGAAAGCACAGGTTGTACAGGTCGCTTACAGTTTCTTGCGTTACCGCCAGCTAAAAATGGTCAGAGATAAACAAATAGCAAAACGGAGCCATCAGCTATTAATAACCTTGAACCAACTACCCAGCACTGAGCATCAGGTTGCCATACCAGCGAGACCCGAAACCGGACATAAAACCAGCATGGTAGGCAGCTCAGTTGGCATTAAAGCAGACAAGTCATATGCTCAATTCGACTTCAGAGTCACTTATCACGACTTGCTCGACAACCCGCTTGGTTACCCCAAAGGTGCGCATATTGCGATGGGTAATACTCAGTTAAGGTATACAGAATCTGATCAAGTAAGATTACACCGCTTTGATTTTATCGATATTATGTCGATGTCTGAGATGGACCAGTTTTTTGACTCACCATCATGGCACGTTAAAACGGGGTATGAACATGTCTTCGCCCAGAATCAAAATAACTTAGGTAAAAATACAGGCGCTTATTATGTTAAAGCAGGCGGCGGTGCATCGATGCGCCTGGGTGAATCGACCTTATTGTACGCTTTTGCCGATGCGCGACTAGAACATAACAGTCAATACAAACCCTTTTTAAACACTGCTCTCGGCGTTTCTGGCGGCGCGTTAAACTATCTCCCCTTTGGAACACTCAAAACAGCTCTAGAGACTGACTATTTTACTAATGATGAGTACCGCCTGGTAGCAAGCATAGAACAAAACATTCATTTAGGTATTAATGATGCCCTAAGAATAGGCGTATCTCAGGAATGGCAACGAGACTATGACCAACTCGAAGCCAGCATCTCTTATCGACACTTTTATTAACCTAAGGCGGCTATTAATTAACGACGACGATTAGTTAACAACGACTAAGATAAGCGCTGTCGTCTCACCACCTTCAGCTAATTCGCTTTCATCGAATACACATTATAGTCAAATACCAAACTAAACTTGCCGCGCAACAATCGTTTCCTTAATAAAATAGCCTAGGTATACTGGCCTGATTTATGATTCAACCTTCAACCTTCAACCTTCAACCTTCAACCTTCAACCTTCAACCTTCAACCTTGGACACTCTATGAAAAAACTGATCTTAAGTGCATGTATCATTTCCGCACCCCTTACTGTTATGGCCGCAGGAGGTCATGGACCCGCGGGCTGTGGCTTGGGTACCAAGGTCATTTTTCAAAACGCGGATGAGTGGCATGAACATGTATTAGCTGCGACAACTAATGCATCATCAGGCAACCAGACTTTTGGCATGACCTCAGGTACATTAAACTGTGAAGATGCAAACGGCCCCTTAAAAAACGGCATTGCTTTATTTTTGAATCGCAACATTGAACAGCTCGCCGTTGAAACTGCGACAGGTGCAGGTGAAACACTTTCTGCACTATCTGAGCTAATTGGTATTAACGCAGCGGACGATGCCGCATTCAAAGAAGCTTTAAAAACTAATTTTGATCAAATCTTCGCTTCTGTAGATACTACATCTGGCGATGCTTTTGACGCTTTAGTAGATGTTATGCGCGAAGACGCAACACTAGCTAAGTACTTAGGCTAACTAAGACCTCACTTGGATTATGCTAGAGCCAAGTAAGGATTGCATAGATTAAGACGTTTAAAAGGGTACGATTATCGTGCCCTTTTTTATTTCCCATTACAGAAACCAACACCGAAACAACACCTTCAACATGATAGCCCGCTTATTTTTCTTTACTTCCATGCTTGCCGCTCTTTCTTTTACCAGCTCTGCAAGCCTACCTTCAGAGAGTCAACTTAAAGAACTATCTCAAGATTCACAGTGGCTACATTTACTGCATTATCATCAAGCAGGTTTATTCAGCTCATTTGAAAGTCAAATAGATGATCCTGATTTTTTCCTATCACCCGAAGGTAAGACAAACCCTCTGGCAGAGTTACACGCGACCATTCAAGCCTTCAAGAATAATAACAATTTTCATAACAACGCTATTTGCCGATTCCCAGCCCGCTTCGCATGGATTAGAAGTCAATTAACAGATACGCGCTACCCAGAGCTGGCCTGTGAAGAGTTTACAGCTTGGTTTAATAACATAGATGCAAAAGGTTTAACGCTTATTTTCCCGGCCGCCTACCTCAATAGTCCGTCATCTATGTTTGGTCATACTTTTATACGCCTTAACCGGGCATCTGGAAGCAATGCTCTACTCGACTACAGTGTCAATTTTGCCGCTAATGCTGACCCTAACGACAATGAGCTAGTTTTTAGCTACAAAGGTTTAACGGGGGGATACCCTGGGGTTTATAGTATTTTGCCTTATTATGAAAAAGTAAAAGAGTACAGCTACTTAGAGTCCAGAGATGTCTGGGAGTACACTTTGAGTATGACACCCGAAGAGGTCAATCAATTTGTCAGGCATATATGGGAAGTAAGAAATATTCGTCTCGATTATTTCTTTTTTTCTGAGAACTGCTCTTATCAAATACTCACTATTTTAGATGCCGCCAGCCCGAGGTTCGATTTCGCCAGCCAATTCCACCTGAGTGCAAAACCTGCAGATACGGTTCGCGTGATCGAGCAAGCCGGATTAATTGAACAAACTGAGTTTCGACCATCTACTCAAAGTAGCATGAACCACATGCTAAACCAGTTAACACCTGAACTGAAAGATAAAGCCTTAGATCTGGTGCATACGCAAATACCCGTACACACACAACTCGAAAATTTAGACAGCCAGGCGCAATCACAAGTACTGGAACTCGCGTACCAATATAATCGCTACCTTGCCGTCAGAAAAAAGCAAAAATCAAAATCTCAAAGCAAACGAGCCATTTCGCTATTATCAGCGCGAAGTAAGCTAAGTGATAAAGAAGTGTTTGCACCCTACCCCTCACCTGAATACCGAGATGATCAGGGTCATCGATCTCATCGATTAGAAAGCACTATCGGTCATGATGGAGATAATAGCTACGCACAGTTTGGACTCAGACTCGCCTATCATGACCGGCTAGATACAGCGCCTGGTTATGTCCAGGGTGCAAAACTAGAAATATTTAATGCCACCCTGCGTCATACATTTGTAAATAAGGATGTGACTGGTGCGAGACTTCCTCAAGATGACAGCACCCAACTTCAAGCACTGCATCTGATTGATATTGCTTCGTTCAGCCCTCGAAATGACTTCATCACACCCACGTCATGGCGCGTATCTACCGGCATTAAACGTCCGATGAGTGCCCCTGATGAATTAAGCCCTTATCTCTCTGCTGGAGGAGGGCTGAGCTATATGTTTAACGATCAGCAGTTTTATGCCCTGCTTGATGGTGAAATAAATCTCGATAACGATATAAGCAAAGGCTACCGCCTTGCTACTGGCCCACACTTAGGCTGGTTGAGCCAACATGACAAATGGAGTGTCAATCTAGATTACTCTCGTTTTTATGATGTGGCAGGTGCAGACTTCAAAGAAAGTAAAGTAACACTTGGTTTATCAAGAAGCATAAGTAAAAACTGGCAACTGCGCGCCACAAGCATTTACAATGAATTCTGGTCCCCCCTTACAGATAAAAAACGTTATACCCAGACCAAGGCCTTAAGTTTGATGTATTATTATTAGAATTAAGATCCCGAAGTCCAAGATTCGCTCAACTATCCTGGATTTAAATATCTCTCGCCTTGAATAACGGAACAGCAGGACGACATGCCTCAGACACCAGAAATACCCGCCTTTGACTCACTAAGCATCGATCAACAACATATTTGGCACCCCTATTCAGCGATCGGTTCCAAGAACGAAATATTTCATGTCGAATCTGCTCAGCAATGCACGCTTACTTTAAAAGATGGGCGGAAGTTGATTGATGGCATGGCGTCTTGGTGGAGTGTCATTCATGGTTATAACCATTCGGTTTTGAATGAAGCTATTTCCTCACAACTTGAAAAAATGTCGCATGTTATGTTTGGTGGCCTCACCCATGACCCCGCCATTAAACTTGCCGCAAAATTAGTCGAGATTACACCCACTGATCTGCAAGCGGTATTCTTCGCGGATTCCGGCTCTGTCGCCGTCGAAGTGGCGATGAAAATGGCGATACAGTATTGGCACAGCGAAGGGCAAGCTAGCAAACAACGCTTTATATCACTCCGAAATGGCTATCATGGCGACACTTTTGGCGCGATGTCAGTATGCGATCCGGTCAATGGCATGCACTCGCTCTTTTCAGAGACTCTCGCTAAACAGTATTTTGTGCCGGCACCGACCTCCGCTTTTGGTAAACCCTGCAATAATGGCGATATAAATGCGCTGAAGTCGACACTCGAAAAATACCATGAGTCAACGGCAGCCATTATTCTCGAACCCATCGTTCAAGGTGCGGGTGGCATGCGATTTTATTCTGCTGATTATCTTCGTCAAGCTAGAGCATTAGCTGATGAGTTTAATGTTTTGTTGATATTCGATGAAATTGCGACCGGTTTTGGTCGGACAGGAAAGCTTTTTGCCTGCGAGCATGCCAATATTGCACCTGACATACTCTGCTTAGGTAAAGCCTTAACCGGCGGCTATATGACGCTTGCTGCGACCCTGACCACTGAAAAAGTCAGCCAGAGCATTAATAAGGGCTCACCCGGTGTGTTCATGCACGGCCCAACCTTCATGGCCAACCCTCTTGCCTGCTCTGTTGCTCTGGCAAGCACCAACTTATTACTTGAGTCGCCTTGGCAGGATCGTGTAAATAACATCGAAGCGCAACTTCAAATAGGCTTACAAAAGTGCGACTCACTGAAGACGGTCAACGAAGTCAGAGTACTCGGCGCCATCGGTGTGGTTGAGTTGCATGACGCGGTAGAGATGAGTACTCTTCAAGGAAAATTTGTTGAGCAAGGTGTTTGGGTCAGACCTTTTGGAAAGCTCGTTTATGTCATGCCACCCTACATTATGACAAATGAAGAGCTAGCGACATTGTGTGCTGCAATTTATATCGTTATTAAAGATCATCACAGGCCGACGATTTCAAGCTAGATAAGCGTTCATCGTAAATAAGCTACTCAGCGAGCACAGCATACTTGCCGGTAAATTCAACGCAGGCTTGTTGCTGCTCATCACAGACCGTGACATGAATAACAAATATTGCACGACCTTTGCGATCATATGATTCTTTGGCGTGCACTAACTGCGCTTCTAGCGGTGATTCCGCTTTAGCGATCAGCCTACTACGCAATGGGCGCAAATAATCAATTTCTCCTTTCGCGACCACAATATCCCCCTCCAATCCTAATTCTTTGGCTTTTAGGTGGGTCATTCCCCAAGCGGCAATCACACACAGATTATATAAACTGCCTCCGAATGCTGTCTTCTTATCATTAATATTTTGCTCTAAAGGTGCACTCACAATAAGTTGATCACCCATATAGGCATCTACCGAGACCTCAGCCGCACGAGCCAAAGGTAAATGTTTGATAATAAATACCTCTAAAGCCTCTGCTTTAAGCTTGTTCTGATGATTCATAGTCGACTCCTGAATTGATAATACATAGCCTTAAAACAAAAAAAGGGAGGCTAATTAGCCTCCCTCATTCTATAAGTGCATCGTAAGATTTCAATAGCCAGAAACGTGAATATCAAGTATCTGGCTGAATCCTCACAGTACTTTTAAAAGATATTACTCGTCTTCTGCAATATCTTTCATGCTTAACTTAATTCGACCACGGTTATCAACATCAAGGACTTTAACCTTAACCATCTCACCTTCTTTTAGCACGTCAGTGACTTTCTCAACACGCTCATTAGAGATTTGAGAAATATGCACCAAACCATCTTTACCAGGCAGAATATTAACAAACGCACCAAAATCGACGATACGTTCAATCTTACCGGTATAGATCTGGCCAATTTCAGCTTCAGCTGTAATGCCCATGATCATATCAATCGCAGCTTGTGCACTGTCGTTATCTTCGCCATAAACTTTGATAGAACCATCATCGTCGATATCAACTGCTGCGCCCGTTTGCTCTGTGATAGAACGAATCGTAGCACCGCCTTTACCGATAACGTCACGAATCTTGTCAGTATGAACTTTCATAGTACGCATTGCAGGTGCTTTGTCAGACAAAGCGTCACGCGGTGCATCAAGTACTTTATTCATTTCACCTAGGATATGAATACGCGCTTCATGTGCCTGCTTAAGTGCAACATCCATGATCTTTTCAGTGATACCTTCGATCTTGATATCCATCTGCAAGGCAGTAATACCTTCATCAGTACCGGCTACTTTAAAGTCCATATCGCCCAAGTGATCCTCATCACCGAGGATATCAGTTAATACAGCGAAATCTTCGCCTTCTTTAACCAGACCCATTGCAATACCGGCAACAGGTGCGGCCAATGGTACGCCCGCATCCATCATTGCCAAGCTGCTTCCGCATACACTTGCCATAGAGCTCGAACCGTTAGATTCAGTAATCTCAGATACACAACGAATTGCATATGGGAAATCTTCCATAGTCGGCATCAACGCTTGGATACCACGCTTAGCTAACTTACCGTGACCGATCTCACGACGACCAGGAGGACCCATACGACCACACTCGCCTACAGAGTAAGGAGGGAAGTTATAATGCAGCATGAAGTTCTCTTTGTACTCGCCTTGAAATGCATCAACAATTTGAGCATCACGTGCAGTACCAAGCGTTGTAGTAACGATTGCTTGAGTCTCACCACGTGTGAACAAAGCAGAACCGTGTGTATTTGGCAATACACCGACTTCAACAGAGATAGGACGGACAGTACTATTGTCACGACCATCAATACGCGGCTCACCTTTCGTGATACGGCTACGTACTACTTGCTTCTCTAGCTTAGAGAAGTACTTTTTAACTTCTTCTTCCGAAGGCGCGCCTTCAGCATCTGTCGCTAACTGAGCAACCGCTGCCGTTTTAAGTTCGCCCAACGCGCCGTAACGTGCCATTTTGTCACTAACAGAATAAGCTGAACTAATACCTTCAGCAAAATCCGCAGCAATAGTATCAACTAGCGCTGTATTTACTTCTTCAGCTTTCCAGTCCCACTTTTCAGTGCCGACTTCTGCCGCAAATTCGTTTACTGCACTAATGACAACCTGCATTTGTTGATGAGCGAACAATACGCCACCTAGCATTTCATCTTCAGTCAACTCTTTCGCTTCAGACTCAACCATTAATACCGCGTCGGCAGTACCTGCAACAACCATGTTTAGTAGCGAATCTTCTAGGAATTCAAACGTTGGGTTAAGTACGAAACCACCCTCGTCAGTAAAACCAACACGCGCTGCACCGATAGGGCCGCTGAAAGGCACACCAGAGATAGCTAGTGCAGCAGAAGTACCAATCAACGCCGCGATATCTGCATCAGCAGACTTGTTCGCAGACATGACAGTACAAACAACCTGCACTTCATTCATAAAACCATTCGGGAATAATGGACGAATCGGACGGTCAATTAGACGAGATGTAAGCGTTTCTTTTTCAGAAGGACGCGACTCACGTTTGATGTAACCACCTGGAATCTTACCAATCGCATACTGTTTTTCTTGATAGAAAACAGATAAAGGGAAAAAACCCTGACCTGGCGATGCTTCTTTCGCTGCAGTCACTGCAACTAACACAGTGATATCATCTACTGTGACTAATACTGAACCTGTTGCTTGACGTGCAACTCGACCTGTTTCGATAGTAACGTCTGAGTTACCATACTTAAATTTTTTAGTTACCGGATTCACATCGGCTCCTTCTATATGATCACTATTATAGTGATTTCATTAATGAAATTTGTAAAATGACAACGACTAAAGCTTTACGTCTCAGTGCTCTTGTTTAGAGCATTTTAACGCCCCGCTAAACCGCGCAAAAACACTCAGACATAAAACTTTATGGTCTTTTACAAACAGTCTTTTAAATCTATATTTCCAAAGTGCTTATTTTTAAATAACGTTCGCTTTGAAATACTTTCCGTTATGCCATAAAAAAGAACCGGCGTGTCTATCTTTCAAGACAAGCCGGTACTCAACTATCTACATAACGCTATATCCATGCAAACATGAATAAGATATTCATTTTGCATAACTATTGGCATGCTAGAAACAACCACCATAAAGGCGCTTATCTACGTAGACCTAAGCGTGCAATAAGATCAACATAACGTGTACCGTTTTTACGCTTCAAATAATCCAACAACTTACGACGTTGGTTTACCATGCGAATCAAACCGCGACGTGAATGGTGATCATGCTTGTTGCCTTTGAAGTGAGACTGCAACTTGTTGATGTTAGTCGTCAACAATGCAACCTGAACTTCAGGAGAACCAGTATCACCTTCAGCTTGTTGATATTCTGCTACTACTACTGCTTTTTCTTCGGCATTAAGTGCCATAGTCTTTTTCCTCTAATATGCGCTTAAATAATTAACACTAACCGCGCATATTTACAGTCAGTGCCTTTACGAAACTTGTTTCTATAACAGTGTAATTAAACCCGTTATTCGACGTTGAAGTTCACTAAACGTTTAGCTTGAATCAAACCGTCTTCGGTTATTTCAACCACTCCCGCAAATACCTTACTTGAAAGTGCCTCGTCAGGAGATTGTTCATCTCTAACAAGATATAAACGCACCATTTCTGTTGCTTCAGAATTTTCTAATTCAAGATCTGCATTTTTTGCGTCGGCTATTCTAACTGCTTGGCCAAGTAATATCGAGCTTGCAAGCTCATTTTTTAGGCAAAGTTTAGGTGTATTTGGTAATAAGCTGTCAGTTGGTAATAAATATTGGTCTAAATCCAAATTTACCTGCCCATCTTCAGCCTGATTGGCTAATGCTTCAAGCATCTCCATGGTTACCGTATTATCCAAACTGAAGTGCCCTGCCTTGAAACGACGTAACATTGAAACATGCCCACCACAACCCAAAGACTGACCAATATCTTCAACTAGAGAACGAATATAGGTACCTTTTGAACACTCGACAGTGAGATCTATCTCCTTTTCGCGTATAGCATCCAACTCTAGGCTATAAATCGTAATCGGCCTTGCTGGCCGTTCGATGGTGATCCCCTTTCTGGCATACTCATACAAAGGACGCCCTTGATGTTTCAAAGCAGAGTACATAGACGGCACTTGCTTAATAGGGCCTTTGAATTCATTCAGGATAGGCAGCAATAAATCTTCATTTAATGCAGGTACATCATGACTTTCAACATGCTCACCTTCACTATCACCGGTGGTACGCACATCACCCAAGGTAGCAGTCGTGTAATAGCCTTTGTCAGCATCGAGCAGATAACGCGAATATTTGGTCGCCTCACCAAAGCAGATTGGCAGAACGCCTGTTGCGAGAGGATCTAGACTTCCAGTATGACCTGCCTTTTGCGCCCCGAATAAACGGCGCACTTTCTGCAGCGCAAAATTAGAAGTCATACCTTGCGGTTTATCTAGCAGTAAAACACCGTCTAGCGGTCGACCTTTTCTTTTTCTAGCCAAACTTAACTAACCTTCGCCTTCCGGACTGTTATCATCAACTGAGCTATCAACTGAGCTGTTATCTGCATGTTCATCACCAGACAAGTCCTTATCCTTCTGACGTGCATCAGTGATAAGTTTATCCAGTGTACGGCCACGCTTAACAGATGCATCAAAATGAAAACGTAACTGAGGAATTGTTCGCAATTGAATCATTCGGCTCAGTTCGCTACGTAAGAAGCCAGCAGCACCATTTAGAATTTTAATAGTGCTTTTAACTTCTTCGGAATCAGCATCAAGATCATCTACTGTCAATAAAGTAACGTATACATTTGCATAACCAAGATCGCGAGCGACCTCCACTTTATTGACGGTAACCATACCTACACGCGGATCTTTCAGAGATGAGCGAATCAACTCTGCCAGATCACGCTGCATTTGATCCGCAATACGGTCTGTTCGCTTATAATCTTGCGCCATCGTCGTTACGATTCCAAAGTACGTTCAACAGAAATTTTGTCAAAGACTTCGATTTGATCACCGACTTTAACGTCATAGTTCTTCACACCGATACCACATTCTGTACCTGATCGAACTTCGTTAACATCATCCTTGAAACGACGAAGTGATTCTAACTCACCTTCAAAAATAACAATATCATCACGTAGTACACGGATCTTCTTATTACGATGAATAGTCCCTTCAAGCACCATACAGCCGGCAACCTGACCAAACTTAGGCGATTTAAAGACATCACGTACTTCCGCAATACCAACAATTTCTTCTTTGAATTCAGGTGCAAGCATACCGGTTAAAGCTTGCTTAACATGGTCGATAATTTCGTAGATGATGCTGTAATAGCGTAGATCCAGACCTTCATCTTCAATTATCTTACGTGCCGTTGCATCAGCACGAACATTAAAGCCGACAATGACAGCATTAGATGTTAATGCAAGATTAGCATCTGTACCGGTAATACCACCGACACCACTACCGACAATTCGGACTTGAACTTCATCGTTACCAATCTCGCTCAAGGACGAAGTTAAGGCTTCAAGAGAACCACGCACATCTGTCTTCAAAACGATGTTCAAATGGTTTACTTCATCTTTGCCCATGTTTTCAAACATGTTTTCAAGCTTGGCTGCTTGCTGCCGATTTAAACGATCCTGACGATTTTTATCATCACGGAACTGAGCAACTTCACGTGCTTTTCGTTCATTCTCAACAATAACAAATTCATCGCCTGCGTCTGGCGTACCGCTCAAGCCAAGAATTTCAACAGGAATAGACGGACCCGCTTCTTTAACCAGTCTGCCGTTCTCATCCTGCATGGCTTTCACACGACCATAGAACGTACCGGCAATCATGATGTCGCCCGCTCTTAGGGTACCATTCTGAACCAAAACTGTAGACACAGCACCACGACCGCGATCAAGCCTTGACTCAACCACCACGCCTTTACCCGGCACATTCTTGGCTGCTGTTAATTCAAGCATTTCAGCCTGTAAGAGCACAGCATCCAATAAGGCATCAATACCTTCACCCGTATGCGCAGAGACATTAATAAACTGTACGTCACCACCCCAATCTTCAGGAATAACGTCTTTCGCTGCCATCTCATTTTTCACACGATCCGGATCAGCATTCTCTTTATCCATCTTGTTTACAGCGACAATGATCGGCATTTCAGCTAATCGTGCATGCTGAATGGCTTCCTCTGTTTGAGGCATCATGCCGTCATCAGCCGCCACTACAAGAATAACAATATCGGTACTCTTTGCCCCACGCGCTCTCATCGCTGTAAATGCGGCATGCCCTGGCGTATCTAGGAAAGAAATCATGCCGTGACCGGTTTCTACATGGTAGGCACCAATATGCTGGGTAATACCACCCGACTCACCATCCGCTACTTTCGCTTTACGAATATAATCAAGCAAAGATGTTTTACCATGGTCAACATGACCCATCACACTAATTACAGGTGCACGAGGAGTTTGCTCACCCTCATAATCTATGCTTTCAAGCATTTCAGCTTCAAGTGCATCTTCCTGAACCAAAATAACCTTATGACCTAACTCTTCCGTTATCAGAACAGCAGTTTCTTGATCAATCGATTGATTCATCGTGGCCATCACACCCATGCCCATCAGTGTTTTAATCACGACAGCACTTTTAACTGACATTTTATCTGCCAGCTCACTCACGATAATGGTTTCACCAATCGCAACATCTCTAAAGACTCGCGTTACTGGCTTTTCAAAGCCGTGGCTTCGCTTAGCTTTTTTCTTTTTGCCTTTAAGCTTACGCGGTTTCTGATTATCTGAATTTTCATTGACATTAATAGCACTAAATACTTCTTCTCGTTGTCGAGGAGGTCGATGACCAGCAGATTTTGTATGCTTACGTTTTACCTCTTCCTCTTCAACTTTTGCTGTTCTTTCTTTCTTTTTGTGTTTTTTGTGTTTTTCATTCGTTTCCAGGTCAGCTGGCGTTGCAGCTTTTGGCTCGTCTTTTTTAGTCGGAGCAACCTTCTGCGCTTTATCTTCCGTTTTCTTAGCGTCTTTCTCTTCGCTAACAATACGCGTTTTTTCTTGCTCTTCTTTTTCTAGCTGAGCTTTTTTAGCGACTTCTTCTGCCAATTGAGCTGCACGTGCAGCATCCTCTTTTTTCTGCTGCTCAAGCTCTAAAGACATCTCAGGCCGTTTAACATAAGTACGCTTCTTGCGAACTTCTACATTAACAGTTTTAGACTTACCCTGACCGGCAGACATTTTCAACGTAGACGTCGTTTTACGTTTCAAGGTGATTTGCTTTGGCTCACCTTCGTCTTCACCATGGCTTTTTTTCAAAAAAGTCAACAAGGTCTGCTTCTCATCATCCGAGACCGCATCCCCCTCACTTCTTGCAGTTAAACCTGCATCGTTAATTTGCTTCAACAATCTTTCGACTGGTGCACCTATATCATTTGCCAGTTGCGTGACAGTTACTTCAGACATAATTTTTCCTCCTGACTCCCGTCGTTACGAATCCTGGCCTTCAAACCAAG
>Ga0105353_1001074_pt1 | contig 14127 bp, 12 predicted proteins | sample EN1Hudsemesocosm_2_FD_83657 | JGI IMG/M metagenome (GOLD analysis project Ga0105353, IMG submission 83657) | Methane-oxidizing microbial communities from mesocosms in the Hudson Canyon - EN10B Hudson Canyon | ecosystem: Environmental > Aquatic > Marine > Cold seeps | place: Hudson Canyon...
AATTTGCAAGATCATCTCGAATTCAATTTTCAGTACCGCTGCAAAGAACCGATTACTCTCAACAGTGAATTAGGCCTGTTTAAGAAAGCACTGATCGGTGCTAGGTGGCTACTGTTCAAAACAGGACTAGGCCGCAGCAATCACTTTGAATCCTGTGCATTTATCAGATCAAGAGCCGGCGTTAAGTGGCCTGATATTCAATATCACTTCCTGCCAGGTGCCATCACTTATGATGGAACAGTAGCGTTCAAAGGACATGGATTCCAGGTCCATGTAGGGCACAACAAGCCAACAAGTCGCGGTCATGTGCGAGTGACTTCGAAAGATATTAAACAACATCCTGAAATACTATTTAATTATCTTGAGACTGAGGAAGATAAACAAGGCTTCCGAGATTGTGTGCGTCTAACTCGAGAAATCATGAACCAGCCCGCTATGAACCAGTATCGGGGTGAAGTTATTCAACCCACAGATGATGTGCAGAGTGATGACCAAATTGATGCCTTTGTAAGAGACGCAGTAGACAGCGCTTATCACCCTTCTTGTTCCTGTAAAATGGGGATTGACTCAATGTCGGTTGTAGATCCAGATCTCAAAGTTCATGGCCTTTCAAGGCTCCGAATTGTCGATTCTTCGGTCTTCCCCACCATACCCAACGGAAATCTGAATGCGCCAACCATGATGCTTGCTGAACGTGGGGCTGACATCATCAAAGGAAGTAATATTCAACCTAAACACCGCGCATCGGTCTACATAAACGAGCATTGGCAAACAAGTCAAAAGTGATGAATCACTAACAGATCTGCTACGGACGTGGGACCAGTTTAATTGCTACACCATGGGTTTTATCTAGGTCTAAATCCTGGCTTCCCTCACCTGAATACGACAATGTCAGTGACATTTTAGTCGCCATGCTGGCCTCACCAAAATGCACCCCAACACCCCCTATATTGATCACATCATCATTTTTACTATTAGAGCTTGAGTATGGTGTAATAAATTTCTTTACAACATTACTCGCGAATGTTTTATCATTTTCACGAAACCCTACCTGTAACAATTTAGTGGCACCATTAGGATGCCGCCCCTCGGCTAACAAGGGCATACGATCAACCATTGGAGTAATATCTTCTAGTAATATCGGTAGGCAACCATTTTTTGTGCCACCCAAATACCAACGAGCAACTTTTCCATCAGGACGCTTTCTAGAAAACTCCTGAGTCTCAAGTACATCAAGACCCTGCGCGCTCCATTCTGATGTCGTCGTTATCAGATCATCAACACGCACACACCAATCCACCGGCCCTAGCTCACCACTAATCCAACCTATGAGCCTAGAAAATATGGTACCTCTTCTTACTGACAGCCACTCCATAATGGTGAGAATACCCATCATCTTCATGAGCTGGCTAGACCAACCAGCCTTCACTCCGAGAAGTTCAAGATAAGTTTGATTTGCGAAAATAATTAGAGCGTTTTCCGTAGAGCCATGGCTACCACCTCGAACAACGTCAAAACCAAGATCTACGAAATCAGCAATAGCCTCCTCAAGATTTGAGACGAAAATCACAGCATGATCAAACTGAGGGGCCATAGAAGTTGCCGCGTTAGTAACAGTGATATCTTTGAAGTAGTCATAGTTACGACTATAAACCTTTGAATAACTCTATACTACAACAAACCTTTTACGCTGTGTTTGCTTTTTGTCCCATACATAAAAATAAACAGAAATTCCAAAAAGACGTTTAGAAAAGAAAAGTTTTGCGCTAAGAACACGCAACGATCGAACAACAATGTTATTGTATAACTTCAATCTATCTAAATCTGTGTTTTCCTCAAGAAGTTTAGACCCGATGATTAAACCCAATATGATAGCCACGAGAGAATCAGATGATTACACACACCCAATAATGGTATCGCAAATTTAAGAGGTAGAAATTAGTATTGCGATTGCTGGTTATTTGAGAACTAAAGGAAGAAATAATGTTTCGAGTACAACTTTTAATATGCATGTTCGTTGCAAGCCTAATAGTCTTGCCTGCCCAGACAAATGCTGCGGAGACGCAAGACGCCCAAGTGAAATCGATTCTAGTGACTGGTGCGACAACTGGCATTGGTAGAAACTTGGCTGAGACACTGGCAAAACATGGTCATCATGTATACGCAGGAGCAAGAACTGACAGTGAGATGGCTGATCTAAATGCCATTAAAAACGTTACCGCAGTTAGACTAGATGTTACAAAACAAGATCAGATTGATGCTGTGGTAAGCAGGATCAAAGAATCAGGAACCGGACTCTATGGGTTAATCAACAATGCCGGTATAGGTGGTGGTGGCCCCGTGTTATCAACTCCAATTGCAGACCACAACATGCTTTATCAAGTCAATGTGGAAGGTGTCTATCGCGTTACTAAGGCATTTGCACCCTTAGTTATTGAATCTACTGGCAGGATTGCAACAACAGGTTCTGTTGCCGGCACCATTACTACCAACCGATTAAATTCTTATAGTGGCAGTAAACATTGGATTGAAGCCTTTACCGATGGACTCGCAGAAGAGTTAGCATCAACAGGAGTATCAGTCAGTGTAATTGAGCCGGGCAATTACCAATCTTGGATTAGACGCAGCAGTATGTTACGTGCGTTTGCTCAAATAAAAGCTGACGGTGGGAAAATAACCGATGCAATGCAAAAACAATACGACCAGACTGCAGCCTACGAATTATCGTTAAAAAAACCAGATGAAGTATCAGCCGCCTACATGCATGCATTGTTCGACGAGAAACCATTGCGCCGCTATGTTGTAACACCGAGTCAACCAGAGCAGGAATTCACAATTAGTACCAAGATACGTCAACTAGTCGAGTTAAATCAATGGGGTCCCCATAGCTATAGCCGTGATCAACTAATTGAAATGCTCGACAATGAATTAGCTAAAGACCGCTGAATCAGCGAGGGAGCTATAAATGTCCGAATACTGGAAGCCCGATATTGAGCGCTATGTTAAGAGAATGGCATGGATCGGATCTATTTTCGTTTGGGTAATCGTTGGCATTATTGTTCGGTTTGAAGATGCGATTGCTGCCTTACAAAAAGATGATCCATCAAGGCTTCTTATATATATTGGAGGTTCTGCATTAATTTTGGCTGTAACTGGCTATATAAACGGTGGTGCGGTGAGGAGGAACAAGATAAGCCCTTACTTGTTACCACCGCTAGTGCTAAAGCAACCTATAGTTTGGCTAACTCTAATCGGAGTGGCCACTACCGCTGTGTTTCAAAACACTCAGTGATGTAAGTATGGTGATTAAGTCCTGTTCTCCATTATCTAGCCCTGATTTGACTGAATCGGGTATTCAGCTATGATTATGAGCTCATATGGATTAGCAAACTACCTAAGATAGATATGAAAGGACTATTACTTTCCATTCTGCTTGTCATTTGTTCTCTAAGCGCTAACGTTGCAATGACAGAGGAATCATCGAGAACGCTCCTAAAAGCTAGCTACAAACTTGACCCTGATCTACTAGAGATAATCAGAGACAAAACCGTCAAATTGGGCGAACTGAATTTCAAGGTACTGATACTTCCGAGTGCTGAGTCCCCTAATCAGCATATAAACGACTCATTAACAGCGCGTAATGCCCGAGTAACACTTAACACAGACAAAGTCTTGTCTATCATCGATTCTGCAACTGACTTTAAACTCAGACGCCGATTTAGGTCAATTAATGCTGTTGCTGCAGATGTCTCGTTACAAGGCCTTGTGCAACTAGCCGAGGATGTATCTGTTGCTCGAATTGGATTGGACACAGGCGGCCATGGCTCTTTATATCAAGCGATTCCCCAGGTGAATATAGATTCAATCAAACAGACCTATAACTTAACTGGTCAAAATGTTGAAGTAGCTGTTCTCGATACTGGTATTGATACTGACCATGTGGACCTTCAAGGGGCCCTTCTTACCCAAAAATGCTTTGCTGATAGTTGTCCCAACGGAGTAAATAGCGCAGAGGATGATAATGGTCATGGGACGCACGTCGCTGGGATCATAGCTTCTCAAGGCAACACAGCGCCAGAAGGCGGGTCTCCGGGGGTAAGAGTTCATGCGATTAAAGTGCTTGATAGCTCAAATAGCTATAGTGCAGCATCAATTGTTATAGCCGGTTTAGATTATGTGATAAACGAATTACCAAATGTAGACATCGTTAATATGAGCCTAGGTACAGATCAATTATTTAGCAGTGACTGTGATTCAACCTATGCATACACCAGAGCATTTAATTCCGCCATTAAAATATTAAGGGATCGGGGTACACTCAGTTTTGTTTCTAGCGGAAACGAAGCCTCTACAAATTCCATTTCTGCGCCAGCATGCATATCTACAGCTATCGCTGTGGGGGCAGTATGGGACACAAGCCCGACATATTGGAACGATGACTACTGTACCGATGCTAATCCAGTGGCAGACCAAATGGCCTGCTTTAGCAACTCCAGTATCTCGCTAGATATTTTTGCCCCCGGTAGTCCGATTACGGCAACGCGCAACGGTGGTGGCACCACTATTTACTCTGGGACTTCAATGGCTACACCCTTGGTAGCATCATGTGCTGCTCTAATGACCGAATATCACCCTGAGTTAACCGCTGATCAAATCGAGAGTGCGCTCAAAACCAGCGATGTTTTAGTGCAAGATGATACAGGTAGAACTTTTCCAAGATTAGATTGCTTGGCCGGTATAACTTCCCTTGGCACTTTTATTGATACTGATTCGGATAGTGTAGATGATGCATTGGACAACTGCATCTCGGCGCCTAATCCAGATCAGATTGATACTGATGGTGATGACTTAGGTGATGCTTGTGATCCCGATGATGACAATGATGATGTCTTAGATGTCGATGATGTGTTTCCTAAGAATGCGCTTTACTCCGCAGATACAGATAGTGATGGGCTCCCAGATGCTTGGGAAACTGTGTATGGTCTGGATCCAAATGATCCATCAGATGCCTTAAGTGATTTGGATAATGATGGTGTAACAGCTCTAGATGAATTCTTAGCAGGGACGATCCCTTCAAGTTCTTTAGATATCGATGGAAATGGTCAGTATGACGCCCTAACTGATGGTCTTCTGCTACTAAGACGAATGTTTGAATTAGAGGGAATCGCATTGGTGACAGGAGCGGTGTCCTCTAATGCGACTTACAGCTCTTCAACAGATATTGAATCGCGTATTGCTATGTTAGGTGATCTTGTTGATATCGACGGTAATGGTCAAATTGATGCGCTGACGGACGGGTTGCTTATCTTACGTTATCTATTCGGCCTAGAAGGAGAAACACTTATTCAAGGAGTAACGGCAAGTAATGCCGTTAGGGCTAATGCAGAAGCTATTGAGGCCCATTTAAAATCTCTAAACCCCACCCTAGGCAACCTAGAATGCCCTCAGACGACTTGGAGTTCTGGCACTAGGACGATAGACCACTATGGCGTTGAGAGACAATTCCGAGTTCATATTCCTACCAACTACAAAAGCAATGAAACATCGCCTTTAATAATTGGTTTTCATGGCTGGGGTGGAGACCAAAATGAGTTTCTTGACAATGAAACTGTCCAGAGTGAACTTAATGAACACAACTACATAATGATTTCTCCTCTTGGTCTTGGTTCTCAGGAGCCAGGAGGTTTCTATTCCTCTTGGTCCTTTAGCGGGTCCACAACGGGCTTAGATGGAGATGGAATTAACTCAGCGGTGCCAAATGACTCAGACGCAATTTGTAATGCCAATGTAACCCCTAACTATACCTACCCATCCTGTCAGAGTGTGGCTGAGAATAGTTGCTCTTGGACCCATTGCCTAGACGACGATATCAGTTTTGTTGCTAGATTGGTGGCTGAAGCAAAGGAAAACCTTTGCATTGATAATGAATACATATTTGCCACGGGAGGCTCAAATGGTGGAATGTTTGTGTGGGAATTGGGGCAAGATGAGCGAACTGCTCAAACATTTCGTGCAATTGCGCCAATTATTGGACTGCCTCATCGGGGATATTTAAAAGAGCCTAAAAGGGTTAATGGTTTGCCGGCTATTTTAATAACCGGCATGCGCGATACCACTGTTCCACCGGGTGACTGGAATGACAAATCGTTCACCACCACATCGAACGGTGAGCAGTACTACTACACTGGGGCCAGTGCAATCGCGGAAAGTTGGGGGAACGCACTCGGTTGTGATATTTCTAACCCTCCAGCACCTGTTGATCAAAATATTGCAACTAGTCTTGAGTGTCGTGGCTGGTCTTTGTGTGAGGGAGGCAATACTTTCCCTCCGATTCTTGATTGCCGAGGCAGTGAAATGGGCCATACCTACAACCTAACTCAATCGTGGCCATTGATAATGCGCTTTTTTAATGATCAGTAATCTGTATAGGCATCATCTTTCAACGATTCTATACTGCTCTTCATCGGTTCCAAAAAAGACAGGGGCTGCAGAGAATTTAAAACTGTGGGCAGCACCTCAGTCTTTTGGTAACTCTGCTGGCGATAGATTTCTGCGCCGAGAAGATTTTCCTGGTGGATAATTAGCGGCCAAATAGCTCAAAATGGTATCCTCCGTTTCTTCATCAAATAACCACACGCCTTGGGTGTTTTGCATCCACCTAATCATTGATTCCCAGGTATCTCGGTCGCCCCGTTGAAACGTGATAAATTTCGCTGAATGGCAAGCAGTACAATTCGCGCGCACAGTCTCCCAGCCATCGGCTATGGTTAACCCACTATCTGGGTCAATTTCAGCGAAACTTGACGAGCTTGAAATAACCGGCGACACCAAAAACATTGTTGCTAACACTCGAGCTAAAAACCCACCATTATTGCCTAAACGCATTATTAAACCACTTGGACGGCAATGCGGTGGCAGGCATTATTAAGGTAGCCTTTGGGGTTCCAGCCAGGGATTATTGTCGGTTGAGCCCTACCATGAGAATCCGTCGCTTGCGCCCAAACCTCGTAATATCCAGGTTGAGGAAAGCTCACCTCTGCATGCCATCTCTGCCATGCTAACCGATTAACCGGCTTTTTTAGTTGAGCGAGCTGCCAGGTTGCACCAAAGTCGATTGACACCTTAACTTTCTCCACGCTGAGATCACCTGCCCAAGCATGCCCTCTGCAAGAGAAGCTCTCTTTTAAAGGATGAGTAACACCACTTTTTGGAAAAGTAACTAGCGATTTAACCGGCATAGATTCAATAGTGTACATATCTTCATTAGCAACCTTAGCCCCCGGCGCAACAGGCCTATTGGGCATGCTATATGAGGGAGCCGCCATCTTCGCACCATTATGAATCTGATTTCTTATCACTATCTTTTTTAGCCACTTGCCACTAGTCGAGGCGGGCCAGCCGGCGGTTATCAGACGCAAGGGATAGCCATTTTGAAAGGGTATTTCCTCATCATTAAAGCCCCAAGCGACCAAACTTTCATCCTCTAGAGCTTTAGACATTGGCACGCCCCGTGAAATAGATTGCTTACTCGGATTCCCTGAGAGATGCATGTCGGCCCCATAATAGCCAATATAAACCGCGTCATCGCTAATCCCGCAATCTTCCAATACATCTCTGAGTCTGACACCCGTCCACTTAGCACATCCGACGGCACCAGTAGTCCACTGATTGCCTTTAGCTGGCGGATCATATTCGCTACGGCCATTACCTCCGCATTCCAAAGTCAAGGCGTAGCTATAGTGCTTAAATTTTTGCTTTAGTTCAGCAAGCGTATATTTTGTTGGTTTCAGGCAGGATTCACCCGCAATCTCCAGCACCCAACTGTCGGGATCTCCAATTCTCTCAACATCAGGAGGAATACCATTGTTGCGAACAAAAAAATGTTTTGCTGGGGTCAAATCATCATCGAGTAGATGTGGTGGTGTCTCGGCATTGATAGGACGGTCGTTTAGTATTCTTAAGCCTTCCTTTCCGTCGATACCAAAAGGTACTGAGGCATCAGCCATAGCCGCCGGAATTAGCCCCCCTGGCATTTTACTGGCAAAGGGAATGCTCGACCCTAAAAAGGCCATCATAGCCGCGAGCCCGCTCTTCTTCAGAAATCCTCGTCGCGTATCAGGGTCGACCACTCGGCCCCACAATTGCTTGTCAGCCTCTTTTGGATTTTTGCGGTACAACTCGTGGATACCTACTGTCTTTTGCTTTCTTCTAGACAACTTGTCCTCCATTGGAGATACCAATAAGAATATGGCGATAGTTTATAACGTGTGAGTCCAATACGATCAAGATGAATACACTACATGCCGTTTATTACCCAAGCATAACTGAATACTCCATCCAGTCAAATCAGTGCGAGATCGGGTGAGAAGTTTTTGATACTTTTAAATATATTAGTGCGCTTTTTGAACAGTCATTAGCTTTCTACCGTTACATTATTGTCATTTATTAATGTATAGTCAGGTTAGATCTTTGATTTTAAATAATAACCAATCAGGGCGAAATTAGGATGGAAACTTCTCTGTATTTCAAGACACTGCTAATTCTTTCAATTCAATTAGGCATCATATTTGTTGGATGCTTTTATTTTTTAAAAAAGGCCAAAGAGTCCTATATTCAAGGAGTTCCGTTCTTAGGCTTAGAGTTTATAGGTAAAAAGAATAGTCGAGGAGAATTGGATCTTATCCCTATTAATCCAGATCCTATCAATGAGGATGAGAAGAACGACTCCTCTTTGGTAACAAGCGACACAAGTAACACCGAAAAGGAAGAAGAACCAACCAAGCAACAGGCTCTTATGGCCAAGATCTTTTTGGTTTGGATGTTAAGCATGTTTGGTATGATAATTTTTGCTCGGATAAATACGGCGATGGGCTTGTCTTTAATGACCATAACTAGCATCTCTTTTTCTCCATTATTGGGCGTCATTATGCTTGAGATGGACGAGAATGATGGGCTTCGAGCAATTCTTTTAACGTGTTTTATTACTGTAGCCGCGGCTATTGTAGGTATGTATTCAGGTATAGACTTTAGCTTTATGAGAAGCTTTCTCTTTTTCGGTCTTTGTGCGCTGATACTAATAGGACTGGTTAGGTTATTTTTCGGCATGACTACTGCAATGATCAGAGCAAAAGCAATTGCTGGGGCTATATTGTTCTCATTATATCTTGTATATGATTTTAACCGGCTCAAGCAAATTGGCGATTTAGGGGTCAATGACTGGTCTACAGCACTTCAGATTGCGATTAGTATTTATCTCGATATTCTTAACTTACTCTTGGAGATATTGGACGCTATGGGAAATAGCTAGAAGCCCTAATATTCGATCTTACTATAGCCCCTTTGCCACTGAGAGAAGTGCTTTTGAGACTTATTAGAAAAGATATGGCGGTGAGAGAGTACCTCATCGCCTACTTTCGGCGCCATTCAACCTGTTAGCTAACGTGTTTACTAGTCTCCCAAGAAGCCAGTTCACAGTCAAGGGCTTCAAAATGTCTACTATTTTGTCTGCTAAGCTTCAAAGGCTTGGAAGTCTCCACAACTCTCAATAGCCCCCACCCCGGCAGGTGACCATGGCCATTCTGTACATATGAATATATTCGGTCTAATATGAAGATAGTCACTTGTGAATGAAGGATAGGGGAACGTCTAACTTAATAACGTCTCACATGAGGTTGTCATTATGAAACGAGTCATTTTTTTAATGAGCGCGGTGATATTATTTTGGGGCTAGTCTCAAAGCGTATTTAAGAGATTTTAATTATTGGGAAATCAATTGGAGAAAATTTTATGAGAAACTTTATTCGACTTGTTGTCATCTACATATGCGCGGCATTTATTTCGACCGCACAAGGTGCGACTGATATAAAAGCGCCTTTTGGATTTGTGTGGGACCAAACTGAATCAGCGCTCAGAGCAAGGGGCCTTGTCTTGAATTGCAGTATTATGGCTAATCTTCCAATTAATTCGTGTAAAGTAACTACCGCACCTAAAAAATTCTCCAAAGCAGAGTTTTTCCAGCTTCTCTTTGTTCCTAACGAAGGGCTTCAAAAAGTGATGATGGTAGGAAAGGATATTACTGGTGATCCCTATGGTTCTAGTGGAAAAGAGCAATATAATGCACTAAAAGTATCGTTAACTAAAAAATATGGGGACCCAAAAACTTTTGAGTATGGTGCCATAGAGCTTTATAAGGATGCAGACGAGTTCTATGAATGCTTGGCTTATCAAAATTGTGGCACACAAGCAGCTTATTGGACAGAAAACGTTACTGGCACGATAGCTTTGGAACTTGACGGTCTATCTAGAGGTAAGGGTTATTTGACGTTGAAATATGAATCAGCAAGATGGTCGGATCTCATTGACAAAATGAACAACGATTTGAGCGCGGGAGACGACGATAGCCTTTAAGCATCCGTTGCTTAGCGTAACTACTTGATCTATATGTCAGGGACTGGCAAGCAAATACTATATTTACTTTGGTCTCGCTAATCTTATTTTTATGTTTATTTACAATAAGCTCTATATTCAAGCTCTTTTAGATCAGAGTTATACATCGATAGATTCAGAGGAAATATTGAAACCTGAAGAGGCAAAATTAGGAATTCATATCCCAAGAAAAAAGGATGATTAAACTCATATAATAGATATGAAACGATTACTTTTACTTACAACTTTAATGTCTCTTCCTATTTTTGCAGGAGTAAATTCTTGGGAGTGTGGAAAATTTGAAGGGGCTAAGATTATAGCTAGTGACGGCACTTCTCTAGGTAAATTAGGTCCCAAATGGGAATCGGATTCAATATTTAATGATTCATCTGAACATTCAACCACATGGTCATCAAACAGTATCTTTAATTCATCAAATGACTACGGAAATACTTATTCTAGCGATAGTGTATTTAACGAATCAGCCTCAAATCCCCCTAGAATAATATCTGAAGAGGGGGAGGAGATTGGGAAACTATCCATTGGACCGAGTTGGGATAGTGAAAGATACGATCCTAACGATATAAAATATACCTGTGACTGGGATTAATAAACTCCCTGCCCCGATCTAGCCCTGATTTGACTGGATGGGCTTTTCAGGTATGCTTAAAGTAGTGACGGCAATTTATTAGATTAATTGGAGATTGATACCCCAAAAAATCTAGGAATAATCTTATATGGACTCTGTCTTTTTTGCTTTTTTGAGCTCTATTGAGCCTTGGATGTGGTTTGCAGCCGCGGTAGTTCTGTTGCCAATTGCCGCCTCAATCGGTGAAGTAACCATATTACCGTGGATATCGTTAGCATTGGTCTTTGTCGGGATAGCAGACATTTTTGTTTTCTCAGTAGAAATTCAGCTTGTTACGTTTTGTCTAGTGTTTTTTAGTTCTATCGTTCTCAGCCACCGATTTCTGTCCTCAGATACTAATCAGCCTTTAATAGCAGAGGGTGTTGGAGATATGGTGGGCAGAGAGCTTAAAATTACAAGTATTGATCCTACCAATCTCTTCTCTGGAACGGCTGGCGGTGAGAGAGGGATTCGAACTTTTGAAAAGCATAAACTAGTTATATTTGAATAGTTTATGTTCTATTTAGTACGATTATTGCTTGGGAAAGGCTGAAGCTTAACTTATTGATACTTATATATATTTTATTTTAGTTATTTGTTAATTGTGCCAGTGGCACACTTACAGATCTTCCTGGGCAATTGCACCTAAAGTGATAAAAAGTTCATTTCTTCACAAATCTCTTTTGTATATATATTAAAAAAACCAGCAGTAAAACTTGTCTATCGCATGTATCTGTTGCAGCAACTTATCTAAATCTCACATGCTTGAGGAGGAGCCTGTACAGGCGACTCTTCGGATATATTTTGATCATACTCAGATGCCTCCAAATTTGCTAATTGCTCTGCATAAACCTTTTCGGAATTCAACAAGTTATTAGCTAAACGATTTGGATTGGGAGCAGCGAGTTCCGATTCAACCATGATCGAGGAGAACTCTTCAAGTGAGCAATTATTGCAGGCGTAACTGATCACATCCGATATATATTCTGAAAAATCGTCCCTACCCAAAAGTTGATGATTTAAATTTTTCTTTCCTTTGAAAGAACTTAATGGCTGCATCCAGAAACTCTCACCAGACATACTCATCATAGGGGCAAATAGCAATGAATTAGATTGATCTATTGCTCCGTCTATATTGAAGTCGCCATTTATATCGGTCTTGGTTACATATTGTGACTCAGATGCTAATTTCGCCCATATCAAATGACGAGCCTTTACTGCATACTTCTCCGTAATCTCAGGTAATTCAAGAATATCTCCATAGCGATAATTTATGGCATTAAGTCCCGAGAATATTGCACCAGTATCAACATCTTCAGTCCCGCATGAAGATAGATTATCTTTCCACTTAGCGATGCGCTCAGCATAATCGTCAATCTCATTCATAGCTGTATTTGCCGCACGGCATTGAGACTCAGACTCGATCAGGGAGTTAATATTTTTAGCCACTTGACTTGAATTGAAGGCATCTTTTGCAGACTTTTGATCCGCTCTGAACTCACTTATATTATTATCTAGCGCTGCTATCTGATCATCTTCAGGAAAGGATTGTTGGTTGATCTGTTTTGAGATTTTTGCGATCTGACTATCCTGAGGTAACCCCTGAGCCACCACTTGTTCTTTGAAATTTACCGCCTCAGGGCTGTACTGTATGCTACTGCCCACCCGCTTGCCATTTTCATCTGGAATCACGAATACTGAATCAGGAAAACTTAAGATGCGAATCTCGTCTGGCAACACATATCCCCTTGAATTAGGACTCCAACCTCTCTCCTGCGCTAAGAGACGTCCTTGGGGAGTATTCAGCGAGAGGCCTTCAACGTTATTATAAATACTGGTTCGGCCCAATGGGATCAGTTCTCCGGGAAGTAGTAAAAAACCTCTATCAAATCCAAGTGAGTCGGTTTTATTTTCTACGCCATATCCTGGAAAATTTAGACTATAGTCCGCGATCTTTATTCCTTTATGATAACCCTCAGCCTTGAATGAAGAACCGCCATAACCTCCTACGTTTTTCATAGCAAATTCAGTATTATTTCGAAGATGAATCGAAATTGTTTGGCCCCTATCTCCATATCTTCCTGCACCCGCCACACCAACAATAATAGATAAGTCAGAGATTTGCTCTGCCGCCATTACCTTTACCTTTTGACTAATGACTTCATCCCTTTTTTTCCTCAAGTTAGCAAGTTGTTGCGAAAGTGCTCCTGCCTTTTTAGATCTAGCTGCTTGGAGCTCGCTTCTTTTTTGCTTGGCAGAACTAATCTTCTGATCGATTTCAGCTATATTTTTGTTGAGAGCCTTACGCTCAGTCTCTCGTTGATCCTCAAGACTTACTCGTGAAGAGCACATATTCATGCACGCATCAGGAGTCTTAGGTAAATTCCCTTCCTGCAGCAACTTATTTCTAGCTTCCGTTAGGTTCGCTTCTTCCTCTTGGATAAGTGCACTAGCCTCATTGCAGACAGGGAGTAGGGCTTCGCCCAGCCCGAGGGTCGCATATTCATATGCTTCAGTTATTGGACCATGAAAAAATTCTGCGCGAGAATTATATGGTAAAAAGGCTATTTCTAAATCAGGTGAAGGCAGAGTAAGTCCTAAACCGTTTACCGTGTAAACATGCCCATCAGGTTTGGGATCAGAGCACGCCGTTAAAAGCAAACCGATAAATATTAGGGTAGGTATTCTCGTAATCGACATAAGATTCCGTCCTCGGATAAATTAACTGTTCCCCAAGTTACAACTATTCATGAGTGAAATCAATTTTCAGAGAAAACGTAAATTCTTTTAAGAACTACTACAAGCCTCTCCTAGGTGCGTCATTATTACGTCAAGAAGGGTATCATGCATAAAAAACATATACATTTCAAGGGGTTATAATGCTGGCGGTGAGAGAGGGATTCGAACCCTCGAAACGCTATTAACGCTTACACACTTTCCAGGCGTGCTCCTTCAGCCACTCGGACACCTCACCGTAAACTGTTGCCGTTTTTCTGTTCTTGAAACTATTCAGGAGCACGGCGTGCTCGTTGCTTCGAGCCATACTAAAGCATGCCTCTTGTCTCTGCGAGATC
>Ga0105353_1001079_pt1 | contig 14074 bp, 11 predicted proteins | sample EN1Hudsemesocosm_2_FD_83657 | JGI IMG/M metagenome (GOLD analysis project Ga0105353, IMG submission 83657) | Methane-oxidizing microbial communities from mesocosms in the Hudson Canyon - EN10B Hudson Canyon | ecosystem: Environmental > Aquatic > Marine > Cold seeps | place: Hudson Canyon...
CCATATCTTAGCCGTATCATAGAATTTTTTACTCACTTGAATAATCAAAATACACAATGGGAATACCATTACGATTAGCAATAACAGTGGATGAAAAAAATTTCGAAATCCTGACCCAAAGAAATCCAGTCTGATTTGACCTAGCATTGCTATCACACTCAATAAAATAAATATGCTCAGAGCAACGCGTTGCTTTGGGTATTTCACTAGTGCAAGCAGTACGTATCCATAAAAGGCTATGGCAACATAAGGCAGCATCAAAATACCTTCAATGTTAAGTATGCCCTCAATTAGAGGGAAAGGAATTAAGTGCCACAAATTCATAGATAAACGCTCATTCAATATTTCCTATTTTACGAAGTGTTAGGTTTTTCAAATCCAATTGTACCCACGCCTTTTCGCCCCACCAATTACAATCACGAATGCACATTTTCATATCAAGTAAGTGTGGCTTGGGCTGGGTTTCTTCAGTAATCGGGTGAAAACCTTTTGAAGAATCACCTGCCACATAGAAAACAAACCATCGTCCGCCAGATTTTATGAATGTGTAACCTATATTAGTGTAGGTATCCTGGTACTTAACGATGTTTAAAAACGTGGTTTCCAAATAGTGAAAGCGCGATATTACGTAGTCGTCGGTATTTTTTAACGTCTCTATAAACAAGTCGAACTGATCTGAATTTTCAATAGGTAAGAGCGGCAGTGGGTAGTCTTTGTTATCCTCGATCGTGTCTGGCAAGTTTAAAAGCGCCTTATGTTCAATGACCTCTTTTGGAATAAAACTCACTAGCGTGTTAGCGGTAGACTGCGCTTCTAATACCTGCTCTATCTGGCATTTACAAAGCACTATATTTTTCTTTGAGGACGCTGAATCGAGCGTATTGAATTGGCCAGATTCACATCTTGTAAATTCTGTGACACTACTTTCCTCAGTCATGTAATTGGGTAGTTGTAATGTGCGCCATTGATGAGTTTTGCTATCTTTACTCAATAGCAATTGTTCCGTCATACCCATACCAGGGGAACGGCTTGAGTATAAAAATGCAATCGTGTTCGTACCTGCATCTAAGCACACGCCCTCTAGAGCAGGGCGAAAATCTGAGTGTTGAAATACGATCTCTTTCCCCACGGATAAGGTTGTTTTGCCAATATCATCTGGGTTGTTTTCGAATTTGATGGATAATTCATGATGTCCTGAGTTGAGTAACGCATCATGTATAAGATAAGTGTTTTCTTTCGTTATTCCTGACAAAACAGATGTAGATGAGTAAGTGATTTCTGCTGCATCAACCCTCTCGTTTGCCAAAGCGTGGTTTGCAAAAATAAGTAAGAGGCTAACAAAAACTGTAGACATCACCATAAAAATTACTCTTATCTAAACCGAATTCAAATTTGTACGATTAACGTTGCTAATAACACGTTGTAGACTACCTATAATATATGTTTCGTCTAGTATATTTTCGGTTATACCTTATATTTACTTCAGAGTACTAAAAATCCAAAAAAGCTAGTCATTACAGTCCAGTGTGCGACAAATTCTACCGGGAATACCAAGAGGGTCAAAAAACGTGATTTCTCAAGAAGACTTATTCAAAAAAACTTTCAAAGCGATGGAAGATTGCTATCAGCGTGAATATCAACATGGCGGCTATGATGTAAAGGAAAGCTTAATTGTATTTTCCAATGTGATGTCCATGTTAGAGCAAGCTAATGAGTCCTGTGATCACCCTGCTATATTCGCGAGTACTGTATTGGATAAGTTAGTTTTCTATCAAGAGAATATTAGCTCAGAGGATGCTGGCGAGTATGCTGGAGGGAAAGGCTCCGTAGGGACGGCCGCATTCGAAATCGCGACGATTATTGGTGAAGAACTTAAAGACGAAATCGACGGGTTAGAAGACTAATTAACACGGCAGCTATATTTGTATCTAGTTCTTTAAACGTCGCGCTTGACCTTACGAATATGTCTATATAGTTTACTAGTAATTTGATGATTCTTCGGGCTCCTGCTTAGTTTAAAGTTTCAGGAATGTATGATCACATCGTTAATCAATACCTTTAGGTTTGAACTATGTACCGTACAAACGTCGAAAACCGATTGAGCAGGTGCTGAAGACTAAATACTATATTCTAAATCAAATCACAGATAACTAAAGCTATTAGGAAAGTCAATGAGAAAACGCCTCTATTATAAAATTGCACTGATCATTTTACTCTCCACGACTGCATTGTTTGCCTACTTTTCAAATTACCAGACCGACACCATCGATAAATTGAAACAACAAATGGTAACTATTCCAGCCGGTACTTTTGAAATGGGCAGTCGTGTCTTCGGAGAAGACGAGAGCCCTGTACATATCGTAAATATAGAATCATTTCTTCTAAGTTCGTATGAGATCAATTTTGATCAATATGACTTTTTTGCAAACGCCACAGGGCGGTCTTTACCTGATGATCAAGACTGGGGAAGAGGAACTAGACCTGTGATTAATGTTAGTTGGCATGATAGCAAAGCCTTTATAGAGTGGCTAAATAAAGAGACCGGAGAGCGTTATCGATTACCGTCCGAGGCTGAGATGGAATATGCTGCCCGCGCAGGTAGCCAAGGCGGGCAGATGGATGCTACGGGAGGAGGCATGCTAGCTGGGCCTTACTGGGACATGTTTCCCTGGGAAGCAGATTTTTCCTGTCATCGAGGGCAGTTTGGCTATCATGAAAGAGTTTGCGAGCGAGCCGAAGGTACAGCCCCAGTCGGCTCTTTTGAACCTAATTCTTATGGGCTATTTGATATATACGCCAATGTCTCTGAATGGGTAGAGGACTGCGGAACAGATAACTATGCTAATGGCCCTTATGATAACAAGCCTATTGTCCACCAAGACTGTAAAAGACGAGGGTTAAGAGGCAGCAACTATGTGTACGGTGAAGAACAATTATATTTTTCTGCAAGATACAGTTTACCTCCCTCACATAAAGAAAAAACAAGTGGTTTTCGAATTGCTATGGACATATTTAGTAAAGAAGAAAAGCAGAAGTATGAAAAAGAACAAGAACAGAAGAGAATAATTACAGAAGAGAATGAATGGTTAGGCCTGTAGTTTTCTTAAAGGAAATTAAAATGAAAAGAATCTCGTTAGCTTTTTTTATGCTTCTATTATCAACCGATGCGGTGTCTCAAACTAGTAAAGGCTCATCAAATTTTATTTATTCTCCCCCTCATATGGTTGAAGAAGGCGCTGATATCGAGTTGGATATTAACTGGCGGTTATGGACTTTAATGGGAGAACCGATACAAGATGCGGTGATTAAATGGAAATATAAAGGAGAAAGCATCAATAATGATATTGGTAGTATTATGTTTACATTTAAACCCTATGGGTCGAAAGGAGAATTAATATCTAGATTAGTCCCGCCCGAAGTTGCAAGCAAAGCCTCCCTTATACATGCTGACTTTATTGCTCATATTGATGAACAGATACGATTCCTTGACAAGCGACCTACAAGTAAATTTGAATACCCCTATCCCGATAACTACAAGCCCTATTGGATAGCATTTGATCCGGGTGCCCTAATGGGGAGAAATAAGAGTAGTTTCAATATACCTTCAAGCCCAAACTGGGGAGAAACAATACTTTCTTACAAGGGGATAACGTCCAAAATTAAGGAGTTGTATGATACAAAAGAACGCAACTTCACCACGGCGAAGATGGCAAAGATAATCTATAAGAGAAATATTGTTGATCAAAAAATGGCTTTGAGTAGTGATATTTCTCTGAGAAATTGGTTCTTAGGAAGTGTCAGGTGGGATTTATCTGGGATCCGTTGGTGGTATTACCAACAACAGAAAAAAGAAATTAAATCTAAAAAAATGATCAGAAAAAAGAAAGTACTTTCAAAAGCTATCAATAAGACATTTGAAACTATTGAGAATGCGTATCCAGATGAGCTTAGCCGGTTGAGGGAAAGTGTACAAAAGCTAGCGGCTTACCCTCTTGGGAAGGAAATAGAAAAACTCCAAGGAGTATACGAAAACTTAGCGTCAGGAAAACTGATTAAAAAGTTTGAACGAAAAGTGGAGTTTTTAAATGAATATAGAAGTGAGTTTATTCCTAAGCTAAAAAGGGTTGTGGACCGAAACCTCAAGGAAGTTGATGACGAGTTGTCTCGTTTGAGTTCTGAGGAGGGCCGTTATCGTAAGGTTTTTGAGCGTGAGAAACTGGAAAATAAGAGCTTTCTAAAGAAAAAGAAAATTGAAGTTGGTAAGCGCAACAACGTAGCTGAGTCGGGATTAAATTTACTTGCGAAACGTGGGCATGATGACCATTGGCTTATTTTGGATAGTGAAGGTGCGGTACAAGTTGAATTTGGCGACGACGTTTGCAACGTTGAGCCAATCACCGAGAGCAAGATCTTTAAACTTAGTAAGTGGGCAGGAGAATGTTATCACAGGTGGCAGGATAAGGCGTGGTTTTCATGGAGGGGCCGGGAAAAGTGTAAAGTGGTAGGTACAATTGATCAAACTGGTTCTTTTATAAATAGAAGCGTAAGTGAGAGAGAGTTAGAATGTATTTTTTAAATGCTTGGCAAGCCCTGATATTTTAGTTACCTGAAAATAACCCTCGGTTAGGTCGAAAAGGAAGCCAAACTAGCATTATTCCATTAGGGCCGCTTTTGCTCAAGAGCTTTGGTTAGCTATTTTTTGCATCAGGACAATTTGGCCAGGCCCTAAAAATAAGGGCTAAGGAGTTAAAGCGTTCCTTTTTGAGTAACGATAAACTGATGTGGTGAGTTATAAGAGGATATTATTGTATAAGTTCTCTTCGGCAAAGTGGTCTAGGTAGGAAGCACATTGCTTCCTAAACATATAGGAACTTCTTTATTAACTTCTCGGAAGCTGACCTAGAAACAAACAAGAGTATTGTTGATAGCTGGCAAATTGATCACTTGTCTGTTTAAATTACAGAATAATAATTATCTTTCCCATCAGTTTCTACTGTGTAAAACCTATGTTTAGGTAAACAACAAACATTTAGTTAAAACTGAGTTAATAACGAAAATACAACTAATTTTAGAAAAATAGGTGCTTGCAATGTTCAGACTAAGGTTAGTCTATTTATGTATTTTGTTGTTCCTGTCTGCATGTACTGGTTTACATAGAAGCGGGGAAATAAAAACTATTGGAATTGAAGATATTAAATATACAAGCAAGCCTAGTAAAGCTTATGTTTGCGTAACTGGTCATGCTGCACGAAAAATACCATTGATAAAAGCATTAACGGCCTCACAGTACTTTTCTGAAGTGATACCTGCATGCGGGCTTAATGTGCAAGATGAAGGCTATACGATCCTGATTGATGTTAAAAGAAGCATCAGTGGGAATAGAAGTGACGGGGATCTCTTAGGGTTTGTCTTTTTGCATATTATTACATTAGGTATTGCTCCTTCCATAGACCATGATCAATGGTCCATTAATGTGAAAATATACAGGGATGGGAGCCATCTATCCGAAAAAACATATCATGAGAATGTTGATAGGTATATGACTGTTTTTAGCCCGTTTGCTCTCGCTTATGGTAAAGATAAAGAAACCTTTAATTTGGATTTGGCATCAGCTGTATCTACACAGTTGTTAAATACAATTTATCGATAATTATAATTGGTGGGATGATGAAAATATTATTGGTTGTTTTGTCTTTAGTTACTTTATCAGGCTGTGGTTTTATGCCTATAGATGCCGACATTTACAACGGTATTCCAAGTGCCATGATTACAGAAAAAGGAAATGATAATTATCTGATTGCGTTTAGCAATGGAAACTATGTCGGTCAAATTGCGAAAAAAAGACCGCACGGCAAAGGACGATTTGAATATGAAGATGGTTCAAGCTATGAAGGGCAAGTGGAAATGGGAGTCCCAACTGGTATTGGTAAATTAATTTTCAAGAATGGAAGTCAATACGAGGGAGATATCCTAAACGGGAAAATGCATGGGAAAGGACGTCTAGATGTCACCAGAAACAATGAGTCGAATTTTGCCTTATATGAAGGTGAGTTTAGGAATGGTACGAAGTTTGGAACTGGAACAATGGTTTGGGCTACTGGCGCTAAATATGAAGGAAACTGGGACGGGAAACAAAATGGATTTGGGGTTTATTTCTACCCTAAGAGCTCTATTTATGATTATTACGAAGGCATATTTAAAAATGGGAATAAACATGGAAAAGGAGATCTGAGATTTAAACCCAAGCTAAACGGAGGTATATGGATTTTACGTGAATATAAAGGAAAGTTCGCAAACAATGAACTGCATGGAGAGGGGGTAAAATGTACTCTACATTCAAACAGTAATTTAGAAACGGTTCTATTTGAAAATGGAGCTTGTCTTGGTGGTGATGTTCTTATCGGGAACTGGTTTTCTGGTGCTAAGCACGGTAAATTTAAAGTTATATCTGATGGAAGTATGAACTCTAGGTATTATGTTTTGGGGCAGTTAAGTTCCAAAAATGAATTCTTTAGAAATAAAATACTCGAACAGATTACAGGCTCGGACGTTGCAAGGAACCACCTTCTGGATATTTTTGAGCAGGCTTCGTTAGGAGCAACGGTTTCTGAAATAACTGAGAACCTATACAGCGCCTCTCAAAGGTTCCCGGGCATACAGGAAGTAAGAAGGAAAGACTGGGAAAACGCTTATTTGGACCCTGACCTTTTGCGGGAAATAGTCTCAATAGACATAATGCTCGAAGAGATAGACAAGGAAAAATTTCGTATCGAAAAAGAACGCCAAGAACTGGTCGTTAAACTAGAGTTTGAGAGGCAGCGCCGCGATGAAAAAAATGCCAAAATTGCAGCCAGGCATGAAGCTAAATTGCGCGAAACCAAGAAACCTGAAAGTTCCAGTGGTGAAAGTGACTTTGTTAAGGGGATGCGAGTATTTAGTGCAATCGCAGTCGGGACAGCAGCCGGGCATTATGGAAAAAAACAAGGTTTGTCCCAAAGCCAAATTGATTCAAACATGCGTGACGCAGCTAAGCCATTTCTAACAGACGAAGAAAATCGCAATATTGATCAACATAGTCAGCGAAGTTACTCGAAAGTTGATGCTATTTTTAACGAGAGCCATAGAGAAATTCAGGCGCAAATGGATAAGTTAAACGAACAAAAACGAGCGAATGAGCTTAGACGAAACCAGGTCTCAGAGAAAATTACGCGACAGCCCTTGGCAAGTACTAATCTGTATCAAACAGCTCCAACTAAGAAAACATTTAAATCAAAAGCTGATATGCCCGCACCTTATGTTAATTATCGAATAACAGTACCAGGCAGTGTTAATGTGATCAGTGATAAAAACAGTAGTGATGTAAGAAATGTGAGAGTGGTAGGAGAAAGCCCATCCGTATTAGCCAACCCATTAAATCGTTCAACCTATAACGATCAACAAAATAACTATACTGGCGCTTTAGATTCAAATATTGGTCATGCAGGGCTCCCTAATAATTACAATGGAAATAGTGACAAGCCACTTAACTCATTTCTTCGGGCTGAGGATATTACAAGAAGTCAAAAGAAGGAATACACCTTATATGCTGAAGCGATGGCGTTTTGTTGGGTGCAAAGCAGTCGATGGAAGTGTCAAGGAGATGGCGCTGCCAATTACACTTTAGGCACCGAAGATACTATTGAAGACGCATTACGTGGAATCGAATGTCCAAATGCCACAAACCAGAGAGATTTAACTTTTAAGGATAAGGCTGGGCTAATACTGTTTTGTGAGAAACCCTTTAGAAGTTCTGGGTCAAGCTTAGTACAAAAATTTACTGAGCTATCTACCTACAGCACTGAACGAAAGGTCTATAAGTGTGGGAGTGAGTATGGAGAATGCTCTGTTTACTCTTCCAAGCGAGGATTTGGGCCTGCTCATACGAAAAAGAAATGGACTTTAGCTTTATAGTGTTCGATGACTAGAGATATAAGGTTCAGGCAAGAGTTAGTGGAATAACTAGCATCTGGACGAAAAGAACCCCTATCAATCAATTATTTATCTATTTATAAGAGCGAAAAAATGCTTTCCTCGTTTAAAAAAGCTTGCTCGGTTCTTACTTTCTTAGCCTTATTGGATATTGAGGTTCTTTTTGCACATGCAGATAACCAATATGAAACCTGCGCTACTATTCCAGATAATGCAGAACGACTTGATTGTTTTGATAACCTTGGACCAGAGGAAAGTAAACCTCAGGCCAAAAAATCGAATCACCGAATTGTAGGCGGGTATTGTTACGAACCCCTGCGATGGAAAAAAAAACCAGGTAGTTGGCTTAATAGTAAAAGTCGCTTCGCAATAGCTGAAATAGCGAAAGACCAAAATGATTTAAATCTTGGCCATTGGAATAATGTTTGGGATAGAAATAAACTTGATCAAGGCGTAAACGGTAACTTGACCTGGATATATCCTGAACTTCCGCCCATATGTCGATGCAGTCAGATGCATGCATCAATTCAAAATTATATAAAAAACACGGATTGCTTTATTTCTATTAAACCCCAGTGTGACGAACTAGTGTCAGATAGCAACATGAGCAATGTTAATAAGGCTGATGCCCGTATTTTTTTCGGATATCAGTGTAATAGAGAATACTCTCGGCTTTATTAATTTAGAATTTGATCTGCTGAAACACCTATTAATTGAGGACTCCTTAGTCATAGCTAGCAGTCTCAGTGCGATCAAAAAACGATCGCCAATATTCAGGAGCCTTGGTTAGGGGTTTTTAGCTTCAGGACAGTCTGGCCAAGCGATAAAAACGCATCAAAAGGAGTTAAAGCGATCCTTTCTCAAGGGCTTGATAATCAAGGGCGCGAACTATAGGTGTAAGTTGCATTAGTTTTAATTTCTAACGTAATTAGTTTGCAGGTTAAAAATTAAGCAAGTAACATGCGTTTTATTCATCTAATAATTAATTGCTATTGGCACCTTCATTGCTGTAAAAATAAAAATTATAACGGGCAATACTTTGCTTTCGTTTCAGGAAGACTAAAGCTATAAGCTCAAGGAACTCCTGTTGGGCAAAAATTTTGAGATTAAGAATGAACTCCAAAAGCACGCGACAACAAATTAAAGATATCGATTAATGAAATTACACCTTCATTCGGAAATATCTAGGGGTATACGCTAGTTGTTTGCGCATTGATTGCTTTTCGGTTTAGATATTTATTGAGATTCAAATGTTGAAGCTAATTCTGTAAGTTTGGCTCCATACTGACAATTTTGGGATAAAAATGTATAAGAAATTAAGTGTATTTACCTTAAAAATAACCCTTCTACTCATTGTATGGTCAACTTCAAGTGCTGAATCAGTATTGCGTGTAGATTGTTATGACTCTAATGAAGGGGCAATAATCTATATAAATGGAAAAAATGAAGGACTTTGCCCAGTCGCCTTATTCCGATCTGCAGGTAAGATAAAATTAAAAGCGCGAAAAAAGGTGGACGAAGATTATTCAAGGTTTTTCGAGCAAGAGTTTTATTTGGGGGCAGATACAGCTAAGAAAGTTGAGGTTATTTTATCTGGGGCCCAGCTAACCGTAGGGGGTGCTAAAAGACAAAAGCAGAAAAAACTAAGAGAAGAAAAAAGACAAAATCAGCAAATCGAAAAAGTTGCAATGACGGCGTTGACTAAGGCTAGGGCCGGCGACATCGATGCTATGAAGGCTATTTCTGGCTATTATAAGCAAGGCTACGGCGTTAAAAGAAATACCCAAAAAGCTGATTATTGGAGTGCGAAAGCTGACACAATGTCGACCCTTAAAAAGGCTGAGGCTGGCGATCTGAATGCGATGCGTGAAATCGCTTACATTTATAAAACCGGAAACGGATTAACAAAAGATACCAACAAGGCTTCCATGTGGGAAGAAAAAATAGCCCATCGTATTAGCCTTGCAGCTAATGCCGGTTATGTTGATGACGATACTATTAAAGCAATGAGGCAACTCTCTAACTTCTATAAATTGGGACAAGGCGTAGAGCAGAGTGATGTCTCAGCACGAAAATGGGAAGAAAAAGCTGATAGGGCTACAATAATGTTGGCGGACAAAAATGGAAAAGAACAACAAGATGCCATGACAAGGACAGAAATAGAGGAAATTAGCTATTTTTATTTAACAGGAGGACTCATAGAAAATTGGGATAAAATAGTGGATGAAGGTCCTACAGTTGCTACTACGGCTGGCCCGACATTTACAGTTCTTGCTCCGGTGGGTGATCTATTAACAGGACCTATTCGAACAACAAATCAAATCCGTCTTAATAGTCAGCTTTCAGCTAGGGCTTCTAGCTGGAATAATCCTAACTCAATGATAGCTAAGGCCTCCCAACAGAAACACAAAACTACTGAATCTCTAACATTGTGGTAGATAAGTGTTAAATACTGCATTGTCGCTATTCTTATTGGGCTTATTTGTAACACTTTTTCTTTCAGGGTGTGCAAGTAAGAGTGTGCTAAATGAGCGTGGGCTTGGTATAGAATCAGTCTTAACCGTTGATGAAAATTCAACGGTTAAGATCAATGCGGGAAAACTTCACGTTCAAACGCAAATCGAAAATAAAACTCCAGAACAAGTTTTAGTTGATTTTCTTTTGACCTCTAATGAAAAACAATTGTTATCTGATAATAGATTTGAATCTATCTCGCAGGTTGCTAGTAATAATGAAGAGGATATTTCAACAAACTTTGCAATTGCATTCGCTAAGTATCTAGTTGATGAAAATTATTCCTGTACGAAACCTATTTATAATCAATATTTCAATACTCGTTTTAATGGTATTGACAGTATAGCTTGTGAAGAATCAGTACCCTTCAATGTAGTTTCAAAGTATGGGTTTGAATCAGTTCGCTGGTTAGATCCAAAACGGGTTAGTGCTATTCATGTTTTATTCGCGGGTAATGATGATCGCTTAATGTCACGATTTGGTCATGTATCCTTAAGGCTTATCGTTTGCCCGGAAAATAACGACAGCCTAGAGGCCTGTGATTCAAATTTATACGAGCACATAGTGCTTGGCTATAGAGCTCAGGTTGACGAACTTAAAATTAACTATCTTAAGGGTTTAATGGGGGATTATCAGTCTTACTTCTTTGCATATGACTTCATGGACACTTATCAAGAGTATTCAATTGGCGAATTTCGTGACTTATTTTCTCTACCTCTCAATTTAACTTCAAAGCAAAGAGAAAGCATGGTGAGAGCCATGTCAGAGATACACTGGACATACTCTGGTGAATATAAATTTTTAACGAAAAATTGTTCTACATTACTGCAGCACGCCTTAGAGGTTACATGGACTGATTATTTGAATGAGCCTGAACTCCATGAGCTGTATTGGCGACCTGATAATTTCTTTTCAGCTATTCGCAACACTACACTATCGGATGCTAGCAAGCTCGGAGAATTAAAAAAGGCAGAGGAAGAAGGATACTATTTTCCAAGTACCGAGCCCGTTTATCAAAAGGCGTTCAAAGTTGTTTATGCTGCAATGCAAGAACCAAGCTTTAAGAATTTGGATGATTATCTTGATCAGAACCCTGTTATACGATATCAAAATGCACTTCAAGATAAGTCTTATTATGACATGTTAAGCAAGGACGAATACCTGCTTAATGCACAATTACTGATTGAGGAGTTATCAAGTATTCAGCTTGGGTCTCGACTAATGGCTGAAACGTCGTACTACTTCGACAATAATGATATGGCTATTATTAAGACCCATATGGATAGAGAGTTAAGCAAAGAAGAGTTGAATGTGTTTTCTAAGTGCATATTTGAGCCTATTATAGCTTTAAAAAAGCCCAAAAAGAGAAGTTCTGGAATACCAATGAGTTCATCTCATCAAGTCAATGAAGATAGCTTAAGTATTTGTGAGTCACTTGAGAGCGTTATGAAATTAAAGCTAATTGCTGGGGAGCTAGAAAAAATAGACCCAGATAGTTGGAGGCCAATTAAGGTCGCGTCGTTGTTTAGGACAGAAAATATCAGAAATATTCAAAAGTATTCAGATTTAAAAACTATTGTTAGAGCTGGGAATTAAGTTATGTTTAAAAATAAGGTGTTCTTTGCTGTATTTAGCATTTTTTTGATGCTTTTCACCATGAGTCTGAAAGCAGATTCACAGTCTCAAAACAGAATGAAATTGTTAAAAAGGTTGGACTTGCTTGATGCACTAGATCTTCAGGATGCCATTGACGCAGCGAATAAGTGTACAGCGAGTCGAGACTTTAAATGTTCGGAATATAATATTAAAAAGGCGGCACGGTTCGCTAAAACAAGGTTGCAGAGGAAAGACCTCTCATATGCGAAATCAAACTTAAGTCAGGAACAATATCAGGTTAGAGCTGAGGAGCAAGATAGAGCTGAGGAGCAAAATAGAGCGCGGAAACGAGAAAGAGAAAGAGAAAGAGATCGTGAGAGAGAAAGAGATCGTGAGAGAGAAAGAGAGCGTGAAAGGGACAGTTATCAGCCAAACCACTGGGCTACTCAGGCTATTCATGCAATAGAGGGCGCAACTCAAGGTGTTCCAAGCGTGGAAGAGTCGTTAAGACAAGTACAAGCAAATGCCCAGCGTTATCAAAGGGAATATGATCAGCGTGAGAGAGAGCAGGCTCAGCGTAAGAGAGATGCCCAGCGTGAGAGAGAGCAGGCTCAACGTAAGAGAGATGCCCAGCGTGAGAGAGAGCAGGCTCAGCGAAAGAGATATGCCCAACGTGAGAGAGACTACAAACCCAAAAAGCAGCCAACTACGGCTCAAGTCGCTGAGGCTGCAAAAGTTTGGCAGCAGGAGAACAAACAAAGACAACAAAATACTCAAACTAAACAGAAGAAGCTCAATCTGCCCCCCCCTGAAGATACATTAGCTCTTGGTGGTCACTGCTTTAGCCCCGATAGATGGGAGAAGACTAAAGGGGCCTTTTTGCGTATCAGTAGTCAGCCGTTTATCATATCTGATCTTAGTTACACAAAGGGTAAATTTCTACAGGTTAGCTATGGAGAGCTGAATCGTAACTGGATTCGCTTAAATGGTGATTTGGGAGGAAACGTTGGCTTTTCATTTGAATACCCACAGGAGCCAAGTGTCTGCCGGTGTAGCCAAATGGCGACTGAGGTGAGAGAGTATCTATCGGCTAAAGGGTGTCACTTCGTTGAGCCTCCCCAGTGTGTTGAGGATGAAATTGATCATTCAAAAAAGAACAATGCTGATGCACGAATATTTGCTTGGTATAGTTGTTCTTAGCCTGAAACTAGAGTAGATCTGTATTACGTTTTATTCTCGGGGAAGTGCAAATAGCAGCTAGGAAATATCTAAATTAAGTGTGAATGAGTAAGTGAGTGACTTCATAGTCGCTCCACATTGATAAATCAGTCAGACTAATACTAAATTCAAAAATTAACTTTAACGCTGTTAATACTAAATTCAAAAATTAACTTAAACGCTGTTAATACTAAAAAATCAAAAAAGGATCAGCTTATGAGGATCATTATTAGCCTTTTTATTTTAATGTTTGCTAGCCACGCCTATGCTGCGAAATGTGCATCTTATCCAGACAAGTCTTTAGGCGAACTTGAAGCGGACTGCAAAACATTTTGTGAAGGTACGCAAGCAACACAAGATGGCTTTTGGTTCGCTGGGTGCTACAACGGATGTGGGCTTTACCACGCTTTGTCAGACCTTGGAGGGGGCATTCGCAAATCTCTTTTAAAAACTAATCACTGGGGCACAAATAAAAAGGACGTCCAGAAATCTTGCGAACAACGTGAAGGTAAGTCTTCCGCCTGCATGAAGTCTTTGGAAATGATGATCGGATTGTGTGGCAGAGATTAACTTAATTTGGTCTAATTTCCCAAATATAATAAGTAACGATGGTGTCCGACTAGCAGACTCTTTGATCGAATTGGCTGATGAACGTTACTCTATCAACAGGATTGCTTTGCGTAGTGGGGGAGCGGTTTTTCCGAATTCAAAAGGTAGTGCTTTTGCTCAAGAGCCTTGGTTAGGGGATCTTAGCTATAGGATAATCTGGCCAAGTGCA
>Ga0105353_1001085_pt1 | contig 14008 bp, 9 predicted proteins | sample EN1Hudsemesocosm_2_FD_83657 | JGI IMG/M metagenome (GOLD analysis project Ga0105353, IMG submission 83657) | Methane-oxidizing microbial communities from mesocosms in the Hudson Canyon - EN10B Hudson Canyon | ecosystem: Environmental > Aquatic > Marine > Cold seeps | place: Hudson Canyon...
ATTCTCAATATTTAACTTTTTCAGGCTTTATGGGTTATGACCCACATATAGTAAAACTGCCAAGTATTGTTAAATCACCTGAACAAGCATTTATCGAATCCCAAGCCATTTACCAAGCTTTTGTTGACCGTTTATATCAACAAGCGCCTCAATATAAAAACCAATCACTTTGTTTCAATGGTGCAGGAAGTCCTAGTTTGCCTTTACACAAAAATAAAACAGTTGCTAATGAATTGTCTGCAGGCTCCTGTTTAGTGAAACCTGTCGATTTTGATATTCCATCTTTGAGTCAATTCACGCCGGCAGCTTTTATCGCAACACCCGTATTGAAAAAGATGACCGGAACACAATTACCAGCAATTGAGTTTGCTAAAGACCTGCTCCCTTTATGGGATCAAAACATGCAACAAACTTTCTTTATTTATGGTGGCAAGTGGATGGCACAATATGAGTCGCCAAAAGGATTACAAAGCAATGGCTTATACGGCACAAGTACTAATCAGGCTATTGTTAATGCTTCTAAAAAAGTTAATTTAAATATTGATGATCATGTGTTTTTACGACCAACACAAAGTGAATTTGTTTTTCTACAATTTGGAGAAATAATTGCGTTTAGAAATGAAACCTTTGAGGATCAGTGGGCGATATTACCAAATTAGAACGAATAATTCAGTTTAAGCTCAGTCTCAAAGCGCCCCGAAATGATATGAGTTAATATCAAATATTAACTCATATCACAAACACGAAATTATATAGTTTATCGATCTTAAAAGAAGTCAGCTTAATACAAGTAAACTAACTTCCCTCTCAACTATTGATTAATTATTTCACCATCAATGTTCAGCATAATCGGCTCTCCATACCCAAAGTCTTTCATTCGTGCTAACTGCGTTTTCGCATCACCAACAACAAGGTAAATCATTGCTTGTTCGTCAAAATATTTGTCAATTGTATTGTGTATATCCTTTAGCTTTATTTCTTTTACGTAGTTTTGTTGTTGCTCCACGTAGTTAGTAGCCAGATCAAAGCGGCTCATCGTAGTTAACATACCTAAAAGCTGATTTAATGTTTCAAATTTACGAGAGTTTCCCTTAATGATCATATTTTGAGTTACAGCTAAATCTTCTTCTTTAAAAGTATTTTTATATTGGCTAATAAGTTCTCTAAATATTTCTAACGACTCTAAAGTAACGTTTGTTCGTACTTGTGATGATGCTATAAAAGGTGATTGGTAATCTGTTCCTCTGATATAAGAATACGCACCATAGGTGTAGCCTTTTTGAATACGTAAGGTTTGCGCTAAACGAGCACTCATGCCACCACCTAAACGGTTATTAGCAACCTGTATAGGGTAAAAGTCATCATTCCCGCCTGACACTGCAGTTTTCCCCACCATAATTACCGACTGTTTAGCATTTGCCACATCAATGAAATACAGTTGTGGCTTGTTACGCTTTTTAATACTTGGTTGTGTAGGTAATTGAATTTTTTCACCCTGCCAATTATTTAGTGAATCTAACGCTTTGTTCACTTGTTTTTCGTCTACCGCACCTACCACATGAAAACTAGCCATTTTCGGCGAAACATTATCTTGATAATATTTTTTCACATCATTAAGTAAAATGTTTGTAACCGTAGATTCTGTTCCTCCTATGGGTCTTCCTGCTAAATGCTTATTTGAATAAATGAGTTTATTAAAAGCGTTACGAGCAATCGTATTTGCATTACCTTTAGCTTGTTTAATTCTAGTTAATCTAGTCGCTTTCAAGCGCTCAAATTCACTTTTTTGCCATCTTGGTGTTAACAACATTTCACTAAGTATAGCTATCGTTTCATTGAAGTTTTTAGCTAACGAACGACCAGAGATGTTGATTGATTCGCCACTGCTTGAAATACGTAAACTTGCTCCTAATAAACCAATAGCTTCTTCTAACTCTTGCGGTGTTTTTGTTAGCGTCCCTTCATTCATTAATTGTGTCATTAAGGTGGCAGTACCTAACTTATCAATTGAGTCTAGCTGCTGCCCACCTCGAATAACTAAATTAAAATTCACTATCGGCAATTCATTTTGCTCTATGCCATATACTTGCATGCCATTACGTTGATTATTCTGCCAAATTTTAGGTACATTTAATGTTGGTAAAGCGCTTAATGCTGGCTCGCTTCGGTCATGAATTGTAGGCGTTATTGCAAATTTAATTTCATCATTTTCAACAAACTTTTCCTCTTTACCTTGTTCAATTTTTTCTTCAACCACATTAGCTTTTTCAGATCCTGAAACCACTAAATCAATTTGGTCTTTCGGCACAAAGCTAGTAATAATACTGTTTTTGTTTTTAATGTATTTTTGAAATACACGTTTTACATCAGCCATAGTCACGGCTGTGATATTGGCTATATCCTGCTTAATAAATTCAGGTGAACCCGCATACTCGTTATATTCACCCAGTTTTTGGGCTTTATCTAAAATACTCTCTATTTCATAATAAAACGATGTTTCTTGCTCCGCTTGTATTTTGGTCAGTTGGTGTGACGTAAAGCCATTCTTTTCAAAACTAGTTAGCGATTCTTCAATGGCTTGGTAAATTACATCTAATTGAGTGCCCACATTTCCTCGTACTAAAATGGTGAAAGTACCCGCTATTTCTTCCGATCTATTCCATGAATAAACACTAGGTGCTAATTTTTTTTGTTCAACAATAGTTTGATATAACGCCGCTTGCTTACCGGAAGATAATATTTCAGCTAATGCGTCTAAAGCATAAGAATCTTTGTGATATTGCTCTACAGTCGGAAAGGTTAAACGTATTTCAGGTAACTTAGCGAAGTTATCTAAATGGTATAGTTTTTTAGTTTTGGTTAAAGTAACCGGCTGTGCTGGCATCGCTTCCATCGCTTTACCTGCTTTAATCTCACCAAACCAACGCTGCACTTTTTCTTTGGTTTCTTTAATTTCAAAATCACCCGCGATAACCATTGTCGCGTTCGATGGTACATAAAAGGTTGAGTAGAACTCACGAACATCATCTAATGTTGCCGCTTGTAAATCGGCTAAGTCACCGATCACTGTCCAGTTATAGGGATGATTTTCAGGATATAATGCTTTTTTGATGACATGCCCTGTATGTCCATAGGCTCGATTATCAACGCGTTGACGTTTTTCATTTTTAACAACCTGTTTTTCGCGTTCTAACGTACCTTGATCAACGGTATTTATCATAAACCCTAAACGATCTGAATCAATCCATAACAATTTATCAAAAGCATCTTTAGGTACTACTTCATAATAAATGGTGCCGTCACTCCACGTACCGCCATTTCGACTGCCACCCAGCTCAGGAATAAGTTTTCGGTTAGAGCCTTTAGGAACATTTTCAGAATCATTGAACGACATATGTTCAAAAAAATGTGCAAAACCTGTTCTTCCTGGTTTCTCGCGATTTGAACCAACATGCACAATTGTTGATATGGCCACAATTGGATCAGATTTATCTTGGTGCAAAATAACTTTTAAGCCATTGTCTAAAGTAAAAGATTCATAACTTAAGTTTAAATCCCTTGAGACATTTTTTTCGACACTAGGACTAGCACTTTTATTGGTTGCTGTTGATTCACCTATTCCACAACCACTAAAAATAATAGTAGCCCCAAGAGTTAGTGCTAATGTTATTTTCTTGCCAGCGACACTCATTATATTTTTCATTACGCTTTCCATGATGTTCTTAGTTAAATAAAGTAAATATACCTATTTACAAGCAGTCTGTTAATCTAGCTGAATGATAAATAAGAGAGGTTTACCAAAACAAAACTAGACACATAAATCAACTCACGTTTATTTTTAGTGTTAAGCTGACAATACCTTAATCAGCTTATTCAAGGTTACTAATCGCTTGTAACTGTTTGAAATCAGTTAGCCCCATAAGTACTTTGACGATGCCATCTTGCACTAAAGTCCGCATGCCATCTTTCATACCTTGTTCAGCAATTACCCCGACAGTTGCATTGGCGTAAATATTGTTTCGGTTATCGATAGAGATGGGCAATACTTCATGAATGCCTATCCGCCCTTTATAGCCACTGCCATTACAATTATCACAGCCTTTGGCTTGATTTAATGTCAATTCTTGCCAGTTAATATTCAGCTCGTCGATATAGTCTTCACCATAGTGACGACGAATAAATGCTATCTGTTTTTCTTCAGGTTTATATTGTTGTTTACAATCTTTACATAACGAACGGATCAGTCGCTGCGCTAGAATACCTATGACAGCATCTGCAAAATTGATTGGATCTAAACCAATGTCGAGTAAACGTGTGATGGTTTCTGGTGCTGAATTGGTGTGTAAAGTTGATAAGACAAGATGGCCAGTAAGTGATGCTTCAACACCCGCGTGAGCCGTTTCTTTATCCCTCATTTCACCGATTAAAATAATATCTGGATCAGCACGTAAAAATGCCCTTAATGCTGTTGCGAAAGTAAAGCCAACTTTGCTATTCATTTGTACCTGTTGCAAGCCGGGTTGTGTGATTTCAACAGGATCTTCTGCTGTCCAGATTTTTTTCTCTGGTGTGTTTAGCTTACCAAGAATGGCATGTAGTGTTGTTGTTTTTCCTGAGCCCGTTGGGCCAACCACGAGTAAAATGCCATGTGGGTGCTTTATCATTCCATCGAGCAATTGGTAGTTACCGTCTGACATACATAATTGCTCATAAGGCATAGCGCTACCGGTTGCCAAGATCCTCATGACAATCCCTTCGCCAAAAACAGTTGGTATCGTTGCTACCCGCACTTCAATAGACTTATTGCCAAGCTTTACCGTAAACTTTCCATCTTGAGGCAAGCGTTTTTCAGCAATATCTAAACGTGACATTATTTTTATTCTAGCCGCAGTTGCCGGTTGGTGGCTGGCGGGTATTTCAATAACTCTCTGACAAACCCCATCAACACGCATGCGAACCTGAGTAGGACTCTTACCTTTAGCAGGTTCAATATGAATATCAGAAGCATCCATTTGAACAGCATCGTGAAGAATACGATTCACTAATTTTACTACAGCCGGAGCCTCTTTATTGATGCCTTCGTCGGTTGCAATGTCATCATCAACCATAACATCGGCTTCAATCTCGCCAAGAATTTCTCCTATTTCTCCCATGTTTGCTGCTGTAGGTAATTGGGTGCCAAGGTAACGATGAATATCTTCAGGTAAACCAACGCAAATGCTATAATCGGTAATACCGGTCGCAGATTCTATTTCTAGTAATAAATCGGTGTTGGTCGGCTTGCTCATTAAGATGATAGGTTTTCCATGCACATCGGCAATGATAACAACATCATTTTTTTCTAGATAATTGATATTTAGTTTGTTACCAACTTGATATAGGTGGTACTTGTCTTCGTTATAATTGAGATAAGGTACTTGATAAAACACTTCAAGCGATAAACCAATCATGCTTTTTTTCACTTTAAAGTCATCTGTTAAACGCCGTAGTTGTACAAGGAGTTTAACTTCTTTATTGATGCTATCTAACTGTTCTTGAGTGATAGCGTCGGTATGCAAAAGATAATCAAATGGTGCTTTTGTTCCTCCTAGCTCGTATCGAAACTTTTGGGCGAACAATGCCGACATTTCTGTTGCCTTTCTCATGTCATCTTCGGTGAAGACGTTACCATCAGCTCGATTGATCAATTGAAACACACCTAATAAAACACCTTTATATTGAATAGGTACAATCAGCATGCTTTTGGTACGAAATTGACTGACTTGATCGTATTTACGAGCAAACTTTAATTTGGGATGAATTAATTTTATCGCTTTTTCATCGTAAGCATCATTGATAAGTAAGGGGCGTATGCTTAAAGCTACATACCCTGCAATGGATTGTGGTCCAATGGGCAAACGAATTTCATTAAGTTCTTTACCTGAATTAAAGAGAGATACTAATTCGAAGCTATATCGATTGCGCTGATACAAGGTCATGCGCTGTGCATTAAACAACTGCAATATATCGTTTTCTAATGCTGGAAGGACATCGATAAATCTAGAGGTATCTTGAATTTTTTTAAATAAGTTAAGTAACTGTTGATAAAATTCCATAAAATAAACCTTATGTTTTTTAATGTTATAGCCAACTTTAGTACTAAACGCCATTTATTTTAAGCTTGCAAGACTTATGTATCTAATTTGCAACTCAAACTGATTCGTCGTTAGCGAGTATAACTGCCCTATCTACTTTTACGTAAAGACCGGCGTCCTTGGTATTAACTGTTTCAAATGGAAGTACAAAAGCCTCAACTTTGGCTTCACAAAAAATTAAGGCTCTACTTGCTTCTTAACTCAATGAATCTCTCAACAAATGGGGTGAAATGATATTCATTGTCTAAACCAAAATGATATTTATGGTCTTTTAAAATGATACCGCCAGCCATGTGAGAATGACCACCACCAAAACCACGGCCTCTATCATTTAGTATTTCTCTAGCGACAAGACCAACATTTGTTTTAGGGCATTCTGAGCGTAAAGATATTTGAATATTTTCATTTGATTCTACAGCGACAATGACGACATCAATTTCGTTAACCTTTAACAAAAAATCGCTCAAAATACCTAACATATTTTTAGGGCAATCTACGGTCATAAAAACAGTGGCAACACCAAGTTCAATTTGCACCAAACCCATGGCATGCTCAAACAATTGCAGTTCTTTTAATTCAATTTCATTTCGACAAATTCTATTCACTATATCTAGCTTCGAATGTTCATTAAAATAAGCAAAAGAGTGAATATCTGCGCTACAAAATCCACGCGTTAAATTAGCTGTATCAATATTTAATCCAACCATTAATGCCGTTGCAACATTGGGAGGCATTTCCAGATCAAGCAAGCGGTAATATTCATAAACAATAGTGGCAGTTGCGCCATATTCAGGTCTAACGTCAGCAAACCATAAATCATCTGGTGCAGTTACTTGGTGATGATCAATAACTGCGATTTCATCACCCGGTAAATCCAAAACATTTTTTTCACCAATACAACCATCAACAGTCACAATTTTATCGGCTGATGAAAGTGTCACTTTACTAATATGTAAAGCAGGTATGTCTAACCACTCGATCATATTGGACAAAGAAATTCGATCTATGTTGCCATTATATACAATAAGTGCTGTAGCACCTCTAGTTTGAAAAAGGTGCGCCAAAGCATAAGCAGAAGATATAGCATCGTGATCGGGGAAATCATGAGCTTGAATAACAATTCGGTCCAAGGCAACTATACGTTCAATAAAGTCTTCTAATTCAGTTATAGTTTTCATATTTTCACCTTTGATAGCTTTAACATGGCTCTTATCAACTTATCGACTATCGAGGATAAAAGCTAGACTTTCAAGCTCTTTGATAAACTAAATAAACTTGCGTATCTATTCGGTAGTGCTAATCTCTTCTTTAACAATAGAATAATTCCTCAATATGTAGAAATAATAATGACTATAAAAAATATTACATTATCACTTTCATTGTTTTCATTAGTGGTGCTTACCGCCTGTGGACAACCTGATAAACCAGAGACTTTAGAGAAAAGTAACCAGCATAAAACATCAATCAAAGTTGGTGAAAATGCTATCACTACCAAGTCGCTCACTAAACATATAAAAATTATTGCTTCGGATGAATTTGGTGGTCGAGCACCGGGGTCAGAAGGTGAAGAATTAACGGTAAATTACATTGCGAATGAATTCAAAAAACTTGGTGTAGCGCCTGGAAATGGCAATAGCTATTTTCAAGATGTTCCCTTAACTTCTGTTGAGGCGATGAATAAGCCGAGCTTAATATTTTCAAATGGAAAAAATGATGATTTAACAATGACGTATTCAAACGAGCAAGTCGTTTGGACACGAAAACAAAGGGATTCTGTAGAGATCAATAACAGCGAAGTAATCTTTGTTGGCTACGGTATCAATGCACCAGAACGAAACTGGAATGATTATGATGGCATTGATGTAACGGGTAAAACAGTGGTTATGTTAGTGAATGATCCCGGCTATGCAACACAAGATAGTGCCTTATTTAACGGTAATGCCATGACTTACTATGGCCGTTGGGATTATAAATTTGAAGAAGCTGCCCGACAAGGTGCGGCCGCGGCGATCATCATCCACGATACGAAACCAGCTGCTTATGGTTGGTCAACGGTTAGTTCCAGTTGGACTGGCCCACAATTTGATATGGTACGTGCCGATAAAGGTTCTGAACTTGTCTCTATTGAAGCATGGATAACCATTGATAGTGCAAAGGCTTTGTTTAGCAAATCTGGATTAGATTTGTCCGCTCAATATATAGCAGCAAAAACACCTGGCTTCAAAGCCGTGCCGCTAAATTTAACCGCTTCAATAAAAATAGAAAATAAAACCACCACTATCAATTCAAGAAATGTAGCCGGGTATATTAAAGGCTCAGAATCCCCTGATGAAGTATTTATTTACATGGCGCATTGGGATCATTTAGGTACAGATCCCGTTCTTCAAGAAAAAAGTGGTGATGGCATTTATAATGGCGCGCTAGATAACGCGACAGGTACTGCTGGCTTAATTGAACTTGCCAAAGCTTATACAAGCTTGCCAGAAAAACCTAAACGTTCCGTGTTGTTTTTATCGGTGACCGCTGAAGAGCAAGGATTATTAGGCTCCGCTTATTATGCTTCAAATCCTCTTTATCCCTTAGCGAAGACCGTTGGTGGTATTAATATGGACGGTTTGAATAATTTTGGCCCTACCAAAGACATTACTGTTATTGGTTCAGGTATGAGTGAGCTTGAAAATTATTTAGAAAAACATGCGACGGTTAAGAACCGTGTTCTGAATCCTGACTCGGAAGCAGAAAAAGGCTACTTTTATCGCTCAGACCATTTTGAACTGTCCAAGTTAGGTGTGCCAATGTTATATCCCAACTCAGGTTATGATCATGTAGATAAAGGTGTTGCCTATGGTATTGAAAAATCAGAAGAGTACACAAAAAAACACTATCATGGCCCAAGTGACGAATATCAAGACGATTGGATATTAACTGGCGCAGTTGAAGACTTACAATTATATTTTTTAACCGGTTCAGAAATCGTTAATAGCACCGCTTGGCCTGAATGGAATAAAGGCACAGAATTTAAAGGTGTTCGTGACGCACAACGAGTGAAATAGCATTACCATTAATACATTTTTATAGAGCACAGACGGAGTAAATAGTTTCTTCGTCTCTAATAATTCAAATGAATAATCAAATATTCAAATTAACCTTCGAGTTAATTTTTTTTAAGTAAGCTAACATGAACCCTATCTTATTATCCGACCCACAACGTGATAGAAACTGATGGAATAAAAAGCTTTTTAGACTATATACTCTATAGCTGTAACGCCCTCATTGCGATGTATGGACTCCACTCCTTAGGCTATAGTTTTAGCTAACTATTCAGGAGAACAACAATGTTAAAATTTAATGTTATAGGTATTGATTTAGCAAAAAACGTACTACAAATCTGTATTATCAGTAAACATGGTGAATTAGTCAGTAATAAAATAGTTGGTCGTCAGAAGTTAAAGGAAATATTAGCTAAGTCATCACCTTCAATTGTTGGGATTGAAGGTTGTGGTAGTAGTCACTATTGGGGAAGGATGGCTGAATCATTTGGTCATGATGTTCGTATTATCACTCCTAAAAAAGTAAAAGCATTTCTTACTGGTCACAAAACAGATGCAAATGATGCGCTTGCCATTGCCAACGCTGCCATGCAAATAGGTTTAAAATACAGTAAACCTAAAAATGAAGAGCAACAAACACTTCAATCTCTTGAAGCCAGCCGAGTTTTTCTTTCTAGAAATATCACCTCGTTGGGTAATCATATTCGCGCCATGTTATATGAATATGGCATTGTTAGTGCTAAAGGAGCCGCGGGGCTAAGAAAAGTTGTTCAAGATACGTTTGAGGAAAATAATGAGCTTCCTACTTGCCTAATATCTACGTTACATCAATTATGGGCACAGTACCTAAATTTGAAAAAGGAGTTTACTAAACTGGAAAAAGCCAAAAACTCGATAGTTCGTCAAGTAAAACCATGTAAGCAACTGATGGCATTAGAAGGTGTCGCAGAAGTTTGTGCAGGGATGCTTTATTCCTCGATAGGAAATGGAAAACAGTTTAAAAATGGTAGAGAAGCCGCTGCCTTTGTTGGGTTAACACCAAAGCAACATAGCTCTGGTGGTAAAGTATTCATGGTGGGCATTGATAAAAAAGGGGGTGTCAAAGAATTAAGGGCCGCTTTGTATCAAGGGGCTATGTCAATAGTCACTCATTTACCTGATGAGCCAAAAACAGTTAAACAAGCCTGGCTAATTCAATTAGTAAAACGAGTTGGTATTAAGCGAACATGCATTGCGCTGGCCAATAAAACCGTTAGAACGGCTTGGGCAATGCTCAGGCATGAAAGTAAATATGAGCAACAACAATTAATTACAGCATAATGATTTAACAGAAAAAAAAGAAATTTTACAATAATGATACAGCATAAACGGTAAGACCAACCTATTAAAACCTGTCTATGGCGAGAGTCATTAAAGACTGTCATTGCGAAAAGGATAATAGGTGCGCAAACATCTAAGGCTAGAGAGTAGCACTCTCAATAATAAGCCGTATATACGCAAGCATCTTAATCTGTTTAATGTGAAATTATTAGTTGTAAAATACGTGGAGTCCATATACGCCATAGAATAATAGCAACATCATTAAATACACAATTCAATAATTAGTATCACTATTTATAAATTTCACCTTTTCATATTAACTATTAGTTCCGCACATCTAATAGGATTAAACGTAAGCGTATGGGGAAAGGCGCCTAGCCTTGCTTGATATTCCAAGGTAGCAAGTGCTCTAGGCTTTCAGGTTTTTTAGCCAGTTCATTTAAGCAAGTTTGCAAATAGCTATCGACTAGCAAACCATTGGCTTTGGCGGTTTCTATAAAACTGTAGAGTATTGCACTGGCATTAGCACCGCGCGATGTATTTGAGAACAGCCAGTTTTTTCTGCCGATAACAAACGGTTTTACTGCTCGTTCAGCACGATTGTTATCGATGTTGATACAACCGTCTTTAAGGTAAGTTTCGAGTTTGTGAGCTTGGTTATGCCAATAAGTTAAGGCTTCGCCTAGTTTACTCTTGGGCGGTATTTTTTCTCGGTTATCAATAACCCAACGTTGGATAGTATCAAACAGCGGTTTGGATTTTTCTTGTCGTACTTGATATTTTACATCGTTATTTTTCGTTTTCATATTTGCTTCAACACCATAGAGCTTACCTATCAAGCTCAATATGACATCGGCTTTGCCTGTTTTGTTTTTACCTTGCGCGGTTTTCGCATCAATGAATTTGCGACGCGCATGTGCCATACAGCCTGCTAATATTGCATTTGTTTTTCCGTACGCAGCATAACCATCAACTTGTAAATAATTACTATAACCGTCAAGAAACTTAATAGGACATTGCGCTGCTCGGCTGTTGTGATAATCATACAAGACGATGTTTTTTGTCTTATTGTTATTCAACTTGTCCTCACCACTGCAATACACCCACATATAGCTGGTAGTCTTTTCTTCTCGAATAACCTTTAATGGGGTTTCGTCAGCATGGATAACTGCTTGCGCAAGTAACTGCTTTTTTAAGACAACATATAAAGGCATCAACAACTCACTGCAACGTATTAACCAGTCTGACATGGTTTGACGACTTAAGCTGATGCCATAGTCGTTAAACATGCTTTCTTGTCGATAGAGGGGTAAGCCATATTGGTATTTGGCCGTGATAAGTTGGCTGAGTAAACTGGCTGTGGCAATACCTTTTGGGATAGGTGTCAAAGGCATTGGCGGTGTTTTTATGTGATTGGCTGTACCTGTTTTCTCACACTGTTTACAGGCATATTTGGGACGAACCGTTTCAATTACCTTGATATGTGCGGGAACGAACTCAAGCTTTTCACTGCGTGACTCACCTATTTTATGTAAACTACTTTGACAGCAATCACAGATTTTCTCATCAACAGGTAAATCGATGGTCACGACTTTACGTGGTAAGTCTTTGGGAAGCGGCTTTCGTTTCGGTGTATTTTTAATGGTTGTCGCTTGCTTGCTATCAACCTCGGCTAAGAGCATTTTATCTGCTTCATCCAAGGTTTCTTCGGCTTCATTGAAGGTTTCACCTTCGCCAGGATTTTTTTCTGAGCTTTTACCAAACGCTTTACGTCTAGCAATTTCATAGCGTTCAAGCAGCCCATGAATAATTTCATGTTGTTTTGCTAACTCTTTATCTTTTTCTGCCAATGCTTGTTGCAACTCAAGTAACATTTTCTTGAGTTGTTCTGGGTCGTTGGGTAATGAGTTAGCATCTATTTTCATACTCACAGTTTACCCATTTTCTCACCGGTTATCTGCTTTGTACGTCAAATAATATAAGGGCTTGCGTACACGATCGTTGACTCCCTTTTGATAGTCAATATGATCCCCTCAAATCACCGATTCATAGTGCAATGGATCATGACCTACAACATCATAACCGGAGAGTAACCAAGCCAATTGCTGCTCCGATAATTCAAACACTTGGTTTGATACTTTACTTGGCCATTTGAATTTCTGTTTTTCCAACCGCTTATACCACAACGCAAAACCTGTTTTATCCCAATAGAGAATTTTAAGTTTATCTCTGGCTTTGTTACAAAAAACGAACAATGCGCCAGTATAAGCATTATGTTCAAGTTCACCTTCAACAATGCCAACCAAACCATTTATCGATTTACGAAAATCGACAACATCTCGATGTAAAAAGACTTCAGGTACTTCACCAAACATCCTCATTAAACCAATGCTCGTAATACTTGGCCTAAGTAGGTGGCACTAGTGCTTGAAGGAAGCCTTAATGTTGCTTTTCCTAACGTTAATTCAATGGGTGGTTGCTGCGATATCAACTCAACTTGTTGGGTGACTTGTGTACGAACAAAGCTACTTGAAGTGATCCCCAGTTTTTTACGAAAGACATAAAAACTGGAGGTTGCTAGTCGATGCTCACGGCAATAATCAATGATGGTTAAGCCGCTAGCTTGTTGTTCAGTAATAATAGTTCGCCATTGCTCATGGCTTCGAGTTATTTTCATAAGTTACTCCAAATAATAATTTGAAGTAACTTAACTTGATCTCGGCTTATTGTTTAGATGCTCTTTGCAAGACGCTTACGTTTTATTCATTTTTAACATGAATAGAAAAGGGTAAGCGCCACACTTACCCTTTTCATTAAAGCAGCTATTTTTTAAACAGATTACGAATGGTTTTATCGTTAAACATAGACAAGACATCTTTCAAATATAATTGCTTCATTTTATCAAAATAATTATAAAAGACACCCAAAGAAAAGTGAGCTAACTCAGATCTTGCTTTATTTGTGTATAATAAAAATGTTTTCCCTATAGTAGGGGCTTGCAAATAATTGATACTTCCCCCCAACATTCTTGCCGCAAATATCTTGCCTTGCATTGCTTCAGAACGATTATGAGAAAATTGATAAGAATATAAGTCAACAAGTTGTTGTGTTGTTGGTTGAGCTGCAGCTAATTCTTTAGGCGCTATCACATCCATAATATCAAACATTTCCTTACTACATTGAAGTAACTTATCTTCAAACACTTTAATGTCGAAATAGTCTACCTAGGCTTGATTTTCTAATAGTTCCCCCAAATTCTTTTTCTTAATAATAGGTAATTCCACTTCATCAATTGGCTGTGGGTGTGCACCTTCAACCATTACTCCATCAGAGCAATTAAAACACTTTATATCGCTAAAAGCAGGACGTCTAAGAACATACTCTAGGCTATGTCTACTCGCATCAAATATAAAGTTCGTATACACGGACTCCGAAAAATTTCCTTTAACTTGTTTTAGACCTGAAGCTTTCAAAGAATAAGCTTCTTTAAATTTTCCATAATAA
>Ga0105353_1001092_pt1 | contig 13948 bp, 8 predicted proteins | sample EN1Hudsemesocosm_2_FD_83657 | JGI IMG/M metagenome (GOLD analysis project Ga0105353, IMG submission 83657) | Methane-oxidizing microbial communities from mesocosms in the Hudson Canyon - EN10B Hudson Canyon | ecosystem: Environmental > Aquatic > Marine > Cold seeps | place: Hudson Canyon...
CTGCATAGGCTGATAAAAAACCAAACACACACCGCCCATCAAGATAACAAGCGCTAACAGACAAAAAGAACCGACAAAATCAGTGGCGAACATATCCTTACCAAAATGCATTAATTCAGGCCCTAATAACGCTGAGATAAGCCCGCCTAATAAAGTAAATGACGCAGCACTTGCAATTTTCTCGGGCACGACGCTTTCCATTGCTGCAAACCGGTATTGCTGAAGTACAGCTAAAGAACTTCCTAGTAAAAAGGAGCATAAATTGAAGCCCCAAAAGCTTTGCTGTGAAACTGTAAACGCAGCCCCAATAGCCGCCAAAGCGCTAAATGACGATGAAGCAAGAAAAACCTTCTTTCGTCCAAACCGTCGCATTAATCGGGTAACAGGAATCACTGAAACTGCTGTGCCAATAATAATGGCGGCAATTGGGAGCGTCGCCAATTCAGGGTCAGGCGCTAAGACAGAGCCTAAGATCCCCCCGACAAAAACCATAGCAGGCGCAGCACACAAGCCTAAAGCGCCAGCAATCATTAAAACCCAAACATTACGATGCATATGACGCACACTGCCACTCCAAATAACTATTTTTTTATTGAGAATACAAATATCGGGACAGCAACTGTCCAAACAAGCGAGATTAAGTATATATTTACAATGTTGATTTTGCGTTTCGTAAAACGAGTTGTATATAATGCTCGCTATTGAAACTCACAATTAATTTAAGCTGGAAGATAAATATTATGCAACGTTACCATGTCTATGGCCTAGGTGCTGCACTTGTCGATACCGAAATCGAAGTCACCGATGATTTTCTTCAATCAGCCAATATTGAAAAAGGTTTAATGACACTCGTCGATGAAACACGGCAAAGTGAATTAATAAGCCTAATGGCTGACCACCTGGTTGGCAGCAAGCGCTCCAGTGGTGGTTCTGCCTGTAATTCCATCATAGCGGCGAGCTATTTTGGTGCTGAAACCTTTTACTCGTGTAAAGTTGCTAATGATGATAACGGCCAATTTTTCCAGAATGACACACAAGCTGCCGGCGTAAATACCAGCAAACACCCGTTACCCGATGGCACCACAGGTAAATGTCTGGTGATGATCACGCCTGACGCTGAAAGAACGATGAACACCTTTTTAGGCATCAGCGCAGAGCTCGATGAAAGCCAAATTAATGAAGCCGCAATTCACCGCTCTGAGTACGTATATATTGAAGGCTATTTAGTCACCTCTCCAACAGGCAAACAAGCCGCCATAAAAGCGCGCCAAATTGCCGAGAAAAACAACGTTAAAACAGCCATTTCATTATCAGATCCTGGCATGGTTCAATTCTTTAGCGATGGGCTTCAAGAAATGATTGGCGAACAAGTCGATTTGCTTTTTTGTAATCAGGATGAAGCATTCGGATGGACGGGTAAGGATAATATCGAACAAGCCGTTGAAGAAATGAAGAAAACAGCAAAAACTTTCGCCATCACTTTAGGAAAAGACGGGGCAGTCGTTTTTGACGGCGAAACTCTTGAACGCATAGAGGGCCAACCAGCAAAGGCTATCGACACTAATGGCGCGGGCGATATGTTTGCAGGGGCATTTTTATATGCGATAACCCACAATCATAGCTTCGTAGAAGCCGCAAAGCTGGCAAACAAAGCTGCCGCACAGGTCGTTAGCCAATATGGCCCACGTTTAAAACCAGAACAACACGATGCACTAAAAGCAATCTAGGTCATCCGACTAAAATAACGAACTTGAATAACGAACTTGAATAACGAATTTAAAGAGGTAATCTATGCGTTTGGTGTCTTGGAATGTAAACGGTATTCGTGCTGTGATGAAAAAAGAATTTATCACATCACTTCAATCAATGGAGACAGATGTACTTTGCCTTCAAGAAACCAAAGCGCAAGATGAACAAGTAACAGAGGCACTTAAAGAACTCGAAGGCTATCACCTGTTCAGCAATTCAGCAGAGAAAAAGGGTTACTCGGGTACAGCTGTTTTATCTCGAACGAAACCTCTTAGCATTCAATATGATATGGGTATTGAAGCGCATGACAATGAGGGGCGCGTGATTGCTGCGGAGTTCAATGAGTTTTATTTAGTCACCGTTTATACGCCCAACTCTGGCAGCGAATTAAAACGTTTAGAGTACCGACAGCAATGGGACATTGACTTTAATCGCTACTTAAAAAACCTGGAAGAAAACAAACCTGTCATTCTCTGTGGCGATCTGAATGTCGCACACAAAGACATAGACCTTGCACGACCGAAACCGAACTACAATAAAAGCGCGGGATATACCCAAGCTGAAATTGACGGACTTGACCGTTACGTTGAGTCAGGTTTCATTGACACATTTAGATGTCTCCACCCTGAAAAAGTAAAATATAGCTGGTGGAGTTATCGAGCAGGCGCTCGCGCCAATAATGTTGGCTGGAGAATTGACTACTTTCTAAGCTCTTCAATGCTACAAGATAAGCTACAGGGCGCAGATATATTGAATGACATACTTGGCTCGGATCACTGCCCAGTACTATTAGATATAGACCTAAACTAGAATACCAAGCCGTTTACAAATAGAAACAATTTAGCTTATTCAAGTTAGAACAAAATGAACGCAAACACTCAGCGAGAAGCAAGCCCATACCTTCTCGCTGAGCACGTGACAAAACAAGACTCTAGACTATACTGATATAGAAAATATTAAGCGCACTTTCAACGATACTTTCTACGATACTAGGGTCTACCAATATTAATTTCCAACAACGTCGACGCCAACAGTTTCCACTCCAGCGACCTCAAGGTCGATCAGGGAAGAACATGAAATATTCAGTGTTCTATTTCTTACTTCTGTGCTGTCTGATCATCGTCAATCCTGCGTACGCGAATGAAACTGAATCCCCAACGTCACCCATAACAGATTTTCACTCAGAAAGTACATCTCCGGTACTCATAGGGTCAAACATGCTCGTGTTGAAAGACCCTGAGCACTCGGAAAATATTACCAGCATATTGAATAGCCAACATGACTGGCAAACTATCCAACGCACGTCTCCAAACTTTGGCTTTACGGACACCGCGTTCTGGTTTAAATTTTCGATTAATAATCTCGAAAAATCCTCTCAGAACATTTATATCGAGCTTCCAATTCCTTTTTTGGACAACGTGCAAATTTATAACACTATAGATAAAGAAATCCTTCAACAATACTCTGTTGGCGATAAATATCCTTTTTCAGAACGCCCGGTGCAACACCAAAACTTTATTTTACCTTTTGAGCTAAGCCCTGGTGAAAATTTCATGTATATGCGTATCGCTTCTGCCGGTACAGTAGAAGCGCCTTTATCTATATGGAAGATGAGTGATCATGCCCACGCATCTGCCGACAACAATCTTGTTCAAGGAATTTGGGCTGGCATTATCGGCATTATGGTCATTTATAATTTACTACTTTTCTTTTCTATCCGGGATATTAGCTATTTATACTATGTCTTCTTTGCCTTTGGTTACCTGTTTTTTCAAATCAGCCTTAAAGGTTATGGTTTCGCCTATATTTGGCCAAACCAGCTAGAATGGAATAGTTATGCTATATCGGTCTTCATCGCACTTTGTAATATGAGCGTCGTACTCTTAACGATAGCGTTTCTAAATTTGAAAAAGACGATTCCCCTCGCCTTCAGAATCATGTCATTTATCGCAGTGATCTCTGCGGCCTTATTAGTACTCTCATTCATTGCCCCATATAGCCTGACAGTACGCGTCACCAGTATCATGACGCTGATAACATGTAGTTTCTCATTGATTCTGGGTTATATCGCTTTATATAAAGGTAATGAAGATGCTCGTTATTACTGCCTGGCATGGACAGCCACCTTCATCGGTATAGGCATATTAGGCGCCGTAAAATTTGGTATTTTTACGGCAAACTTTTGGACAAATAACGCCGGACAAATAGGCGTCATGGTTTTGGTATCTTTACTCTCTCTTGCCCTGGCAAGCCGGATTAACAGAGAAAAAGAAATGCGCCTGCAAGCCCAAGACTCGGTGCTGGAAAGTGAAAAAATCGCGCGACATTCCCAAGCCGAGTTACTCGAGTCACAAACCAATGCAAACAGTAAATTAGAAGCAAAAGTATCTGAAAGGACGCAATCCATGCAACGAGCACTCACAGAATTAGAGCATGCGAATAGCCGTCTTGAGTTAGCTTCCACCACAGATGCATTAACCACCTTATTCAACCGAGGTCATTTCGAGACCAGATTAAATATAGAGTTCAAAAGAGCAGTTCGACACAAACGAGAACTTTCAATCATTTTATGTGATATAGACTTCTTTAAGACAGTGAATGACAGCTATGGGCATAAAGCAGGTGATGAGTGTTTACGACACCTTGCACTTATTTTAAAAAATACCATCACACGCTCTGGCGATATTATTGCCCGTTATGGCGGAGAAGAGTTTATTATCCTCTTGGTTGATACGCCACTTGAACAAGCAGAATACCTAGCCCAGAATTTATGCGATGAAATCAAAAAAACGGCTTTCGAATCCAATAATCAAGTCATTACTTTTACAGCGAGTTTTGGTGTTTCCAGCCTTTCCCAAGAAACCATCGAAAGTGCAGATTCACTGGTTAATCATGCCGACTTTGCCTTATATGAAGCCAAAAACAATGGCAGAAACCAGGTAAAAACATGGCGCGTTGGGCAAGACTAAAATAAATGGAAATTTCACCGCAAAGCTCATCATTATTTAAATACTACAACTTTTATAAAGTCATCATCGGCATTTTATTATTTGGGATGTCGATTTCAAAACAAAGTTTATTCCAAGACTATCGTTTCCCCGTACTATTTCAAACACTGACCTTAAGCTATTTTTTACTTAATGTGGCCATCGCCATTTTTTTCCATTTATCGGAAAAAGAAAAATCCAAACAGATATTCTTTACCCTCTCCTTGGACATCATCTTGCTGCATGGACTTTTCTATTGCGGCACCGGTATTTCGGGTGGCCTAGCCAATTTAATTGTCATTAGTGTCGCGGCAGGCAACATCATTATAAGAGGCAGGATTGGTTTATCATTTGCCGCCATGGCGACACTACTAACCATGCTAGTTGAAGCTGAGCGTTTTCTTGCTGAATTTAACCATATCCAAGATATGGCTCAAACCGGATTAATGGGCAGTATGTATTTTGCTAGCGCCTATATTCTTCAATACTTATCTATCCGCATATCTCAAAGTGAGTCACTTCTTAAACGCCAAAGACAGGATCTAATAGAATTAGAGAGACTGAACCATCAAATCATCCAAAGCATGCGCACTGGCATTATTGTGTGTGATGAAAATAACGATATCAAACTGATTAACCAGGCATGTAATGATTTGATTGGTCTATCAGGTAAGACTAATACAACGACAAATAGACCTGTGCCACTGCCCTCTTATATCTCAGATAGAATAAAGCTTTGGCGTAATGCGCCCAACATGAGAACCAGCCCCTTCAAGGCTTCTCATGATAAGCCCTTAGTACAAGCTAATTTTTCAAGACTACAAAAAGATGAAGGTTCAGAAGTACTTATCTTTATTGATGATACCCGGAAAATGACCCAGCAAGCGCAACAGCTCAAACTTGCATCTCTAGGAAGATTAACAGCGAGTATCGCGCATGAAGTCAGAAATCCGCTTGGCGCAATCAGTCATGCAACTCAACTGCTCGCTGAGTCCGAACACCTTGATTCAGCCGACAGGAAAATGACCGACATTATTCAGCGTCACTCTAAACGGGTAAACCAAATAATTGAAAACACCTTACAACTTAGCCGGCGATCAGAACCTCAAATAGAAGAAATTCAGCTAAAGTCCTGGTTAGAGAAAATAATTTCTGAATATAGCTTACATGATCAGAAAAAAAGCCAGATATTAGTCAATGTAGAGGATAAAGAACTTTCTGCCCGCTTTGACCCTAGCCAAATAGAACAAGTACTGATTAACCTGATGGACAATGGCATTCGTCATGGCACCAAAGAAAACGCCTCTGCCGTGTTATTAGTCAAACTCACTAAAACCAAAGACCAGGAACAGCCTTATTTGGATATTATTGATCAAGGCTCTGGCATTCTTAAAGAGAGTATTCCTCACTTATTTGAGCCTTTCTTTACGACTGAAAGCCAGGGCACCGGATTGGGACTGTATCTTTCAAGAGAAATCTGCGAAGCCAATCAGGCTCAATTAGATTATATTGAGACACCTGAAGAGAACAATATAAAACTCGGCACATGCTTTCGGATCATGTTTGCTCACCACAAACGCATCATTTAGCAGCAAACAATTCACATACCCAGCTTTGTCTGCTGACAAAGACCAGAAAAAGTAAGATCAATTATGACAAATCAACATGTACTTATTATTGATGATGAACCTGACATTAGAGAGCTATTAGAGATCACTCTAATACGCATGGGTTTAGATACTCACAGTGCCGAGTCAGTGGGTCGTGCAAAAGAATTACTGAAGGAGCAACCTTTTGACCTTTGCTTAACGGATATGAATTTACCTGATGGTAATGGGATAGACTTGGTAACCTTTGCCCAAGACACCTACCCTAATATGCCCATCGCGATGATTACAGCCTATGGGAATGTTGAAACAGCCATTAGCGCACTAAAAGCCGGCGCTTTTGACTTTCTTTCCAAGCCGGTCGACCTAAATCAATTAAGAGATCTCGTCTCGAGCGCCCTACAACTGTCCAAACAACATAAATCGAAAACAAACACGACCGCCAGCAATACTCTTGAAGAAAAAGTAGAGCCTGACTCAACACACATAAAAGGCAATACGCTTGCGATAGAAATACTTAATAAACAAATCAGTAAATTGGCACGCAGCCAAGCACCCATTTATATTTCTGGCGAATCAGGTAGCGGCAAAGAACTCGTTGCAAAAATGATCCATAAAAGAAGCCCAAGAGCACAAAATGGCCCTTTTGTTCCCGTTAACTGCGGCGCCATACCCAGCGAGCTTGTGGAAAGCGAATTTTTTGGTCATAAGAAGGGTAGTTTTAGTGGCGCAATAGAGGATAAACCGGGTTTATTTCGGGCGGCACATGGCGGCACTTTGTTTTTGGATGAAGTGGCCGACCTCCCTCTTGGCATGCAAGTTAAACTTTTACGCGCAATCCAGGAAAAAACCATTCGCCCTGTGGGTGAGCAAAAAGAAATACCCGTGGATGTCCGCATTTTGAGTGCCACACACAAGGATTTGGCCGAACTCGTTGCAACAGGATCCTTCAGGCAAGATTTATTTTATCGCATCAACGTTATCAAACTGGACGTGCCGGCTTTAAGAGAGCGCAAGGATGATATCCCCTTACTGGCAAAGTTTTTTCTAAAGACTATCTCTAAAGAATGTGGGGTTGAACATGCCTCAATCGATAGCGCGGCATTAAACAAACTAAACCAGTACGACTTTCCTGGAAATGTTCGAGAGCTCGAAAACATTATTGAAAGGTCATTCACACTGTGTGAGAACGACACGATTCAGGCGCATGATCTGAGTTTAGGCTCGGATGACACTGACTTACAAAAGCCCATTCCCAAAACTGTATCGCGAATGGTTTCTGAGCTTATTCCTCAAGACAAACCTACTCTCGAAAACGACCGCCAGATCCTTACTGAACGTGCACCTGATCAACCTTTAGAAGAGTACCTGGAAGCCATTGAACGTAAAGAAATAGAAAAGGCACTGCAAGCAACCAAATGGAACCGAACAGCCGCTGCAAAAATGCTCGGCATGAGCTTCCGAGCATTACGCTATCGTTTAAAGAAACTTGAATTAGACTAAGGCACGGCTCTCACGTGTCACGCGCGGATCAAATGGTGCGGGATCTACGGGCGCAGGTTCACCGAGTAATATTGAGGTCATTAATCTCACCGACGCGGGCGCTAGCACCAAACCATTTCTAAAATGACCCGCATTGACGTATAAATTATCTAACTCAGGCACTGCACCAATATATGGAATACCTTCCGAAGTACCCGGCCTTAACCCAGCCCAATGATGCGCCACCTGGCAAGTGGCTAAAACAGGAAACAAGTTTATTGCCATATCCGATAACTTGTCACGCGCTTGCTCTGTTGTAGATTTATCAAAGTCTGAATATTCCAGGGTACTGCCCACCACCACACTGCCATCGCGGCGTGGAATGACATATTGCCCATTACTCAGTACCACTCGATTGACCATGCCGGGCTTAGCTGAGAACAACAGCATCTGCCCCTTTACGGGTTTTACATCCAAGGCAGCACTTTGACTTACCACACTCGTCCACGCGCCCGTACAGAGAATAACCGCATCGGCCTCTATCGACTCACCCTGAGCGGTGACCACACCTTTTAAAGTGTCTTGCTTCTTGATAAAAGAATTCACCTTGGCATGATCGACAACTCGCACCAAAGGGTTCCTATCAAGAGATACATATAAAGCCTTCAATAATCGAGGGTTTCTAACGCTGGCAACCTGGGACATCCATAAACCCCCAGTCACTCCCTCTCTCAGGTTAGGTTCAAGTGAGTAAAGCGCTTCAGCATCTATCTCTTCTATCCAGGATTTCTCACATTTAGACCAATCTAAAGCACGGATTTTATCGTCAACATCCAGCATTAATAAGCCATGACGCGTTAACTCAGGGTCAATATCACTTTCTGCTTCTAAGGTCTGCACCAGGTTGGGGTAATAGGCTTGAGACCAGTTTGCCAGCGCGGTAACGGCATTAGAATAGCGCCAAGGATAAAGAGGTGACACAATCCCCCCCCCCGCCCAACTGGCTTCTCTTCCACATCGTCCCTTATCGAGTAATACCACCTCAACGCCTTTTAATGCAAGCTCACGCGCTTGAAGCATGCCAATAACACCCGCACCGACGACAATAATTTTCAAAACATTACCTTCTGAGTTAATAAATTTTCTAAAAATGATATGGGGTTGCATTCTATTCGATTAAGATTAAGAATACTTGTATGTCTAATCAAGCATCGTAAAGCATACACACTAAAACATAGAACAAATTATCAAGGATTGATGATTATGCTCAACTTATACAATAATTCTAAAGGCATGACGCTAATTGAATTACTCTGCACGCTCTCTATTATTGCCATATTATCGGCTATATCTGTACCGTCTTTCCGGCACATATTCCTGAAAAGTGAAGCCAGCACAAGCATAAACCAATTAACCAGTTTTGTGCGGCTCGCTAAAAATACGGCGGTAAGCCAAAGCACAACCATGACACTTTGCCCCAGTATCAACGGTAAAACCTGCGAAAAAGACTGGGGGCAAGGCATCATGCTTTTCAGTGATATCAACAGTAATAGCCAACTAGATGATAACGACACACTGATTCAACTTAAGTCACCCTTCTTGAATGAAGGTACCCTCCAATGGCAGTCATTAAAGAATAAATTGCAGTTTTCACCTAGAGGGCTACCACGCGGCACCATTGGCAGCTTTACTTACTGTCCGGAAAATAAAGATGCGCATTATGGAAAATCCGCAATCCTGAGTTTGCAAGGTAAAATCCGTTTAGGCAAAGACCAAAACCAAGATGGCATAGTCGAGAGTGGCAATAAAAAAAATATCATCTGCTCATGAGACAAATTATTCTCTGATCAAGCATGTGAATTAGAGGTTAGAACAAGGCCCATATTAAGTGGCAGTTTATTATTTTCTAGTCAAAAGGTATTCATTTAATCTTTCACCATCTGACCAAAAACTAAAGAAAATAAAGTAGGTATCTTTGTAATGTCAAAGAAACTAAGCAAGGACAGGTACGCTTAAACTATAGGCCAAAATCAGTAGCTTAAGCCTGGTTAAATATTGATCTATTTTGTTTTTGGAGTATAATTAACTTAGTGGAACAGACCTTAGACATGATGATAAAAGTCTATTTAGTAACGAATGTTTCGCTGGGGCATGACAGAAATTGCCTCGTAAAATGAAAGGTCGTCTATTTTTGATGGCCTTTTTTATTATACCTCCATAAAGATACATAGCCCCCCATAGAGCCAACCAGCTGCAGTTCGCACAAAGCAGGCTTTCGATTTACTCAAAAATTCTTGATCTTAGCAAAATAAGGATAGTCTTATTCGGTATAGGTTTATTCGGTACCTGCGCACGCTCGAACTTAAGATTTAACGCCGAACATTATCAAGCAGGTATTGAATAAAGCCACAAAGAGGAAACCGCAGTGGCCTTTGTATGATTCTTGGCTTGTCGATGAGCTATGGGAATTTTAACGCTAGCGCTTGCTCAGGGATGGCCCAGTACGCAGCCGCTATGCCGGCTAGTAACCCCGATAAATGGCCCTCCCAGGACACACGTTTATATCGCTTAAACTTAGGCAACACATTACCAATAAAGCTGCCATATAGCAGTGCTACTATAATAGCCACCGTAATCGACCAGACCGTTTGTGCGACTAATCCATAAGCGAGCAAATAGCCAAATTGACCAAATATCAACCCACTAGCGCCTGCATGTACACCTCTAGAGGCCAGTAACCATACGGCCAGCCCGCCAGCCAGCGTGACAAAAACACTAACCGCAACAAAAATTTGCTCGCCAAAACTAATCAGCAAGATACTCAACACCAGCATTGGAATCGTATTTGCGAGCAGGTGACCAAAACCGTTGTGAAGCACTGGAGCAAGAATAATACCCACCAGGCCGGAAGTGGTTCTCGGAACAATACCCCAACGCGACAGACGCTGGCCACTAAGAAAATTAAAAACCTGAACACCCCAGAGCAAGGCCAACACACCAGCTATCAAGGCCCTATGCTGGATGACCAGAGCCAATGTCTTCTCAAGCGGCTGAAGAAACTCATTCATAACGATGCTAATGCCTTTCTTATAGATGGTCGAGAGTTGGAGCGTATCGAATAGTTATTCAGCACCCTGACGTAGCCTAGCATATTGTACAAACCCTAGGCATTGGGTGATTTAACTAACTTTCTCATTCGAGACAACATCTTTAGATTCCATATAAATTGACCGCTATATTTATAACCATCGACTGCCCCTCTTTTAAAGACCGCCTGTCCTGATTCGTTGATTTCTTTTAAAGAGCGTATGCCCTTAATTAGTTACAGCAACTCAAAGACCTTACGTAATTTAGGATAATTCAGCCAGCTTGAAATTAAAGATAAATAACGGAAGTGAACCAGCCTGTGTGCATTAGCGCTCCTTATTATAGCCTCAATGAACCACAGGCTATGAGTTATACGCGTTATCTTTTAGAGCGTTAGAATACCGCTGACAAATAGCACAAAGCGTTCGCTTTTTATTTCACGACATCACTATATTTAGACATCTATTTTGAACAAATGGAACTTAACGTCCGTTAAAGCGGGGGAAGTCCATAAGTATAATTGGGAAAATCACAGGCCCTATTGAAGCGACATTTTGGTAGCTTACGTTAAGTGTTAATTTAAAGTCATGATGCTCAAATGTATAGAGAGCAGTGTCGGGGTAATCGGCATTCATTGTGCTCATTTTACCCAGTCGAAATTCGCCTACCCATTCCTAAGAATTAGAGTTGCCATCATCGTAATAATTTACCGCTATCCAAGAACAGCCTGACAATTGACGTTGTAATGCAATTATAAATAGTAACTTCTGCATGTTTGGTTCTTAAATTTAGCATTTGTATAGTGAGACCCCACTCATATCCATGACACGTAATCTCTTTCTTTTCCCCAGTAGTAACTTATTAGTAGAGGGGGATTGATGATTTTGAGGGTCAACTTTGGCTGTAAATGCTTAGAAAGTCCAGGCTTATGGTCGTACACATCATGATAACGAAAATTGCTTATATTATGAGCCTAAGGATAATTTCGAGGGTATGTGCGCTAAACTATTTATTGCACACACAAGACCAAAACGAGTAGTTGTCCATACTCGACCGGTCATTTACGCCATGTGATAGAAGGTTTTACGAATAAAAAATGACAACTCGATTCTCGAGTCTCGAGTTGCCAAATGGGTTACAGAGTCTATTGATGCAAGTCGTAGTCTTGCGCCGTGAGACCACCACTGCCACCGTGTAGAGGATACACTGTACCGTCATTATTGTTCCCTCCAATCGTGAGGTCTTCTTTAGGCGAACCGACCGCTAGATCGATATAACCATCACCATTGAAATCCCCAGACGCCAGGGCATACCCAAGATTGTCGTCGACCTCAACGCTCCCGGGCATAGCCGTAGAGTTTTGACTAAAGGATTGATCACCGGAACCCGTTAGACCTGAACTCGTTCCAAATAAGATGTTTACATAACCGGCGTCATTGCTACCACTGACATCTTCTCGTGGGGAGCCAATGGCTAGATCGTCAGTACCATCACCATTGTAATCTCCAGCCGCCAGTGACCAACCGAAGTGGTCATCCTTTTCCGCGCTGCCATTCACGCCAGTGCTGTTCTGGTGCCAATCCTGGCTACCCGAACCACTGAGTCCGGTGGAGCGGCCAAATAGCACATAAACCACCCCATCGTTGTTATTGTCCCCAGAACCCAAATCCTCTTTCGGCGAACCAATCGCTAAATCGGCATAACCGTCGTTGTCGAAATCCCCTACAGCTAATGAATAACCAAAGTGATCATCATCCTCGGTGCTGCCAGCGATATTAGAACTATCTTGACTGAAGGACTGATCATTGTCACCGCTCAAACCACTATTCGTTCCGAACAAAACATTGACGTAACCCGCATTGTCCCCGCTGGTATCTTCAGTGGGAACACCAACAGCCAAGTCATTATAGCCATCGTTGTTAAAGTCACCGGCAGCCACAGCCCAACCAAACTTATCGTCTTTCTCGGCGCCACCATTAACCCCAGATGAATCCTGACTCCACATTTGACTGTTACTAGTATTGACTCCGTTGCTACCACCAAACAACACGTGGACAACCCCGTCGTTGTCGTTTCCACCGGAAGACAGGTCTTCATAAGGTGTGCCTACAACTAAGTCAGGGTACCCATCGTTGTTAAAGTCCCCTGTAGTAAGCGAAAAACCAAATTTGTCGTTAGCTTCAACGTTATCTTCCATGCCCTCGCTATCTTGATGGATTTCTTTGCTACCGGAAGAGGTCAGACCAACGCTAGTTCCGTAAAGCACATGAACAACCCCATCATCGTCGTTGCCGCCTATCGAAAGATCTTCATCGGGTACGCCTATCGCCAAATCATCAAAACCATCGCCATTAAAATCCGCCGAGGTCACGGCATAACCAAAGTGGTCATCAGCTTCAGCAGAACCGGACAAGCCAGTGCTGTCACCGTGCCAGATTTGGCAGTTATTTACCTCAACCTGCAAACCCGCTTCGCCACCGTAAACGATATTCACCGCACCACTATCATTATTACCATTAATATCTTCATAAGGAGCGCTTATCGCCAAGTCAGCATAGCCGTCACCATTAAAGTCACCGGTGGCTAAGGCATTACCTACATGATCATCTTTTTGTGGTTTATCGGCCATATGGCCGCTATCACCCGGTACTCCACCACAGGCCCAACTACTATCCCAACCCGCAATACGTTCGTTCTCCTGAAAAATTTCACCATTGGAAATCCACTCCCCTTCGACAGTCTGGTCGGTGTAGTTCAACCAAACATCACCCGCACCGCTGCTACTTTTTGCAGCTAGCAGTCGCACGTTGTCTAGCGGCGATGTTGGGACGGAAAACTGGTATCCGCCGGCGCATAAATCAGAGCCCCAGGCACCACTTTCCTCGCTTACCATCCACTCTTGCGTATCGATATTCTTACATGCATGTTGGTAGCTAGTAGTACAACTCGTATCCTCGAAACGGCCGTCACCGTTCATCACCGCGCAATCATCACCGCTTACCGCCGCGGCAGGCTGATTCACATCCCAACTCCACA
>Ga0105353_1001098_pt1 | contig 13911 bp, 9 predicted proteins | sample EN1Hudsemesocosm_2_FD_83657 | JGI IMG/M metagenome (GOLD analysis project Ga0105353, IMG submission 83657) | Methane-oxidizing microbial communities from mesocosms in the Hudson Canyon - EN10B Hudson Canyon | ecosystem: Environmental > Aquatic > Marine > Cold seeps | place: Hudson Canyon...
GGTGCTTACTGCTTTGCCCTATGCTGAATCTGTCGAAGATATTGAAGCTTTATTACCTTGGAATATTAAAAAGACAGAGCCTGCCAAATAAGCAAGTACGTGCTTCAATGAGCGCTTACATTGATGATGGTAAATTTTAATCATTCCAAAGCTCTAGCATTCTATTTCCCTCGCTTCTAACACTCCCTCCAGGGAGTGTTAGAAGCGTTAAAACTTGAGGAACAAAATACTAAGGATAAAGCTTTGAAAGCTCTAAAATCCAGCAGAAAGATGTGTAAACCTTTGTCCTATAAAGTGTTGCGCATTACACGGCGGTAAAAACACTTCGCCCCCACCGTTGCAATCAAATGATTTAAAACGATTAAAAATCGTTAAAAACCATTCGATTGATACTCAATAAATATTAATCCGTAAGCACAAGCTACCTCAGTAGACTGTCGTATAGAATTTAAGCTCCTTCAAAAGATTCTATTTACTTCCACCTGATGTTGATAATGCATTTAGCGCCTGATCAGGTCCGAAAGTAGCACTTGGTTGACTGGGAGGGAAATCCTTAAACGAGCTTACGAACTCTCCAACAACAGCTTGTGCCGGGACGAAAGTCCATAACTTGTCAGCCCACCAGCGAAAATACATCTTCGATTCACGCATAAAACGCTCGTATGGGTCTTGTCGTACATTAATCACATATGGCATATTGACTGTTCGCAAAACAGAGTCTTGCAAATTACCTTCTTGCACTTTGAAATGGATTTTCCAGTCGTTAACTCTAACGGCATTTAAGCTGGCATTATCATCAAAGTAAAAAATTTCGCGTCTAGGCCCTTTTTTTACATCACCTTTAAAGTAAGGCATAAAGTTATAGCCATCAAGATGCACTTTAAATTTTTTACCTGCCGCCTTATGTCCTTTTTTCAACTTTTCCTTAATACTAGAATCACCAGCCGCCGCCAAGAAAGTAGGTAACCAATCTTCATGAGACATAATATCGTTAACAACGGTTCCAGGCTTAATCACACCTGGCCATCTAACTACTTGAGGAACGCGCATTCCACCTTCCCAAGTTGTCCCTTTTTCACCATGAAATGGAGTATTTCCTCCATCAGGCCATGACATGACTTCCGCACCATTATCAGTTGAAACAATAACAAGAGTTTTATCTGCAATCTTAAGCTCATCTAGTTTATTTAATAATTCACCAACAACCCAATCAAACTGGGCCATACCATCGGCATATAATCCATAACCTGTATGATTTTTCCATTTATGTGATAAACGGGTAAAAACGTGCATACGTGTCAAATTGTGCCAAAGAAAAAACGGCTTGTCTGCTTTATGTGAACGTTCGATAAAATTCAATGATTGCTCAAGAAGCACATCATCAATTGTCTCCATACCCTTACGAGTGAGTGGACCAAGTTCCTCAATAGTTTGTTTTCCTACTTTACCGAAACGAGGATCAACTGTACGGTCATTTTTTGTAGATGCTTTACTATGTATAGTTCCTCGAGGACCATATTTTTTTAAAAAATCAGGGTCTTTAGGGTAATCAGGGTCTTCTGGTTCTTCTTGTGCATTAAGGTGATAAAGATTCCCATAAAATTCATCAAACCCATGTACCGTTGGTAAAAATTCGTTCCGATCACCTAAGTGATTCTTTCCAATTTGAGCTGTCGCATAACCATGAGGTTTAAGTAACTCGGCAATGGTTGGGTCTTTTTCTTGTAATCCTATGTCAGAACCAGGCATTCCCACTTTTAATAGCCCGACACGATACGGGTGCTGCCCCGTTATGAAAGCAGCTCGACCCGCAGTACAACTTTGCTGGGCATAATGATCTGTAAACATTGCACCTTCATGTGCGATACGATCAATATTCGGTGTTCGCCCGCCCATCATGCCACGATGATAGACACTAAAATTAGACCATCCTATATCATCCCCCCAAATCACTAATATATTGGGTTTGTCTGCTGCTGAAACCTGTAGTGAAACAAATAACCCAATAAGCAGAATACTTATTTTTGAAAGTATCATTAGATATTTTCTCCTTTTTAAAATACTCTTTTACAAAGTATTATTGTAACTACCCACTCCCTATGAAAAATAAGTAAAAAAAGACTTGACGGTTTTTTCGGTGATTATTTTTACTTTTGTTGCAAACGCATAAAACCCATTCATAACAGTCGCTTGATAATAGCCATAGACTGTTAATCGATTGCCTGATGATTTTGCATTAATAAGCCGTTTTTTGTTTGACCTGAGCAACACCAGGCTGCCGAAAAAACCAATGATATGATAGGTTTATTCCAACAAATCAATCACTTTGTTAATGGCAAGTCTAGACAAAAGCACAGTAAGAAATGAAGTCAGCCGATTAAAGGATGATTTCGAACAGCTCTGTGCCCATGGAAAGATCACTAGCGAAAGCAAAGTACTGATGAACAGCATGTTCATGATTATTGAGCTGATACTTTCCATTTTCCTAGAAAGAAGCACCAAAAAAGATAATAAGAATTCGAGCAAACCTTCATCCCAAACAGGTAAGGATGAATCAGCACTTGGTCATCTTGGAAGTAAAGGTAAGGGTAAAAATGAAAATAGCGGCACGACTAAAAATACGCGAACTAGAGAGACGGTAACGCTATCAACAGTCAATTCATGTGATGTCTGTGGTGAAGACCTGATGGATTCACCCTGCAGCCATATTGAAAGACGCACAAAAATAGATATTGTTTTTGAAAAGGTCGTTGAACATGTAGATGCTGAAATTAAACAATGCCCAACATGCGATTCTACAGTTAAAGGGCGATTCCCTTCAGATATGCATGACCCCTTACAATATGGTGATGGTCTAAAAGCATTTGTTGTTAATCTATTGGTTTGCCAGATGGTGGCGCTTAATCGCGTCCAGAAGCTGGTTCATTCAATGATTGGCGTGGTTATTTCTGAAACCAGTTTATTAAAGTTTGTACTGCGTCTTTATCAGGCATTAGAAGAGTGGGAGGATCAAGCCACTCAGGAAATTATAAAGACTCATGCGATCAACGTTGATGAAACTTCACTCAGAGTGGATAAGAAAAACCATTGGATACATGTTTATTCATCGGGGGATATTACCTTGAAGTTTTTGCATCGAAAACGAGGAAAGGAAGCCATCGAGTCGATCAATATTATCCCGCAGTATAAGGGAGTCATTATTCATGATTGCTGGTCATCCTATTTCTCATATAAACAATGTGGGCACGGACTATGTGGCTCGCATTTGTTACGAGAGTTAGCGTTTATTGTCGAATCCAATGAGTATAAATGGGCGAATAACATGAAACGTCTATTACAGGAAACCTGCAAAAAGGTATCCACAAGTCCCCATAAAAAATTGAATGATCAGGAGCTAGCTAACTTACAAAAACGTTACCGTAATATTCTGACGCGTGGCGATAAAGAGCTACCCATCATTCCACCAAGACCCAGTGGCAAACGCGGTAAGCTCGCTAAATCAGATGCGCACAACCTCTGGGAGAGACTAAAAAAACATGAAGCATCTGTATTGCTATTCGCAAAAGATCCACATGTACCCTTTACCAACAATAGAGCGGAACAGGATTTAAGAATGGCAAAGGTAAAACAAAAAGTATCAGGGTGCTTTCGTTCTGAAATTTATGCTCATGCTTATTGTCGCATATCAAGTTATTTGCAAACGATGGCGAGCAAAGGCATCAATCCTCTTATTGCTATTCAAATGGCTTTGGCTGGGGAATCGCTTTAAGGGGAGTGGGTAGTTACGTATTATTTTTCTAAAATACAGAGAATAACTTCTCTGTGTGAGCTGTATTATGTAAAAACATAATGTTGTTCCTTATTACGTATAATCTTCAGCCAATACTGAAACGTATAATAAGGTTGCTTAAAGCCCTTCCTCTAAATGGGGAGAAGGGTTAAGAGCAATCTGTATACGCTCCAATTTAACTGAAACACATGGGTAATCAGGATATTGTTTGATAAAAATCAACAATTTTTTGTAACCTATTAATCGTTTCAAAGGTTCTGGTAGTCTCTATTTCACCCTCAACCCAACCTTCTCCCTCAAGGGAGAAGGAGCACTATGCGAAAACTTATAAAACAATTAATACCTATCAATCCTTTAGCCAGTCATACCACTTCTTTTCTTCTACTTTTAACTCAAATGGAAAAACAACCTTCCAATCCTTCTTCATATCTACAACAAGCCAACCCTTTTTGTCGGCCTTATCAAGTGCTTTATCAAAAGTACCGACATGACCATCTCGATCATAAGCATATTCACGCTCTGCATCCGTATGGTGAACAAATAAACCTAAACGAAGCCCATCCCCAGCCGTGGTATATTCAATCATTTGCATATCACCATCTGAATTACCAAAGGCAAGAATGGGGCGGCGACCAATGTGTTCGTAGATACCTACTGGCTTTGCGGCTTTGTCATTAAAGAAGTTGAGTTTAGGCATACGCACAAGCTTAGTTTTTCCCTCTTCAACCTGATATTCAGACACAACACTAGAGCCAACGACTTGCTCAGGAGGTATTCCATAAACTTCTTCGGTTATCGGGCGCATAAATGCAATACCTCCACCAGAAACGATAAAGGTTTTGAACTCATTAGCTCGCAGGTATTTGAGTAATTCAAGCTGGGGTTGATACACGATTTCGGTATATGGGCGTTTAAATCTGGGATGTGTCGCTGTTCTTAACCAATCTCCTGCTTCCTGTTCAAATTCAGCGGCACTCATACCTGAATGAGTCACCATCACAATTTCCAGAAGCCCCTTCTTTCCAGAAGCACTCACTGCTTTCATATCACCTTCTAACAATGCTTTGAATGGCTGGGTTGTTAACCATTCTGGGTGCTGAGGTGCGAGTTTTTTTACTTGCTCAAATGCAAAAAGCAACTGTGTGTATATCGGGGCTTCAACCCATAATGTACCGTCATTATCAAAGGTAGCTATACGTTCTGCTGGAGGAACATAGTTTTCACCCCCCTGATCCGTCACCTGTTCCACAAAATGAATGATTGCCTGTTTAGTTTTACCTACGTTCCATGAAGGTAAAGGGTCGCTAGCTTGTGCTGCTGAAAAGCTTAGAGCTAAGCTCAGGGTAATTAAAATAGAATAAATTTGTTTCATTATATTTTTTCCTTGGGTTGTTTAATCTTAATATCTCCATCATTGTGATTTTATTCCGCATAACATACGAACTAGGGAAATAAGGTTACATTACTGGTAGGTGTAATTAAAAGTGAAGTAAATAATGATTAGTCATGTTGTAGAGCGGACTTTAGTCCGCAATTTACACTGATACATGGCGGACTGAAGTCCGCCCTACATTATTCCACACTGTCTTTACTTCACTTTTTATCGCACCCTTTACTAGTTTTTATTAGTGTTAATTTGGTGCTTTAAAACACCTTCCAATTTTTTACGATATTGCATTGCATTAAACTCATCCCCTGCTTGATGATAATAACTTGCTAAGGCACTGAGTATTTCTAAATTACCTGTATGCTTTTGCAAGGCAGCTTGTAAAATAGCAATGGCTTGTTTTGGTTGTTTTTCAGCGACTGCAACTGCATAAACATATTGAAAGTGACTATTTTCTGGGTCTAATTCAGCAGCTTTTTTTAATGCGCTCAAACCTTGTTGTTTATCGTTATGTCTAACGTACCATAACCCTAAAGCATGATATAAAGGGGCGCTATCAACTTGACCCAGCCCTGTTTTTAATAAATCAAATGCCGTTTTCTCCTTACCTTGAGACTGCAAAAAACGTGCGTAATTAACATAAGCAGGGACATATTTAGCTTGTAAAACTAAAGCTTGCTTATACGCGATTTCAGCTTGCTTATTTTGTCCTAAGTGACTATAAAGCTCGGCTATTGCAACTTGCGCTTCAGGTCTATCTGCTGCAAATAATAAGGTTTGTCTAAGTTCTTCCGTTACCTTCTTAATTAACGTGCTTTGTTCTGCATTTAAAGAGCCCCTTGGTACTGCTAATAAAATTCGTGCCGCTTCAATACGAACAGTTTTTATGGGATCATCAAGCAAAGGAAATATTCTCGCCACTGTATGCTGTAATGGAAAACTTTGTAATGCTTGCAATGCTTGACTGCGTAAATCAGGATCACTAGATCGTAACATTTGCACAGAAGTCATCAAGGTTTGCTGACTGGGATATCCTCCCAAATAAGCAATCACCGATGCTTTTGCTATTGCAGGTGCATCATCAAGTAAGACACCATAAGCCAAATGAAGCGCATCTTTATCTTGCTCCGCTAATGCCTTTAATGCAGGGGCAAATTTTTGATAGCCTTCAGGGGTTTTGCCATACCACTTTTTAATAGCATCAGCCGCCCAATCACTCTCTTTATCTTGATGACATAATGTACACGCATCTGGCGCATCTATTTGTTTTGCTAAATCGGGGCGTGGCACCCTAAAACTATGGTCATTGCGCCCATCAACACCCATATAGGTTTTAGCTGGCATATGACAACTGATACAACTTGCCCCTGCTGAATCAGGTTTATGAAAATGATGTTTACTGCTTGTATATTTAGTAGGCAAATGACACTGCTGACAAACTTGATCGCCTTGAGCTTTGCGCTCTAAACTATGTGGATTATGACAATCGGTACAAGTCACCCCCGCTTGATACATTTTACTTTGCAAAAATGAACCATAAACATAAACCTCATCTTTAATCTTGCCATCCGCATGATAAAGGTTTTCCGTTAATAAGGAAGGCAGGTAGTGATCTCTAAAATTATTACCTGGTACAAATTTATCGTCTAATTGCGCACGCCGAGAATGACATTTAGCACACAACTCTACTTTTGAATGACTGGCATTTGATGCATTTTGTAACTCTGGTTTTCCAGTTTCTTTATTAAACTGCCATTGGTTAATATTGGCAGCAGAAAGCTTAATAGTTAAGCCTTTATTTTTAATATTGGTATCTTTCTTTTCAACCCAAGCAATATGTTTTGAAGCTGGGCCATGACAGGCTTCACAGGAAACATTAATTGAGTCCCATTGAGTATTATAAGTATCTGTTACAGCATCATAATTCTTTTTCAGGTTAGTGCTATGGCAATCAGCACACATATAATTCCAGTTTAAATTAGGCCCCGTCCAATGAAGTACATCATCCGCTTTAATATCTTCTTCTGGATGTAAACTAAACCAGCGCTGACCACCTTCAGCTTTGCTACGACTATCCCAAGCAATATCTAATACTTGAATTTTTCCTTTTGGGAACTTCACCATATATTGCTGCAAAGGATATACGCCAAAAGTAAAACTAATCTCAAAGTCTTGCAAGCTATTGTCAGTGCCATCCGTGTTGACCATAAACCGACCATTTAGCATAAAAAAAGTACTGGTTACACCTTTCTTGCTAAATTTTGCCTGTTTAAAATTGCCTAATACCGTTTGAGATGTCGCTTCCTGCATGGCTAAATCGTGATGAGAGCCTTGCCATAGTTGATGTTCTTTTGCATGGCAATCCTTACACGGCTGATCGCCTACATATTCAGAGGCCATTAGCAAAGTGCTGTTAAAGAAAATAGCTAAGCTATAGACAAAAATTTTAATTAATTTCATTGTTGATTTAATAGAATGATTTAGATAACTACTCATCCAATATCTTAAGTTAAGGAAGGGTTATGTTTTTGAGCTTACTCTTAAGCCCTCTCTTGCTGGAGGGCTTAAGAGCTAACAGAATCCACACTTAACGGTGACATAGCCTTATATTTTGAAGATAGAAAGAATAAGGAGGAAGAGAGTTTTTATCCCCCCCTCATCCCAACCTTCTCCCCTGAAGGGGAGAAGGTGCTAAGAGCCAATACCTTTTATTTACAGCCTTTGTAAACAGCTTGTGGAACTTATTTAGAAGGCATTAATTTAAACATTTCCTTGATTGAATATCTTAAACGTTCACGGACAATTTCACTTGAAGGGTTGTTCTGAACGTCACCCGTTGCTGCACCAAACCAAACAACTTTTCCAGAATTAACATCTATTAAAGCAACAACTAAGCCCGCTTTAGGCACTTTTTGGTTGAATTGTTTCTTTGTTTCCTCGTCCATCTTTAATTCTGTATTTTCCATATCGACACCGATAAAAAAACTAACAGCTAGCTCAGGAGTCCCGGTTGTTTTAAATAGGCCTCGACTACGTAGTTCATGGTCAATTAAATACTTAATGTCCCCAGAAATATCAATATCAGTCGGTTGCCAATCATTATTGGGGTCATTTAAAGCTTCTAAGCTGCCTAACCAATCATAACTTTTATACTTGCTAATAACGGTTTCAGGTGCAACTTCCGCATCAACTTTAATATCTTTAGTGATAGAACTACATGCAGAAAGTAGCATGACTAAGCATGCAAGAATCAGATGAGAATAATGTTTCATTTTTTAACTTCCTTTATTAGATTTAAGAGATTATTTTACAGTGTAGCCACGTCCTTCCAGACAGGCAGCAAAGGCCTTATCATAACCAGCCTTAGCTGCATTATATTGTTGTTGAGCTTGCTGAGTTGCCTGTGCTTGTTGCCGACTTGCTCCGCGGCGACGCATTGCACCCCCCATTCCCCCTGATGCAGCCCCAATAGCCGCACCCTGTCCAGCATCACCAGCAATAGCGCCTATTACTGCGCCCATCGCAGCGCCTCGAGCAGCCCCTCCAACAGCACCGCCTCCTGAAGAAGGTGCTTGAGCTTGTCCTGGCTGTGCTGCATGCATAGGGTCAAAACCTGAATTGTTTTTTGCCCAGCCATAGCATTGGTATTTATCAGCTTCTAATTGATCATTACTTTGACCTTTGGCTGGATAAATAATAGGGTCAGCAAAGCTAGTACCTGTCAGCATGCTTGAGAAAAGTAAAACACAGGTTATTTTAGATTTTATTTTCATGTTAAATATATCTCTTCGAATATAGGGTTAAAATTAACAAATTATAGTTTTATCAATGCTCAAGTTGATATTTCGTACACTATAATTGTCAGTTAAAAAACCATTACCCACTTTGTTAGCAGGTAATGGGTTATGGTTTATGGGCTAGTGAGAACCTTGGTTTTGAATTCTCTCCACAGCATCACCTAATGTAAAACTAGCCGCCTTCATTCGTGGTGGATATTTTTTAAAGGTACCCATAAATTTACCGACATAATCAGCCGCTGGCAATAACAGATAGACCCGGTCTATCATCCAATCATAATAGGTATTAGATGTTTTTTGAGCGCGTTCATAAGGGTCACGACGTAAGTTAAAAATTAACGGGACGCGTAAAGGAACAAAAGGTTCTGCCCAAGCTTGCAAAGTGCCTTCTACTCGTTGCTCCATAAAGACAGCTTTCCAATCGTTATAACGTAATGCCGTTAAGTCACCATCATCAGAAAAATAAAATACTTCATTCCTTGGACTTTTCTCTGTTTTACCCGTCAACATAGGTAAAATATTATAACCATCCAGGTGTACTTTATATTTTCTGCCATTGGCTCTATAACCAGACAATAATTTTTTCTTTACTTCAGTGTTACCTGCAACAGCAAGAAAAGTGGGCATCCAGTCCATATGGTGAACAATTTCATTAGACACTGTATCTGGCTTTATTTTCCCTGGCCATCTCACCATGGCAGGCACACGCCAGCCACCTTCCCAGTTAGTATTTTTTTCACTACGGAATGGAGTCATTCCTGCATCAGGCCAAGTATTCATATGCGGGCCATTATCTGTTGAGTAGAAAACCAGCGTATTATCTGCAATTTTCAGATCATCAAGTTTTTTTAGAAATTGTCCAATATGACGATCATGCTCAACCATACCATCACCGTATTCATCCTGACCTGAAATACCGCGTAATTCTTTTTTTACATGAGTACGAAAATGCATTCGAGTCCCACTCCACCAAACAAACCAAGGCTTATCTGCTTTATGTTGACGGTCGATAAAATCTAACGCAGCAGCCGTTGTTTCATCATCCACTGTTTCCATGCGTTTTTTAGTCAAAGGCCCTGTATCTTCAATCTTACCCTTTGCGAAAGAATGAATAACACCACGAGGACCATATTTTTTACGAAATTCTGGATCTTTTGGATAATCTTCATTTTCTGGTTCTTCTTCAGCATTTAAATGGTATAAATTGCCAAAAAACTCATCAAAGCCATGATTTGTTGGTAACATTTCATCACGATCACCCAGGTGATTTTTACCAAACTGCCCCGTTGCATAACCTTCTTTTTTTAACAAACCAGCAATGGTAGGGTCTTTAGTATTAATGCCTTCTTTAGCCCCTGGCAAACCTGCTTTACTCAAACCTGTACGAAAAACACTCTGTCCTAAAATAAAAGTTGACCGACCTGCAGTACAGCTTTGCTCCCCATAGTAATCAGTAAACATCATGCCTTCTTTGGCAATTCTATCTATATTTGGAGTCTGATATCCCATCACTCCTCGCGTGTATGCACTAATATTAGACTGTCCAATATCATCCCCCCAAATAACCAATATATTTGGCTTTTTGGCTGCCTGAACTGGGCCTGCTAATAACATTCCTGCGCTAATTACACTCGCAGTCATAATACTCATCAATTTCATTACTTGTCCTTTTGTTGAATTAATCTTTAATTTTTAAAACTCAAACAACTGTTATTCCTAAGTTTTTATGCGTGATTACTCTATTTTCTATACCCCTTACTCTGTACTAAAAGTAAATATGGCGTTCTATTTGATTTAGAACAATAAGGACTGAGGATTCAATAATCTACAAAACTTAACGTGCCTTTTTGTCCCAGCTTGAATGATCTCAATCGTTGCATAGAATAACTATGCGCCTCTTGAGATAATCCAATCTGAAACAAAAATTCGGCGTTAACTTTCGCATCTTATTAAATCCCCAGTCCTAAGTAATGAAACCATGTATTGAATATTGGTAGCGGTTTTTATAGCTAACATATAGAATAACTCGCATTTTTAGCAAGTTAATAGCTAGCATCAGCGGCTAATTTTACCTCAATACTTCTAACGCGAAGCTGTCATTTACTGTCATCATGAGTAAATGACTATAATACAGCTTATAATAAATGTCATGTTTAAACTGTTTCTACTTCTAGTATTAATTCCTCAGTTGTTATATGCCCTCCCCAAAGAGCATTTAGATACAAATGATGAGATGCAAGAAATAATCTACGATATAAGTATTCTGAAAGATGAGACTGCAAAAAAAACATTAGCAGAAATCATCAAAATGGATAATAAATTCTCACCAATAAAGCAATCTTTTAGTGGTGGTTATACCCGTGCGGCTAATTGGTTTCGTATCGTTGTGCAACGTCCAGCTGATGCATCAACTCAATGGATATTATCGGCTACCCCTGCCTATCTTAATGACCTTCGTTTTTACTCAATAGATAAAAATAATCACTATAATATGCAACAAGCAGGTGATCTTTTTCCTAGTGCATTACGTCCCCTTGATAAACAATATGGCTCATTTTCCTTTGCTTTAACTTTAGAAGATACATTTCCACATGTGTATTATCTACGATTAGAGACTCGTTCCACTTCTACACTAAACCTTTCAATACAAACACCTCATCTTGCGGGACAACAAAATGCACTAAACAAACTAGCGATAGGTTTAATACTAGGTTCTTTATTACTCATATCGATTAGTACTTTTTTTATGTGGAGTACTGTGCGTCATTTGAGCTTTATAGCATTCTTAGCTTATGTATTTATTAGTTGTGTAGGCATTCTAATAGTTGAGGGAACGGGGCAACAATACCTGCTTCCAAATCAAACTACATTTACCACCTACATTCCACAGTTTGTCATGTGTAGCATTCTGTTCTTTATTAACCTATTTTTTGTATTGTTTTTTGACACCCATCGAAACTACCCTTATTTACATGTTTTTTTTCGTGCCTTACTCATCATTATTCCCCTAGCTTTACTTAGTGCGCCCCTAGGATTTTATACAGACGTTGCCCCCATAATAATTACAACCATCTTGTTGACCTCACTCCCCATACAGTTATATGTTAGTTGGAAATCAAAAAACTTATTCATTCATGGGAGTCATTCTATTTTTTATGGCATGTTTTTTTATTTGATATGTATCATCATCACGTTACTCACTGCATTAGGATCTATTTCAATGAGTGCAATAAGCATATTTAATATCCAAGTAAGTATGTTAATTTTTTTAATATTTATTGGTTTGCAACAACGTTTCCGAAGCTTTCAACTATTAAAACGTGAAGCAGATATCCGAATAGAGATTGCCGAAAAACTGACTGAAATTGAAAGACAGCGCAGTAATGATAAATCTACTTTCCTTAATCTTGTTGCCCATGAAATTAAAACACCTCTTGCGGTGATTGATAGTGCCACCCAAATTTTAGAAATACAGCCAAATATTGACAGTATCTCTCATAAAAGGCACCGTAGAATTCGTACTTCAGTTTCTCACCTCAACCATTTATTAGACAATACTTTTTTATCAGAACGCTTTGATGAATCGCCTTTACAACCTCATATTGAACCATTTAAATTAAATCCCGTTATCGAAAAAATACTAAACACACGCTTTGCTAACAAACAGTTTAATACTGATATTGATGACAACTTAAAATGCCTGGCAGACCCTATGCTATTTAAATTGGCATTAAGTAACTTAGTGGACAATGCAATAAAATTTAGTCCTAGAGACTCAACACCAGAATTAAAGGCCCAGAAATTCAATAAAAACAATACAAAGGGTATCCTACTCAGTGTGCGTAATTCTTTTACTTCAGACATTGAACCGGATGCTAGTCAATGGTTCACCAAATATTATCAGCAAAATAACGACCTTCATAAAGGATTAGGCTTAGGCTTATTTATGGTTCATAAAATCATCATGGCACATAAGGGAGACCTTAGATGCAAAGTCATCCCCATTGAACATCAATGGCAGATATTAATACAACTATGGCTGCCTGAAACTAGAGAGTTAAAACAATCATGATTACCATCTATGTCGTCGAAGATAATATCTATTTGTTAGAAGATATCATTCATAGCCTTAATCATCAGGGATATAACTGTAAAGGCGTTACCAATGCAATAGCATTCGATGAATTATTAACAAAACAAACACCTAACTTAGTCATACTAGACTGGAACCTCCCTGGTGAAGACGGCTTATCAATTGCTCAAAGACTGCATAAAAACAATACGACTGTCTCAATTGGTATTATTTTTCTAACGGCTAGAAATAACTTAAATGATAAGATTTTAGGTTTAGATTATGCTGATTCATATCTTACCAAGCCTATAGATTATCAAGAATTAGGTGCCGTTATTAAGAGTATCTGTCGTAGGTTAATGCCTAAAAGTTCAATTGACAATGGCTGGGAATTACACAAAAAAACATTAGACCTTCATACACCAAAAAACGAAATCATATCTTTATCCCACAGAGAATATATTGCATTGGATAAACTTTCAAAAAGTTCTAATTCCCCTGTTTTGGCAAAAGATATCGTTGAAGCATGGGGAGATAACTGGATGACATTTGAGAAAAACAGACTGGAATTATTATTGTCTAGATTAAGACGAAAAATAAAAGACAACAGTGATGTAGAGTTTAACCCTATTCGCTCAGTCCGTAATGAAGGCTACCACCTTACAATACCTTTAGAAATTTTTGAGGATAGGATAAAAATAGAAAAACAACATTTCAAACCTATTTGATGTTTAGGAGCGATAATTTAATAATACCCGAAAGTATGGCGCAGGATTTTGACTTCACAGGCGTGCTAGGGAAACAGGCGCATAGCAAGCTACGTAACTGTTTTTCTAGTGCGCCTGTGGAGTTAAAAGACCAGTCA
>Ga0105353_1001123_pt1 | contig 13674 bp, 9 predicted proteins | sample EN1Hudsemesocosm_2_FD_83657 | JGI IMG/M metagenome (GOLD analysis project Ga0105353, IMG submission 83657) | Methane-oxidizing microbial communities from mesocosms in the Hudson Canyon - EN10B Hudson Canyon | ecosystem: Environmental > Aquatic > Marine > Cold seeps | place: Hudson Canyon...
TACTTTACGTAAATCGATTGACAATATTGATTTCGCAACCGCAAATGACCCTGATAGCACCTTAGGTGTATTCTATTCTGGACACTCATTAGGTACCATTAGCTCTCAAGCATTCGTCGCTACCGCTAATTCAACAACAACCGATGACGATAACATCACCGCATCTATGTTTTTCACACCTGGTGGCGGCATCACACGATTTTTTGACAATTCACCCGCTTTCGCTCCCAACATTATTGATGGACTTGCGTTTCAAGGCGTTACTGTTGACACATCATCTTACCAAGCTTATCTAAATATATTGCAAGCTGCGCTAGACCCGTTTGATGCAGTAAACTTTACTGATAATTTAGTAGCCAATAACAGTAAGGTTCTTTATATGATGGCTGTCAACGACAAGGTCATCCCTGTCTCACAAGCCTCTGATGATCGCACTTACAATGACGTAACAGGAAACGGAGTGACTATTGCAGGCTCAGTATCACATTTATCTGGCGCGGAGCCTTTAGCACAATTAACGAACGCTATAGACCTTCAAGCAGCTGGTAATGGAAATACAAACTTAGGCATTGCTGTTTCGCGTTATACAGCATGCGATGCAAACCATGGTACGCCATCATCAGCATCCCCTTTGTCAGGCTTTAGTGAGAACGTCGCCCAAGCAACAAGCATTGTCACTTCTAACGGCGCATTTGTCACCGTAGCCGACGACACTGTACTTCAAGCTTTACCATTACCTGCATGGTCAAAAACTACCGCTTGCTCACCATAACAACAAGCCTTATTAAGAGTTAAACATAAGCCCTGCCAAGGAAACTACGCAGGGCTTTTTTATGCCCCCTCACCATCCATACCACGTTAATCATTATATCAAGCCAAAAGACACTAGAACTAACAGAAGATCAGAATAAAATCTCATCAGTAGCAACGGTGCTACTAAACTTAATAGACATCAAATTAAAAACATTAAAACCTAGTAGTTAAGGGTGTATTTAGCAATTATCACTGTTGACCCTCGTTAAGATTTACGTATAATGCCTGCTTCTAAACCACCTCATCACAAACTGGTTTAGAGCATACAAACCCACAGTGTATGTTAAGAAGATTTGAGTAATGCCAGTATGATGGAATTGGTAGACATAGGGGATTCAAAATCCCCCGCTGAATAAGCGTGGCGGTTCGAGTCCGCCTACTGGTACCATTACTCAAAAAAATGATTTCTATTTTTGCAGAAGCCTTCTTCAAACAGTATTCCTAATTTCACCCAACTCTACCCCAGCATTATTGATTTTGAAAAATACTTGGCGACGCCTTAACTTAAAAGTATGATTAAGCCATGAATAATCAGCCTGGACTTTATCTATTACTTGCTGCGGGTTTTTCTCGCCGTTTTGGCAGCGCTAAACAATTACACCTTCTACCTTCTGGCCATTCAATTATCAGCGTCTCTATCGAAGCCCTACAGGCTTCTGGATGTGAGTTTGTCGTCGTAATACGGGAAGATGACACAGCTATTTCTACCCATCTAGACACGCTGAATGTTGAAACCATTAAAGTCACCTATGCCCAAAAAGGCTTATCGAGCGTTATTGCAGAAGCAACAAGAAATTTAGACGTAGATAACATTGAATGGCTAGGTATTTGTTTAGGGGATATGCCTTATATAAAACCGACCACCCTTTCAAAATTATCCGTTCACGCTTCAGCAACCAGTATTGTGCGGCCTAGCTATTTAGCTCAGAAAGGACATCCAGTGTTATTTGGACGTAAGTATTTTAGCGCGTTAAGAAGTTTAGAAGGCGATTTGGGCGCTAAAGAAATTATTCAAGCACACCCAAAAGCATTAAACATTTTGGATGTGGAAGATGCGATGGTGCTACATGATATCGACGAAACCAAAGATATTATTAGCACAAGCTAATCACGCCACTTGTTAAGTTAGGCTTACTAGATGGCAATCTTAACTAGCACCTTCCCTGAAACAATATAAGTCGGGTTTTAACCCAACATTGAAGTTGACCAACACACTGATTTGCTTCAGGACGGGAATTAACTAGTCATCACGCCATCGCTCGACGCATTGCTTGATGCACTTAGAGATTTTTGATTGGAGACACTCACTAACCGACCTAAGAATTGATGCCGCTCGGCGAGCACTTGCGCCATAATAGACACCGCTATTTCGGTCGGTCTTTTACTACCAATATCAATACCGATTGGGCTATGTAATTGACTTATTTCAGACTCAGAGCAATCTAACTGCGCTAGGCGTTTTCGTCGGTCGACACTCGTACGTGCCGAACCCATCGCACCAATATAAAAAGCCTTGGTTTTTAATGCTTCCATCAAGGCCATATCATCCACTCTTGGGTCATGCGCTAGCGCTAAGATGGCGCTATACGCATCAGAAAAACGCGCTTTGACTAAATCATCAGGCAAACACCTGATCACTTCGACACCTACTTGCTGATAACCTTGTATAAAAGCCTCTCGGGGGTCGCACACAGTTACCGAGAAACCGACACTCATTGCTATGCTAGCAACACTGTACGAGACTTCTCCTGCACCCAGTAACAACATTTTAAAAACAGGCCCAAACAATACTGCAATTGATTCAGCTGACTGCACAACATCTGGCCCAACCATCGTTTCAGCAGCCAAAGAAACCCCCATTTGACCATCAGCCAAAGAAACCTCCCTTCGGATGCGCTGCCGTAGGTTTAATGCGTTCTGTATTTCATTGAAATGCTGAACAGTATGCGGCGTTGCGTTTAAACGCTCAATAAGTATTGTTAACTGCCCACCACAAGGCAACATATACTTTGCTTGATCCTCACCCGAAATAGAGTAGTCATACAGCAAAGGGTTATTTAAACGATTCAAATCACTTGAAGCCGCAGAAAACTGACGAATCAATGTTTCTTCTATACATCCACCTGATAATGAACCGACAACACCACACTCTTCTTGATAAGCGAGCATTGAACCGGCAGGCCTTGGGGATGACCCCCAAGTTTTCACAATGGTACACAACCAAACAGTTTTAGCCTGATTAAGCCATTGAGTAACCGCATCTAAAACACGATGCTCTGTACTCAATACAACGGTTTCACTTCCAGAGACTCCAACGGCCATAACGGTAGTTAAGACAACCTCAACGGAAGCGATCTTAACCGCCTACCCGTCGCAGCAAAAACGGCATTTCCTAATGCTGGCGCTAAGGGTGGCACACCCGGCTCACCGACACCACTAGGGCTTTCATTACTATCAACAAGGTGTACTTCAATCTTTGGTGTTTCATGCATTCGAAGCAAGGCATAATCATCAAAATTAGACTGTTCAACACGTCCATTTTTTAAGCTAATTTCTCCGTAGAGCGCGGCAGTAAGGGCAAATATAACCCCTCCCTCCATTTGAGCTTTCACGATATCTGGATTTACAACGATACCGCAGTCAACAACGCAAACTACTCGATGCACTTTAATGGCACCATTATCGACTGAAACTTCCACCACTTGGGCAACGTAGCTTCTGAAACTTTCATGTACCGCAATACCCCGGTACCGCCCTTCTGGTAAAGCACTATTCCAAGCGGCATGTTTTGCGACCAAATCCAACACCTGTTGATGACGAGGATGGTTTTTTAATAATGCACGCCTGAATTGATAAGGATTTGTTGAGGTTTCATGCGCTAACTCATCAATAAAGCTTTCGACATAAAAAGCATTTTGAGAATGTCCGACTGAGCGCCAAAATGACACAGGCACACCAATATCTGCATGCGTATGACGTACCTGCAAATTAGCAATACTATAGGGAACACTAACCGCCCCCTCTATGGCTGTTTCATCATTAGGCACTGCAATACCTTGCATCGCTAAACCAGCCGAACCAAGAACACCATACATAAATTTAGGTGCCCAAGGATACTGAGCTGGAGCAGCATCGCGAATATACCAATCAAGTAAATTAGGCGCGACAATCTGATGATCCCAACCTGTCACCACACCCGATTCGCTCAGCGTTGCTTTTAACTTGTGATAAGTCGCAGGTCGGTACCAGTCATGCTTCGTATCCTCTTCACGAGACCACATTAACTTAATTGGGCGCTTAGCCTGATAAGCCACTGCCGCAGCCTCTTCGATAAAGTCTTGAGTGAGACGTCGACCAAACCCACCACCAATAGCCGTTACAGTTACATCAACATCATCAGGCGAAAGATCTGTCACGCGTGCCACCGCTATTCTTGCAAGATCAGGCGCTTGTGTGGGCGCCCAGACTTGCGCACGATCATCATTCACCTCAACGACACAGTTCATAGGCTCTAAGGTCGCGTGTGCTAACAATGGCGTCTGATATTCAACTTCGATCGTTCGAGCAGCCTGTTCCAATGCCTCTTCAAAATCGCCCTCATCCCGAGCATAGTCGCCGTCATCTTCAATGGCCGCTTTTTTGAAAGTATTAAACATTTCATCTGATGAAAGCGTCGCTAAGGCGCCTTCATCCCACGCTATTTCTAATAAGTTTTGTGCTTTTCTGGCTTGCCAATATTGTTCAGCGACCACTGCAATACCGTTATATATTTCATATACAGCCACCACCCCTTTTGATTCAAGTGCTTGCTCTGCATTAAAGCTTTTAACCTTGCCACCCATTACAGGACAACGGCTAACCACCGCATAAGCCATACCATCAACTTCAGAATCTATGCCATAAGCGGTACGACCATTTACTTTTCCTGAGATATCTAATCGTGCATTCTGTTTGCCAATATAACGAAATTCAGAAGCCTTTTTTAATTTTGGTTTTGATGGTACTGACTGTGATGCAGCAAGCGCGGCCAATTCACCATAGCTTAACGACTGATCCTTGCCTTGAAGCAATACGTGGCCATTTTTGGCAACGCATTGCGTGGTAGGCACGCCAAAGACTTCTGCTGCCGCTGCAACGAGCATTGCGCGCGCAGTAGCACCCGCCTCTCTAATTTGCACCCAACTGGAAGACATACTGTTACTGCCTCCAGTCATTTGAAGGCCGTAGTCTGGATTACGATAAACACTATCAACCGGCGCGTATTTGATTAAGATCTCTGCTGGCTCTATCTCTAGTTCTTCTGCTAAAAGCGTCGTCAAACCAGTTGTCGTCCCTTGCCCCATTTCAATACGATCAAGGGTAAACACAACTTCCGATTCTTTTGATATCTCTAGCCAGGCATTGGCTATCCAACTCTGATCTTGTGACAAGCCTTGCCCACTAAATGTTGCGCAACCTGGTAGATTAACTGCGAGAGAAAAACCACCTGTCGCAGTAACTGACGCTTTAAGAAATTGACGGCGCGTGGCCTTAAATACATTATTCGGCATCCTAACACTCCCTCAATTTATTGTTGTTTTAAATTATCAGCTGCATGATGTATTGCCGCTTTGATTCTAGGGTAAGTGCCGCAACGACAAGCATTTCCAGACATTGCACTATCGATATCAGCATCGGTAGGACTGGCATTAGTCGCCAGTAATGCACTCGCTGACATCAACTGACCAGACTGACAGTAACCACACTGAGGCACATTAAACTCTACCCAGCTTTCTTGAAGTGGATGCAGCTTATCCTCAGACCCAAGACCTTCAATGGTTGTGATACTTTGGCCAGCGACAACACTAAGAGGCGTAATACATGAGCGAATTGGTGCACCATTCAAATGCACAGTACAAGCACCACACAAACCCTTGCCGCAGCCAAACTTTGTTCCCTTAAGTTTAAGCTCATCTCTTATCACCCACAAAAGAGGCGTATCAGCTTCAAACTCAACTACGCGATCCACACCATTTACTGTAATTTTCATCCTAGACCTCTTAGACGCTTATCTTATAATTCTTATTAACAACGCAAATAATCATATGTGACCACAGGTCATGATTGCAACAGATATATCACATATGACAGCAAACAATCAGTCTAACGAAATGACAATTTTCAAAAGTGAAAAGAGGGATTAAAAGCTGATACCTGCGAACCTATGCAGAGTTTGCTTATAACTAGAAAACAAAAACTTAATATTGTTCTTCTAAAATAGCTTGTATTTCAAAGGAACCAACAGCCATGTGAGCAATTTCAATAGGCACTTTGGTATCAATTATTGAGGATTGTCGAAGCACATCACTTGTGGTGTTAATAAGCACATAACGCTCATCTTTTTCTTTAGAGCGATCAATTTGAAACACGCCCTCTAGATAACCATGTGTCGACCAAGTTTCTGCCTGATACTTCAACAATGGCCCCGTCATAATTCGAACAGGTTTTTTATCGGCATCCAAGGTAATAATTTGCGGAAAAAAAACACCATGCGGAATACTTAACTTCTTAAAAGTACGTATAAAGGTTCGTATCCGCAAAGGGTAATTATCATTTGTTTCCGAAGGTAAACTTACAAGAATAAATCGACTATCACCATCACTAAAACGGTAATACAAATCATCATTTGATAATTGAAAAGCTTGGGAACGTCCCATTTCCATTGTAGGCGTTACAAGGTTAGGCAATTGATCGCAGCATTGCTTTGTAAATGCATTAAAGTACCGATCAAATTCTTTTTCACCAGAGTTCAAAATTCCAACAGCAATAGGATCAGCCCCTTCTGGTAAGCTTAACTCGCCACTCTCCTCCTGACTAAATTCCTCATAGACTCTAGCCTGAGTGTATTCAATTTTCTTATTCCGCTTCTTATCTAGCGCATTAGAGACCAAAACTGGATCATAGAATGTATTTTGCAAATTACCGTCAACATCAACAGTAATAAAATAAGGTGCTTTTTCAACCTCTTCTCTGGCCCCTGTTCGTTCTAACTCATCACCATCAACAAACTTAATAGAGTCAACCTGGGTCGCGTCATACACGCTTGAAGCATCATCGCTAGTTTTGTTCGCTGTTAGGTTTTTGAGGACTTCTGCCTTGGCTTTTCTTTCAGACTCTAAATAGGCTTTTTCAAAAATGCTTAGGTTTTTCTTGGGAGCACTCTCCGCTGTATCTGGCACGATATCAGACGGTGCATTAAATATACTTTCATCTGCAGATTCAACTATTGAGTTAGAGTTAGAGTTAGAGTTAGAGATAGCATCAGCTGCTGACTCCTCCCCCCCTGTTGCAAGCAACTTCTCTGCTGTGATCTTTTTTGAACCAAGCTGAGACGCCTCTGAAGTTTGAAGATTAGCGTTAGATGATGACTCTTCACTTATGCGCTTACTCGAACCATCTTCTTTATTTTGGCCTGCCACAACCTCTGTTTTTGGCTGAGCCTCTACTACCGGCTCAGCCGATACCCCGCCAAAACTATCTTCAGTCACACTATAACGCTCTGCATACGCACTTATTGCAAGCAAAGCACTCAAAACCAAAAAACAAAGTTGTTTTATCTCTTTCATTACACCAACCCTCTAGAATGAGCGTTTAAATGATACACCTAGACCAAATATTCGGGTAACAAATTTAACATCTAAGCCTGCATAAGGGTTATAAATAACGTTAGTCAAGTTGGTACAGTTTAAGTTACAACTAGTATTTGATGGAATATAATCGATAGATTGCATATAAAACAATGTAGCTCCAACAGTCGTTTCTTTATCCCACTTATAGCTAAAACCTGTACCAAACATTTTCATATCACCAAGCGGAAGCGGTCCAAATACGTCTTTACCAACTGGCGATGTTCTAAGTTCAAGCCCAAAGCGTACATCTAGTCGAGAGTTCACATGCCGAGTAAGACCTATACCATAATGCCAGGTATCTTCTAAACCAACAGGCAACGTTAAGGAGGTCGCTGTTACAAAACTTGAAAGTAAACGAGCCGTCGTTAACAGCTCAAGGGAGCGATCAAAATGAAATGTAAACTCATCCCACTCACTCCAATCAGTCCATGTTGCATCCATATTCAGCGTGTAATCTGGAGACAAACGAACACTGACACCCGTAGAGAATTTTTGAGGCATCGTGAGCTTCATACTCACATTACCAGCCTCGCGCGGCACACCACGCGGCAAACCTAAAATCGCAGCGGTAATTGCACCAATAATTGAAGCATTAAAGCCCTGCCAAAAAGCAGTCCACTCATCGGTATAATCCATTAAGAATTGCCCTTTGAGTTCCATTTCAGCTTCACTTAAATAAGAAGCACCCCATGAAAACCAATCATTAGGTTTCCACAAAACACCCATATTATAAGTTGGAGATATAGTTTCCTGCATATCCATGTCAATACGGCCAACGTCATCCCATGGTCCGATGTTACCCTGACATAATGATAGAAATGGCTGCAATGGATCACGACGTTTACCAATAGGCTTGTCAAATTCACAAGCAAAGGCATCCTGTAATATCTCCGTTACTGCAATCAATAAGTTTGGTGCCCGGTTATGTTGCCCAATATAAAAGCCCTGATGGGAAAGCTGAACACCAAATCCGACAGACCACTCATCACTGATCCGGTAACCTACAGCTGGAGAAAAATAGGTGTAACGCTGAACAGCGGCTTCTTTTCCTAAATAAATACCGGGGTCTTCGGCCTCTTTAAAGAAGTTACCCGCAAAAGCCATATAGTTTTTATTGGCAAAAGTAAATTTTGAACCGGGCGGGTTAATCGAAAAACCAATTTGAGGAGGCAATAGTGCTGGACCATTCCAAGGTAACTGCTGCAAACCAAAACCAGGTAGATACAACGACGCTTTGTTCGTATGACTTTCACCCAAGCCATCTTCACCAACTACTGGGTCCCTTTCTACAGTCGTGTCGTATGTATTAAATCCCGTTCCGTTCAAGCCAAATAGTTCATAATCGAATTCGCCGTTTTCTTTACGCGGAGCAATGAAGGTAGCATCTAGATCAAGACCAATAATTAAGTTATCTACCTCAAACTGCCGTCCCTTCAGCTCAGTCAAAAGCGCAGGATTTTGATAAACAGCACTCGTAGTAGGGTTACGATCAGCAACAATAGCATTACCTAGCGACAATGCCTTTGAATCGATCGTTATACCATTCGCTAACTGTGCAATTACTTGCGGCGGAAAAATAAACACCGAAATAAGCACCAACACTATGGTTTTTTTTATCTTCCTAGGAAGCAACTTCACAAATAGAATCCTTTACCGTAGTTCAATCGTTACCAATAAATAGCTTGAAAATTGTTCACTATTACCAATTAAATGCGCCAATATTGATGGGGTAAGATAAACCAAGCGATAAATCAGAAGCATCCTCAGTTAAACCAAAGCCAAAGCTCGTATTCATTATTGTTTTAGGATCAACACGAATACCGAGAGAGAAATTCATCGATCCGTTTACTGAATCAGGAGAAGAGGCATTGGTTCCATTCGAAAAAAACAGTTTCGTTTCTGTGCTGTAACCAATTTGGGTGGAAATACTAAGCGAAGTATCATACGACAAAGAATAAGAGAATCCACCTGAAAAAGAAAAACTCTGACCTTGCTGAACCGTTTTAAGTATCTGACCACCACGCACTTGATTTAAGCCGTTCTCTTCTAACACATAACTAGAACTCACAGAACTAAAGAGCACTACAGGATCAAGTACTTTCGATACACTTAAACCTGTAGAAAAAGAATACGTCCCACTTCCCGTTGAAAGCTGTCTAGAGGAATCAATTTCATAAGGACTCACTCCAGTTTTAGAACTAAAGGTAGTGTTCATAGTTACGGTCGCTTTACCAGGTACGTAAGCAAAAGGCTGCCAACGCAAACTAAGACTAACGTCACCAAAATCTGTTACGGATAATGATCGCTGAGTATCGTAACGTGATGATAAAGGCACTCGAACGTTTAACGTTAAGTTATTTAACAAACCATAATCAAAGCTAAATGAGTTAGTAAAGGAATGCGATGCTGAAGGATTAACGTTTGCATTTCGAACAGTACTGTTCACTACCTCTAATGAAATTCTAGAATCAGAGGTATAAGAATAATCGAGCGAGTAACTAAGCGACTTACCACCCGAACGTAGTAATGAGTAGTTTTTCTCAGCTGCTTGGAATACTTCTTCCAATTGACGCGTTGAGTCCTCATCGTCAGACTGTTTTGCTAATGCATCTCTTGCCTTATCTACCTTCGACTGTTCTTCTTCCGAATAGGCATTTGAGATGAGAAGCATTGAGGACGCTATCACCAACACTCTTACTACCCAAGAATTCATTGCATATCCCTTTTCATTTCCATGAGTTAATCAACTATATAGTCGTATTTATTATTTAATTTTTGGTCGTATTTATTATTTAATTTCGTCTAAAGTGCAGTAACTTATTAGTGTTCGTTACTGAACTTTCACTCCCTGCAGGGTTGTCTTTTAAGCGCTCAAGTTCATTTTGAATACGGTATTGAAGCATATCCTGATAGTCAGGCAAAACCCTGAAAGCTTGTAATGATAGAGTCTGGTCATCAATAAATCGCAAATCTTCTTCTCTTAACTCCAAGCCATCAATTGGCTTGGTATCACCTGGAAAAATAACAAACAACACATTCTGGTCCCACTTTTCTTTAAACCGCTCCAAGGTAAATGTAATATTCCCTTTTGAAGGGTCTGCAATATAAACTCGCCCATCTTTAACTGTTTTCACAACAACAAAATGTTTAAAGCCTGAATAGTGAATCGGTACAATCGCAGGGTGATCCAGTTCAATCAAATCTTTCAGTTCGGCCTTAAAACCACCTGCTGGAAAACCTAAAGCGGTTACAAGTCGTTTCATATCCAGCATTGAGAACCCACGTCGATCGACGATACGATCACTTTCTCCGTAATGCAGCAAACCTTCCATGACCTGACGCTCTTGAAAGTTACGACCTAAATAATGCTGTAATACGGTTGTTAAAGCAGCAGAACCACAACTGTAATCAAAAGCCTGCCTAACAATATTTCGATATTTTACTTTTGATAATGGCTCAACAATAACTGTCTCAGAAACAAATATATCGCCACTATTCATCGCTAAGTCATAATGAATAGTTCCAGGTGGCTGTGGTTCAATTTCTTTAAATTGATGCACCAGGTTCAATAATAGTAAGGATGCTGCTGTGATCAGAACCATATTTCCGTTTGCCTTACATTCCACTTATGAGATGTTATAGATACTAGATGCATAACGCCTAACGAATCTAATATTCCATTTTTAATTCGAGCAATAATTCAGTTACGCAAAGATACATTAATTCCTAAAACGGGAAAGATAACCAGTGCTCAAAATATACGGAGATAACGCACAACAGAATAATCTGTTAAGTTCATCATAAAAAAAGGGGCTTCAAAGCCCCTTCATTTAAATCCGTTCTACTTCAGCTTTCCGCACCATCACATCCTGATAGTTCCGGTAATCCCCCGCACCAAGACTATCGCCCAGCATATTTGAAATAGACTGCACCTCTATTAAGCTTGTCTCTTTCGGATTACCCTCTTTAACATCACGCAAGATAACAACTGAATAATTGCCTTCTGAAGTACTAAATCCAACAACATTTTCGCTACTTACCTCAGATTTTTCGAGTGTAAATACTTTGGTGACCAGCCCCCGAGCAACGTTAATAGCATCCCGATTCACATCAACATGCACCTCCCAGTTTAGCCCCATATCGGCCGAAACAGCTTTAGGCTCTTCTCCTGCTTTTACACGAGCAACAAACGCCCCACCAACAGATTCAGCAAACTCAGCTGTTTTATTCGCCTTAAGAACTCGTTCTACCTGAACTTTTACGTCCTCCAATGCTAAGACACTCTCTTTATGCAATTCATTGACACGAAACACTACCGAATAACCTTCATCAATTTCTATAATTTCGCTGTTATTGCTATCTTTAACTAACTCATCACTAAATAGCACTCTTTGGACTTTTATATTCGAAAATATTTTATGCGTACTTTGCTCAGATACACCCGCAAGTTGTTTAACATCCAAACCTAGCTCGTCTGCAGGCTCACTCAAATCAGAAGCCGCATAGCTTATATCTGCAAGACTTTCCGTTTTTTCGGCATACAACTGAGCAACTCGCTGATCACGCAAGCGGTTCGATAGTTCTCCGCTCATTTCTTCAAAACTTGGAATTATAGTTTGCTCTACAGCAAGTAGTTTTATTAGGTGATAGCCGAACTCTGTTTTAACTGGCGCAGTCACCTCTCCTTCTTTTAAGTTAAATAATGCTGTCTCAAAATCAGAAACATAAACACCACGACCGGAACGTCCTAAATCTCCACCTTCTTTTGCAGAACCTTCATCTTCTGACAACTCTACCGCTAATACAGAAAATTCTTCACCGGCTTTCAGTCGGGTTTCTATAGAGGTAATTTTCTCAAGCGCCTGCAGCTCTTGAACATTATCATCAATCTTAATAAGAATATGCGCAGCTTGACGCTCCTCATCACCTTCAAATTCAGCTTTTTCTGACTCATAAAGTTTACGCAGTTCTTCATCACTCACTTCAATTTCTTTACTCAAGTCTGAGCGTTGAATTTCAACAAAAGAAACATCTACATTTTTTGGTTTTTTATACGATGCTTTATTCTCTTGATAATAAGCATCAATCTCATCATTAGTAACAGTGATCGCATCTAAATAATCTGCCTGAAGCACTGTTGTAACACCAAATGAACGCGATTGACGATCCAGCCCAATAATCTCATTACGCTCATCTTTTAATACAAACGCAGAAGCAATCAACGCTGATCTAGATTGATCTAATACAAACTGTGACCGCAATGACTCTCGATAGCCATTTAAAGTAAGACCCGCATTTCGCAGAATCATCTGTAAACGCTCACCGTCAAATACACCACTGACTTTGAACTGCTCTATACTCCGAATATAACTATCAACAGCATCGATCGATACATATAAGCCTTTGTCATCAGCATCCTGTTTAAGAATTTCCTCCTGAATTAGCCCTTCAAGTACAGAGGACCGTAACAAGCCCTCATCTATCAAGCCAGGATCTACACGCTCACCCATCTGAGATAAAATTTGACGACGCTTTCCTTCTAGCGCACGAGTAAAATTAGATTCTGTAATCCCCTCACCATTTACTGATGCCACCTCAGGCTCACCACCTAGACTACCCACAATTGATTCAACACCAAATAAGGAGAACACGACAATGATGAAACCAACTACAATCTTTGCCACAGTTCCCTGTGCGCTTTTACGCATATCTTGAAGCATACAGCCCTCTAAATTTAATTTTCAGTATTATTGTTGGATAAACTTTTTTCATAAACCAGTTTGATTAACTTATATAAATACAAAAAGGCGCATTCAATTTGAACGCGCCTTTTTGTATTCAAAGAAGCACTGATTTTGCCATTTATTTTCTTATACGAACACCAATGACATCAACCTTCTTTTATGCAAACTCATACTGAGTTTGCATAGTTTTCAAAAAGACTTAGTTTACCGCGTCTTTTAATGCTTTACCTGCTTTAAAGCTAGGATTCTTAGAAGCTTTAATTTGGATCTCAGCACCCGTTTGTGGGTTACGTCCAACCCTAGCAGCACGATCTTTAACAGAGAAAGTACCAAACCCGATCAAAGTAACTTGATCGCCATCTTTTAACGCACCAGTGATTGATTCAACAAACGCATCAATTGCTCGACCCGCTGCCGCTTTAGAAAGATCTGCAGATTCTGCAATTGCA